>Ga0255761_10001966_pt1 | contig 19101 bp, 18 predicted proteins | sample 071ome_29_FD_179961 | JGI IMG/M metagenome (GOLD analysis project Ga0255761, IMG submission 179961) | Coastal salt marsh microbial communities from the Groves Creek Marsh, Skidaway Island, Georgia - 071407BT metaG (version 2) | ecosystem: Environmental > Aquatic > Marine > Intertidal zone >... | reverse complement strand
AATTCTCGATAGCAAAGCAATAAAATAGACCAACTCCACCATGACTTTCAAAATCAGCTTGACTGCAGCCGGTTGTAGTTCCTGCTGAATTCCAAGATGTATTTCCATTTCCAGTCCGATCAGTATGTCCATACTGTGCATGACCTTCTGAATTGCTTGTCCAATTATTGCAAGTTCTATCCTCGTCAATATTTATAGCATTTCCATCAGTATGCGTGCCTGTTAGTACTGCGTGCATTGTAGGCAATGGATCACCTATGCCATTTATAATTTGACCAAACTCATTTAAAGCAAATTCCTTGCTCATATTACTTCCCCTTTGTGCTTCCAGAAGGGTATCCCCATGAATTTGAGATTTTATAAGTGGTCGGCTTAGCCTTCTGTCAAGGTAGTCTAATATTCTTTCCTTAGGGTGGTACCAAGGTCCATCACCGATTCGATCTCTAGCATTAACGGCAGGCTGGCCTGGGCGCGCTTGAGTGCTTAAATAGGCAATCCAGGTTTTATGGCCTTGACCTACATTGGCAGCAAGTCTTTGGCAATGAGCATCAGCACCGTCTAGGCCCCCTAAATCACCACCATTTCCAATGGGTTCGCTGGTAACAAAGAAAGTCATTAAGCTTGAGGGTAGATTTTCTGAATCCGGTATTTGATTATTTTGAGAATAAGCACATAAATAAAAGAGAGCAAAGAAAATGAAAGTTAAATGTCTTATCTGAATCATCTTAATTTATTGCAAAACAATAGAACATACCTATTCCATGAGTCCGAACTAAAGAATGTTGACTGCAGCCTCTTGTTCCATGCGATGAATTCCATGAGCCATTACCGCCACCATTCCGGTCGGTAAAACCAATCTGAACATTAGGTTTGTTTTCTGCAGCTCCCATAGGACCATAATCTTCCGGATCTTCATTGCTAGTCCAGTTGTTACAAGTATAATCAAGTTCACTCATATAAGCTGTCCCATCAGGCTGTGATCCAGTAAGTACTTCATGTCTATTAGAGTTAGGAGTATTTTTGACATAATCCCAGTCTAGATCATTATGACCATTTTCTTGAAAATCATTAAGACCAGGAACAATTTGTCCTTTTTCAGTCAGCACAGATTGTTTAGTCATATTATTTCCAAGGCGAGCGAGCTCTAAAGTATCCCCATGAAGATGCTCTAAATTTCTAGCTATCATTTCACCATTAAAATTAAACCATGGTCCTTCACCAATTCTATCTCTTGCATTGATAGCAGGCATACCATCTTGGGATTGGGTACTAAGATATGCAGCCCAGGTTTTATGGCCATAACCTACCTCTGTTGCTAATAGTTGACAGTGAGCATCAGCTCCCGCAAGGCCACCAAGATTTCCACCATCTCCAATTGGTTTGCTAGTAACAAAAAAAGACATTGGGTAATCTATTGAGAATGGCGCTGCTTGAGCAGCAAAGCTTATGAAAAGAACAAAAATTTGAAATATGAGCTTCATCTATATCTTTTTAAAATTATAGTGTTAATATCGCAAAAATTAAATCAATGATTTAGTTGCACGCGTTTTGTTTATGGCTATAGAGGCTTGATGTCGCAAATAAAAACTATTTATGTCTATGGCAATGAATGTCCAATTGATTCATCTTCTTCAAATTTTATTAGCTTTCAAGATTATCTGGAAGAATACCCAAAAATTAATGAAAACAGATTAAAGGTAGTCAATCTTTGTGACACCTCCCAGTATCTAAGTATTGGGTATTATTGCTCATTACTTGCCGAGGCGAGAGGGCATCAAGTTATGCCTAGCGTTAAGTTAATCAATGAATTATCGGGTGAAGGGGCTAATAGACTATTAGACGATTATAAAAATCATAAACTAAATGATCTTGAGTATATTGAGGAAAGTTTTGTGATCTGTTTGGGAAAAACCAGAGAGGATCGATTTAATTTTATAGCAAATAAAATTTTCATAGAATTCAATGCTCCCATTTTAGAAATTAAGTTTAATGTTATTCAAAAAAACACTTGGATAAATATTAAACAAAAATATCTCAATCAATTGGATACAGAAGATTTACTTTTTTGTCAGAAAGTTTTTGATGAGAGCGTTCATAAGAAATGGAGATATAGTCAGCAAAAGGTTAATTACAGATGGGACTTAGCCATATTGGTAGATCCAAATGAGACATCGCCCCCAAGCAATAAACTAGCACTTAAAAAATTTATTAAGGCTGCTAATCAGCATGGGATGAATGCTACTTTTATTACGGATCAGGATATCAATATAATTTCTCAATTTGATGCACTCTTCATAAGGGAAACGACTTTTATCAATCACCATACCTATTTATTTTCTAATCAGGGACAAAAAAGGGGACTGGTTGTAATTGATGACCCAGATTCTATTCTTAAATGCTGTAATAAAGTCTATTTGACAGACCTATTCAACTACAAAAAAGTTCCTACTCTTAAATCTAAAATCATATCCTCGATAGACACACAGAGTATTTTAGATATTGAGTCCGAGTTTAAGTATCCAATGGTTTTAAAAACACCTGAGAGTTCATTTTCAAAGGGAGTATTTAAAGTTAATACTAAAAATGAATTAAAGGCTATGCTAAGAGGAATTTTCAAGGAATCTGCCCTAGCACTTTGTCAAGAATACCTCTATACATCCTATGATTGGAGGGTTGGTATTTTAAATAATAAGCCTATTTATGGATGTAAGTATTTTATGGCAAAAGATCATTGGCAAATATACAACAATCATACAAAGAAAAATATTTCTGGCTTACATGAAACCGTTCCTACCTATGAAATTCCTCCCTCAGTTATAGAGGTAGCAATGAAAGCAGCAAGTCTTATTGGAAATGGACTCTATGGTATAGATATCAAAGAGTGCGATGGTAAAGCCTATGTCATTGAAGTGAACGATAATCCAAATATTGATTCAGGGGTTGAGGATCAGATTTCTGGTATAGAGCTTTATATGCAAATAATGGGTGAATTTTCACGCAGACTCGAGCTCAGAGGTAGATAAATTTTTAGAATAATTAAAGCTTCGGAAAGGCATTGTTCTTCAATATTAGAAATTGAAGAAAATTCATTTAATTTTGATCAGCTGACCGAAAAACAATTACATATGATATTCAAATCTGGTACCTACAGGATTTGGGTTTGTTCTTTCAGGGGTAAGTTGGTAGGTTATTCAATTATTTCTTTTCCAAAAAAAATTAAGAAAGCGAGAATCTATTCTATTGCCGTACTTAAGAAATTTCATGGAAAAGGAATTGGAAGAAGATTGCTTATGAAGATGGTTAAGGAAGCCCAAAAAGGTAATTATGAAAAAATCTCCCTAGAAGTTGCAGTTGATAACTTAAAAGCTATTACGCTTTATGAAAAGTTAAATTTTTTAAAAACTGGTCTTAAAAAGGGTTACTACAGTGATGGAAAAGCAGCGATGACCATGCTACTACATTTATGATTTTGCACCGGACCATTTTAGTGGATTCTTAATCTTAATATCCTCATAATTTAGAATTTCAATGCCATAGTCATTTCGAATAAAGGATATTGGTAATTGAAGATACTTCTCATCAAATCTATATAACCATTTATTTTTCATTTTCCTGGCACGATGAAAAATTTTAAATACTTTGGGTAGCAAACGAACATACAAAAGTATTAAACGGATGAGGCCAATTTCTTTGAAAAGTCTTATCTGTAATTCTTTGATATCGTCCAATTGAAAATACTCCTTAATGTAGGACCAGTGCCAGTTACAAGCCAAAAGGACCCAAGTATCATTTAAGATCTCTTGCTCTATAGATGCATCCAGACCAAAAATGACATGTATTGCATCATGCTCAAGAATCATTCTTGAATTAGGCCCATCATTCATGATTTTGTATTGCTTGATTTTAAGATATTCTCGGTATTCACTTATGCCCTGAGCTAAAGTTAGGTCAGAGGATTGATTTTGAAAGGCAAGCATTTTTAAATAATGATTAAGCTAAAATCAATTGCTTTTATATTTTTTGTAATAGAACCCATGCTTATATAATCTATGCCACTTATCGCAAACTTAGCTAAATTAGTCTCGTCAATATTGCCTGAGACCTCTAATTTTGAATCATAGGATTGATCTCTTAACTTTACCGCTTCATTGACCATTGGGGGGCTAAAGTTATCCAGAAGAATTTGATTTGCATTTGCATCTAAGGCCTCTTTGAGCTCAATGATATTTTCTACTTCAATCTCGATAAAGATGCTCTCCCCATGAAGATTTCTTGCTCTATTGATGCTGTTTGAAATTCCACCACAAGCTTTAATATGGTTTTCTTTAATTAAAATTTGATCAAATAATCCCATTCTATGGTTTAAAGCCCCGCCACAAGTAACAGCATATTTTTGTGCATATCTAAGACCTGGGATTGTTTTTCTTGTATCAAGAATTTTTGTATTTGATCCAGTTTCTTCGATTAATTTTTGAAAATAATTTGCTTGAGTAGCAACTGCAGATAGAGTCTGTAAGAAATTAATTGCAGTTCTCTCACCTGAGAGAATAAGACCTGCAGGTCCTTGTATTGTGCAAACTTGAGTATCTTTTTTTAAGAACTCTCCATCATGAAAAAACCACACTAAATCGATATTATTAGATAGCTGTGTAAAAGTTTCCGTAAACCAAACTTCACCACAAAGTATGGCTTCCTGTTTCAGGTATAAATGTGCCTCGGTAAATCTATCTTCAGCAATGATTGCTGCAGTAATGTCACCTTTATCGCCAAGATCTTCTGCCAATGCAACAGAGACTTGTTTCTCAATTTGACTTTTATCTAGTTTCATAAAAAAAATACCCGAGGGTCTCTCGGGTATTTTATTTAATTTACAAATGAATTGCTAAGCTTTAGAGAGGCAAATGATGTGAACCTATCATACATAACAGCATTGGTATTGATAGCAAAGTATTGGTTCTTGAGGCAAGACCTGCAACTTTCTTTGCCTGTGCTTTTTCTTCATCACTTGCAGCAGTTATCCCTAATACTTTTTTCTGGTTCGGCCATATTAGCACCCAAACATTAAAAAGCATGATGGTTCCTAACCATGCACCAACACCAATAACTTGGACTGGAGCTTGAAGTGTAAAAGCAGGTATCAATGCATTACTCGCTTGTAAATAAGCCGCTCCTGATAGCCAGGTTACCACAGCTCCCCATCGGAACCAGAGCAATGCCCGAGGAGCTGCATATTTTAAAATACCTGCTCCTCCAGGACCGCTGGCATCATTGCCAGCTTCAGCAAGTGCGGGTACTTGAACAAAGTTAAAGTAATAGAGCAATCCAATCCAAGTCACGCCAGCTAGCACATGTAGCCAAATAACATAAGTTCCATGATTGCCCCAGCCAATGACGAATTGCATAATTAATGCTGCCAATATAAGACCGCTAATGATTGTGCCTTTAATAGAATTTAGTGGATTCATTAAAACTCCCCTTGAGTAAAAAAGTTATCTCTTATGATAATTTATTAAATTGAAAAGTGCTAATTAGTCTATAATGTACTATCAAATTAATTAATCAAAAGTCACTCCATGGAAATTAATCAAAAAATTGAAAGCCTAATAGGATCAGCGCCAATTGTACTATTTATGAAGGGTTCGCCAGATTTTCCTCAGTGCGGGTTCTCTGCTCAAACCGTTGCTATACTTAAATCATTAGGTAAAGAATTTGATTCTTATAATATTCTTGAGGATCAAGAGCTAAGGGAAGGTCTAAAGGTATTCTCTAGTTGGCCGACATTCCCTCAATTGTATGTCAATAAAGAGCTCATAGGTGGATGTGATATTGTTACAGAGCTTTTTGAGTCTGGCGAATTAAAAGAAATTTTAGAGTCTTAAATTAACTTAATTTTCTCTAGAAATTTGTATCCAAAATTAATGCCAAATCCTGTCACTCGGGTGGGAATGTGACCCAAACCACTTTTAGTAAATCCTGATGATAAATCCGTGTGTACCCATTTAATATTTTTTCCAACGAACTTTTCTAAAAACTTCGAAGCTAGGATATGATCACCACCTCCTGACTCAGAGCACTGTTTAATATCAGCAACATCACTATCAATCAACTCAAGATAATCATTGTCCATGGGGAAGGGCCATACTCTCTCACCAGACTCTCTCCCGGCTTCAATGAGAAGGGGATGTAAATTTTCATCATTAGTAAACACGCCTGAGTATTTATCAGTCAAGGCACTCTCACAGGCTCCTGTGAGTGTTGCAAAATCAAGCATAAGCTTTGGTTTAGATTTACTGGCTAAATTTAATGTGTCCGCCAAGACCATTCTTCCCTCGGCATCGGTATGGATAGTTTGGATGGTCACTCCATTTGAAGCGGTAATGATGTCCTGAGACTTATAGGCGGTTGATGATAATCTATTTTCTGTAATGGCAAGCCAAAGCTCGACATTTATTTTTTCCTTATTTTTATGAATTGCATGCAAAAGGCCTAGTGCTACTGCACTTCCTTCCATGTCAGTATGCATATCAAGCATATACTGGAATGGCTTTAGGTTATTTCCTCCGGTATCAAAAATAATTCCTTTTCCGATAAGCCCTAAATCAATATTTTTATTGTCAGGATTTCCTTTATAAGCAATCTTTACAATACCAGCATCTCGATCTTTATTACCCTGAGAGACAGCTAAAAATGCACCTGCGTTTAAAGCATGTAATTTTTTCTCGGAATAAAAATCAAAAGCAAGGCCCTCATTTATTGAGTAGGACTTAAGGAAAGTTATATAGTTTTTTGCATCAAGCTTATTTGGCGGTAGTGCGGTGAGCCACCGTGCTAAATTATTTCCTTCAATTTGGGCACTTAATTTGCTGTGTATTTGAGGATCAAGCGCATTTAAGAACTTAAGCCTTTTTAATTTAATTGGTTTAGTCGATTTTTTAGACTTAAAATTTTCTAATTCAAAACTTTGTGCCGATGCTGCCATCCAGAGCGATCTACTTACGACATCTTGATTGATTGACTCGTCAAACAGGATGCAAACCTCAGGAGTCAATTGAGTGTGATACTTAGAGAGTAGCGTTCTCGCCCAAACCAGCCCATTAAACTGATCTTTATCTTCATAGTGTGTAACAACAACTGTTGTCAGATTCGAGTTATCAAGGGTAAAAACAAGATCCTGATTCTTTTTCTGGCCCTGTATTTTTTTTATATAAACAGCTGATAATGGCAAATCTTTAAAAAACTCTGAACCCCCCTTGCTGTTTTTCACAACAATAAGTGTCGATGTTTTAGATAAAAAAGTCTTTGAAATTTTATTTTTTTCAATTTGAAAAAAGACTGGATTTAATTTTGAATTTTTGAGCATTGCAGTTACCTATTTCTATAATATAATCAATAACTTAGATATTATTTGCTAATTATTCTCATTACTATATCGGAAGTTTAACTGAAAGTGTAAAATATACGCATGAAAAATGGCGGTAGCAACATAAATCCAAATATTCCTGCCCCTGATATTGATCCTGAAGAAACAAAGGATTGGCTTGATTCCTTGGATTCGGTACTTAGAGTCCATGGTCCCGATAGAGCACACCAGCTTTTAAGTAGAATGGTTGATCATGCCAGGAGGTCGGGTGCTTATTTGCCCTATACACCTAATACTGCCTATACCAATTCAATTCCTGTTCATTTACAGCCTGAGTATCCAGGAGATAAGACGATAGAGCGAAGAATAGAGGCATTCATAAGATGGAATGCTATGGTCATGGTCGTTAAGGCTAACAAGATTTCTTCAGAGTACGGCGGTCATATTGCTAGTTATGCCTCCTCTGCAACACTCTATGAGGTTGGTTTTAATCATTTTTGGAGAGCACAAACTAAAGATTTTGGAGGTGACCTTATCTTTATGCAAGGTCATTCATCGCCTGGTATTTATGCGAGAGCTTTCTTGGAGGGAAGGTTAAATGAGGGGCATCTTGATCGCTTTAGACAGGAAGTGAATGGAGGCGGATTAAGTTCCTATCCACATCCATGGCTGATGCCAGACTTTTGGCAGTTTCCAACTGTTTCGATGGGCTTGGGTCCGATGATGGCCATTTATCAGGCAAGATTTATGCGTTATATGCAAAATCGCGACCTCTTAACAGATCAAGATAGAAAAGTGTGGTGTTTTTTAGGAGATGGAGAAACAGATGAGCCCGAATCCATGGGTGCGCTTACATTAGGACCTAGAGAGGGGCTTGATAATCTAATTTTTGTAATCAATTGTAATCTTCAAAGGCTCGATGGCCCCGTAAGAGGGAATGGGAAAATTGTTCAGGAGCTTGAGGCGGCATTTCTTGGGGCTGGTTGGAATGTCTTAAAAGTTCTTTGGGGTTCTCGTTGGGATCCCTTAATCGCAAATGATCATGAGGGAATATTGCAACACGTCATGACGGATTGTGTAGACGGTGAATATCAAAATTTTAAAGCTAAAGGCGGAGCCTATACGCGAGAACATTTTTTTGGAAGACATCCAAAGCTATTAGAAATGGTATCTCATTTAAGTGATGATGAGATTTGGAGGCTCAATCGAGGGGGCCATGATCCTTACAAAGTTCATGCTGCATACCAAGCTGCGACCTCTCATGAGGGAAGGCCTACAGTGATTCTTGCAAAAACTGTAAAAGGATTCGGTATGGGTGATGCCGGCGAAGGTCAAAATACCACTCACCAAAAGAAAAAGCTTGATGAGGATGATCTTAAGGCGTTTCGCGATCGTTTTGATATACCTATTTCGGATAAAAATCTCAATGACTTACCTTATTACAAGCCTCCAAAGAACTCACAAGAAATAGAGTATCTTCAGGAGAGGCGAAAAGCTTTGGGAGGTTACCTACCCAGACGCACAATTACTAAAGAGAAAATCAAACCGACTGATGATTCAGTATTTAAACCAGTCTTAGAGGGTTCGGGAGGAAGGGAGATATCTACAACTATGGTACTTGTTCGAATTCTTTCAGGATTAGTGAAGGATAAAAATATCGGCTCTCGCATTGTACCTATCGTGCCAGATGAGGCTAGAACTTTTGGCATGGAGGGAATGTTTAGACAAATTGGAATCTATTCATCTAAAGGCCAACTTTATACCCCTCAAGATGCAGATCAATTAATGTATTACCGCGAGGATAAGAAAGGGCAAATTTTAGAGGAAGGTATTAACGAAGCAGGAGCTTTTTGCTCATGGTTAGCAGCGGCTACCTCTTATGCGAACCATGATCTTCAGATGATTCCTTTTTATATTTATTACTCTATGTTTGGGTTTCAGAGAATTGGCGATTTTGCTTGGGCTGGCGGTGACCTACAAGCAAGAGGATTCCTCATTGGTGGGACTGCGGGTCGGACTACTCTAGCAGGTGAGGGTCTGCAGCACCAAGATGGTCACAGCTTACTCATTGCAACTACAATTCCTAATTGTAGGCCTTATGATCCTTGCTACGGTTATGAATTAGCAGTAATTGTGGAGGATGGTATCAACCGTATGAATAACTCAGATGAGAATATCTTTTACTACATTGCATGCATGAATGAAAATTATGCCCATCCTCCAATGCCTAAAGACGCCGAGGAGGGCATTATTAAGGGTATGTATCCGCTCATGAAAGTTGGAGATGCTGAGCCAATGGTTCAATTATTTGGATCTGGGACCATACTCAATGAAGTGATCAAAGCGGCTCAATTACTTAAGGAAGATTTTAATATTTCAAGCCAGGTCTGGAGTATAACAAGTTACGCTGAGCTGAGAAGAGATGCTCTTGATTGCGATCGAGCTAATCTCATAGATCATTCCAAAACTAAAAAGGAAAGCTATCTCGAGTCTCAAATTAAAAATCTTGAGGGCCCTTTTATTGCTGCCAGTGATTACATGAGGTCTGTTGCTGATCAAATAAGAAAATGGATTCCAGGAACGTATATCACTCTTGGAACTGATGGTTTTGGGCGCAGTGATGGTAGGCAGGCATTAAGACATTTTTTTGAGGTCAATGCTTCACATATTGCATACACAACTATGAAATCATTAAGCGATGAAGGTAAAATTGATAGCAGTCTAGTCGCAGAAGCATACAAAAAGTATGAGATCGACTCAAAAAAACCAAATCCAGTTGAGGTATAGAATTGAGTAATTTTGAAATTAAAATCCCAGAGCTAGGAGACTTCAAGGATGTAGAAGTCATTGAGATCTTAGTTAAGGCAGGAGATCAAATTGAGAAGGATCAATCTCTTGTCATGCTTGAGACAGACAAGGCGACCATGGAGGTTCCTGCCACGCAAGCAGGCGAGCTCGTATCCCTTAGCGTTAAGCTTGGCGACAAGGTGAATGCTGGCGATGTGGTTGGCAAAATAGTTGCTAAGCCAGTTTCTCAAGTTGAGTCATCTGAAAATAAAACAACGCCTCCTGCTCAAGAAACTACAACGGTTATTACACCAATATCTATTCCAGTAAGCCCCAACTATATATCTCATGCTACTCCCTCTATCAGAAAGCTTGCTAGAGAATTAGGGGTAGATCTAACACATGTGAGCGGAAGCGGTGTGAAAGGTCGTATCACAGATAGAGATTTAAAGGGCTTTGTTAAGTCGATCGTACAAAATGATGGTATTAAAAATGCATTACCTGAAATTGCTCATGATGATTATTCAAGCTATGGCGATGTCGAAGAGCGTACGCTAAGCAGAATTCAAAAAATATCTGGGCCCAGGCTTCATGCTAGTTGGGTAAATATTCCTCATGTGACACAGTTTGATGAAGCTGAGATGACAACGATTAATCGCTTAAGGGAAGAGCATAAAGATAATGGAAATAAAATTACTCCCGTAGCATTTATCATCAAAGCTGTGACCAGGGTGCTAAAAGATTTTCCAGTATTTAGATCATCTCTTTTAGAAAGCGATAAAAAGCTAATCGTTAAAAATTATTACAATATTGGTTTTGCAGTGGACACGCCTAATGGCTTAATGGTCCCGGTGATTAAAGCAACCGATAAGCTATCTTTGGTTCAAATATCCACTGAAATTATCAGGCTAAGTGATTTAGCTCGTCAGGGTGAACTGAAAAAGGATGATATGTCTGGCTCGGTTTTTACCATTTCTAGCTTAGGAGGTATTGGCGGCACAGCTTTTACTCCTATTATAAATGCCCCAGAGGTAGCAATCATTGGTCTTTCAAGATCTTATGTAAAGCCAGTTTTTGATGGAAAATCGGATTGGATTCCAACCGAGACAATCCCCTATTCACTCTCATATGACCATAGAGTTATTGATGGGGCTGAGGGTGCTAGATTTATTGTTTCTTTATCTGAAGCGATTAAAGATGATGCCACTTACAAATAAGGAATAAATATGAGCGAACCAATTAATACAGATCTTGTAGTTCTGGGTGCTGGACCAGGAGGATACACTGCAGCTTTCAGAGCAGCAGATCTAGGACTGAGTGTTACTTTAGTAGATAAAGAAAAGAGTTTAGGCGGCGTATGTTTAAATGTGGGCTGTATACCATCCAAAACACTTCTTCATGTTGCCAAAGTCATTGATGAAGCGAAAGACCTTGGTAACCATGGCGTCAATTTTGGGCAACCAAAAATTGAATTGGATCAGTTACGCTCACGGAAGGACAAGGTCATTAATAATCTAACCGGAGGACTCTCTGGATTAGCAAAAAAAAGGAACGTCAGAGTTTTGCAAGGTAATGGATCATTTATCGATGCAAATACGATTAAGGTTGAGTCTGAGGGACAGGTAACCGAGGTGAGTTTCAAATCATGCATCATTGCGGTCGGCTCCGAGCCTATTGACTTAGGCTATGAGGTTGGACCACGACTGATGGACTCTACAGGAGCTCTTGAGCTCAAGGATTTGCCTGATCGCTTGCTTGTAATTGGTGGAGGAATTATTGGCTTGGAAATGGCTACGGTTTATAGTGCGCTTGGTGTCAAAGTTTCTATTGTTGAATTGACCAAAACATTAATACCTACAGCAGATCGAGACTTAATTAAACCATTAGAGAATAGACTTAAAAACCAATGCGAAGAGATTATGCTTGGTGTCAAGGTGACAAATATTACAGAAGATCAAAATGGCTTAAAGGTAACCTTTGAGGGTGATGGTCTGGAGAAATCTGAGCAGCTCTACGGGCGCGTATTAGCAGCAGTTGGAAGAAGGGCGAATGGTTTAAAAATTAATGCAAATAATGCAGGAGTTCAGGTTACCGAGAGAGGAGTCATTCCTGTCGATAAGCAAATGCGAACTAATGTTGGTCATATTTATGCTATTGGTGATGTTGTAGGTGAGCCCATGCTCGCGCATAAAGCAAGTTATGAGGCAAAAATTGCTGCTGAGGTTATAGCGGGTCATAAAAGTTCTTTTGATGCTTCAGTTATCCCGTCAGTTGCTTATACGGACCCTGAGGTTGCTTGGGTTGGTATAACAGAACAGCAAGCTAATGAGGAAAATATTGATATTGAAAAATCTGTTTTCCCATGGGCGGCAAGTGGCAGATCATTATCCAATGGTAGGTCTGAGGGATTTACCAAGTTAATCTTTGATAAAGAAACGGGAAGAATTATAGGTGCAGGTATAGTTGGTACCAGTGCTGGCGATCTAATTGCTGAAACTGCACTGGCTATTGAAATGGGATGTGATGCCTCAGATATCGGTTTAACAATTCATCCACATCCAACCTTGGCAGAGACTGTCGCATTTGCCTCTGAGGTCGCTGAGGGAACGATTACTGACCTTTATATGCCGAAAAGATAACTTTAGCCTTCATTAACGGATGGACACATCTTTGCAAGATAACAGTCATTACATTTAGGTTTTCTTGCAATGCAAATATACCTACCATGGTATATCAGCAAATGATGTATATCATGAAGGTATTGTTTCGGGATGATATTCATTAGGTCATTTTCTACCTTTAGTGGGGTATTACCATTAGACAATCCTATTCTCCTTGATACGCGATAAACATGCGTATCAACAGCAACAGTAGGCTCACCAAACGCAACATTAAGGACCACATTTGCTGTTTTTCTGCCTACTCCAGGTAGAGACTCCAGGTCCTCTCTGTTTTTTGGTACCTTATTGTTAAAATCTGCAATAATCTTTTTGCAGCATGCAATTATATTTTTAGATTTAGCATTATAAAGACCGATCGTCTTTATGTATTTTTTTAAACCAAGCTCACCTAACTCAATAATTTTTTTTGGGGTATTAGCAATTTTAAATAGCTCTTTGGTTGCCTTATTAACGCTCACATCTGTTGCTTGCGCTGACAAAATTACACTTATCAGTAATTCAAAGTTAGTACGATAGCTTAATTCAGTTTTCTTATTACTTTGATGCTTTTCTAATAAAGCACATATTTGATTAATATGATTACGATTCCTCATATTTCTTTTTGGCTTTGTTAATTAATTCAAGCATCAATATATGATTATCTTCAGAAACTGTATTTTTAAAATTATCTTTTGACTTAGGCCTTTGTATTTGCGCGAGCACATAACTAATTTGTTTAGGATGAAACTGAGTATGGGTAGATTCTACTTCAATTAGTGAAATGCAATTGGTTGGGCAAGGATCGATGCATAATTCACAGCCAGTACATAAATCATTGATCACCTGATGTAAAGTTTCATTGGCGCCTAAGATTGCATCAAAAGGACATTCGCGCACACAGACATGACAGCCGATACAATTTTCTGCATCGATGATTGCTAACTTTTTGGTTTCTTTAGGCAAATTATGAAATTTTCATACCTGCTTTAGCGCCATCATCAGCAGTTAAGAGAAAAACTCCTTCATCTGAGGGGCTAGATGCAGCCAATAGCATTCCCTCTGAGGTGCCAAAACTCATCTCTCTTGGCTCAAGATTCGCAACCATGACAACTTTTTTTCCAATTAATAAGCTAGCATCATAGTATTGTTTGATACCAGCAAATATGGTTCTATTTTTCTCTTCACCGGCATCTACTTCGAATTTAATTAATTTTTTGGAATCCTCAACAGGCTCTGCACTTATAATAGTTGCAACAACTAGTTTAACTTTCATTAGATCTTCAATATTTATCATTTAATTTCCTTTAAGAGTATTTAATTGATCCATTTCAATGCGTGACAAAATTGGCGAGAAGTCTTGAATATGCTCTCCATTAATAAGTTTCTTATGGTCGACCCAGAGGAGACTTTCAGCATTAAGAAATAATTCAGATTTTTTTGCAATATCGGGAATTATAGGTTTAAGAAAAATAATTAATATTCTAAATAATTGGATTCCATCAGAACAAACCTGTATAGCTTTGTCTTTTTGATCTTCAGATTTGGCTAAAAGCCAGGGTTTCTCTTTATCTATGTATTTGTTAGCCTCGTCACATAAAGACATAATTTTGCGAATAACTTTTGAATACTTTCTATCTTGATAGTCAGACATTAACTCTAAAGATTGATTTTGGAAATGCGTAATTAAGTCTATGTTATAGATTTCATTAGATAATTTCTTATTATTTAGCTTTGAAATAAAGCCAGAGCATCGGCTAGCAAGGTTAATAAGTTTTCCAACTAAATCTGAATTAATTTTATTAACTAGATCACTATAATTTAGATCAATGTCCTCAATGGTATCGCTCAATTTACTCGCATAATAATACCTTAATATATCTGGCTCAAAGTTTTGAGAGAACTCTTCAGCAAGGATAAAAGTTCCTTTTGATTTAGACATCTTCTCTCCATTCACTGTTACAAATCCATGCGCAAATACAGAAGTAGGAGTCCGAAAATCAGCGCCTTCAAGTACAGCCGGCCAAAATAGACAATGAAAATAGGTAATATCCTTTCCAATAAAATGATAAACCTCATATTTACTATCTTTTGACCAATAATCATCAAAGTTAATTCCATGATGACCGCAATAATTTTTAAAACTTGCCATATAGCCTATGGTGGCATCAAACCAAACATAAAAATATTTACCCTGATAGCCTGGAATTTCAATTCCAAAATAGGGCTCATCTCTACTAATTGTCCAATCTTGGAGTTCGTCTGAAAACCATTCAAATAATTTATTTTTAAGATTTTCATTTAAATTATTGTTCACCCAGTCTTCAAGGTAATCCTTAAATGTATTCAGCTTAAAAAATAAATGATTTGATTTTTTTATGCTGGGCGTTGAATTTGACAATGTAGACTTTGGGTCTATAAGTTCCAATGGTGAGTAGGTTGCACCGCAAGCATCGCAAGAGTCTCCATTTTGATTTATAGATTTACACCTTGGGCAAGTACCTTTTACAAAACGATCTGGTAAGAACATTTGTTTTTCATCATCAAAGGCTTGATCCACAACTTTTTCGATCACAAGGTTTTTTTCTAAAAGTCTCTCAAAAATAAGCTTAGTTATTTCATGATTCTCTATACAATCCGTTGTCACGTAGTTATCAAGACTAATTCTATAAGTCATTAAAACTTTTTTATGCTGTTCTGCTGAATTCTCTACAAGGACCTTTGGAGATATATTGAGCTTTTCAGCAGCAAGCATAGTCGGGGTTCCATGTGCGTCAGTAGCACCGACAAATATACAATTATTACCAATATGCCTTTGAAATTTAACCCAGATGTCTGTTTGGATCCACTCGAGCATATGACCTAAATGGAGAGGTCCATTTGCATAAGGAAGTGCAGCTGTTACCAATATATGTTTTTGGCTCATCTTATGATTAATTTCAATATTTAAGTAGTGTTATTATATAGCACTAGTAAAAATATTAAGCATTTATACGATGATTGAAGCAACTGAATTAAGTGACTTGCTCGCTGATTACACTGTTCCATTTTTAGGGAAAAAATTAGGGTCAACTGAAGCATCTTTTCAGGCCGAGGAACATGATAATAACGTAAAAATCATTATCACTCTTAGTTTCCCAATGGATATCAAATTCCTTGAAGATGATATAAGAAAATATTTATCAGGCCTAGAATTTGAACTATTAAAACCGCTCAATTTTGAAATTAAATTTAAAATAAGCTCTTATGGGAACACCAACAGTCAACCAATTTCTGGCATTAAAAATATTATTGCAATTGCTTCAGGAAAAGGCGGTGTAGGTAAGTCAACCATTGCAAATGGTATCGCCCGAACACTCATTAATTTTGGCGTTAAAGTAGCCCTTTTAGATGCTGACATCTATGGCCCTAGCCAACCATTAATGCAGTCAATATCAGGAGAAAAGGCAACCAGCGATGACGGTAAATTTATTAATCCTATCATTAAAGATGGTTTACAAGTAATGTCTATTGGTTTTTTAGTTGATGAAAAATCAGCAGTTGCATGGCGCGGACCTATGGCAACCTCTGCGCTTTTACAGCTTTTGAATCAGACAAAATGGGATGAAGCTGATTTTCTTATTATAGATTTGCCCCCCGGAACTGGAGATATTCAGTTAACGCTGGGACAAAAAATTCCAGTCAACGGCTCAGTTATAGTAACAACTCCGCAGGAGATAGCGTTGCTTGATGTGAGAAGAGGCATAGAGATGTTTAAGAAGGTAAATATTCCACTTCTTGGAATAATTGAAAATTTAAATTTATTTACTTGCCCAAAATGCGGCCATGAAGAGCCTTTATTTGGTTTCGATGGCGGAAAATCGTTAGCTGAAAATGAAAATATACAGTTATGCGGCAGTATCCCAATTGATAGAGAATTGCAGGAATCTGTTGATAAAGGCGATTATAATTATTTCTCAAGGGAATCGAAGACCCAGGAAATATTTAAAGAAATTACTTGTAACATTACTGCAAAATTGTGTTCTCTAGGCAAAAATCCAAAATCTATTTTTCCAGAAATCAAGGTTGAAAAAGTATGAGCATAAAGTCCGATAAGTGGATTAGAAGGATGGCTTCAGATGGAATGATATCTCCATTTGAAAGTAACCAAATAAGAACTCTTAATGATCAAAAAATAATTTCATATGGTACCTCTAGTTATGGGTATGATGTTCGATGCTCTGATGAGTTTAAGGTATTTACTAATATAAATTCAGCAATCGTTGATCCAAAAAAATTTGATGATACTAGTTTTGTAGATATGAAAGGGGATATTTGTATTATTCCACCGAACTCATTTGCTCTAGCAAGAACTGTCGAGTACTTTAAAATACCGAGAAGTGTTCTGACAGTCTGCCTTGGCAAGTCGACTTATGCTAGGTGCGGAATTATTGTCAATGTCACGCCTTTGGAGCCAGAATGGGAGGGTCATGTTACACTTGAATTTAGTAACACAACACCGCTTCCAGCAAAGATTTACGCTAATGAGGGAGTTGCTCAAATGTTGTTTTTTGAGTCAGATGAAGTTTGTGATGTCAGTTATAAGGATCGGGGTGGAAAATATCAAGGGCAAACAGGCGTCACCTTGCCAAAAGCATAATCTTGTTACTTATCAAAGATTGATTCTGATTGGAATTTGAAGGTCTTTACGTTTCTGAATTACTTGCGGTTGATTGTTAGCGATTGAGATGCTCTCATTGCAAATATAATCAATTATTAATGGATAGAGAATATGCTCTGCTTGATGAACCTTTTCCTTTAGTGTCGTCTCGGTATCATCTTTACTAATAAGTAATTGACACTGCCCAAGAATAGGACCTGCATCCAATTCTTTCGTGACACAGTGTACAGTTGCTCCATGATATTTATCTTTAGCCTCTAAAGCTTTTCGATGCGTATCAAGCCCTTTGTATTTTGGAAGCAATGAGGGATGGATATTAATTATTTTTCCATTAAATGCATTAACTACATCTTCGTTCAATATTTTCATAAATCCAGCTAAGACTATAAGATCTGCATTGAGGTCTATCAGTAATTTTAAAAGAAGAGCATCAAATTCTTTTTTAGAAAATTTATTTGATGAGATAGCTTGGGTTGGAATATTTGCCCATTTAGCTCTACTTAAACCATAGGCTTCCTCTTGATCGCTTACAACACAAATAATTTTATAATTATAAGTTTTATGATCGATTATGGCTTGTAAGTTAGAGCCATTACCGCTTATCAAAACTACAATGTTTTTGCTAGTCACTCTATATAGATAGTTTCTTTAGAGTTGCTCTCATCAATAAAGCCAATAGAGCAACATTGATAGCCAAGTTTATTTAAGCAATTTAGGGCTAATTCTTCCTCAGACTTATCAACGCATACTACAAGACCAATACCACAATTAAAGGTTCTTAGCATTTCATGCTGTTCAACTCCCATTGATTGTATCCACTGAAATAATTTAGATGATGGTAATGTATTTAGTTGAAGAATGGGTGCCAACCCCTCAGGCAACATTCTAGGTATATTTTCTGTTAAGCCACCCCCAGTAATATGCGCAATCCCTTTAATATTTGACTTTTTGATCACATCTAAGACCAGTTCAGAATAAATAATTGTAGGCTTTAGTAAAGACTCAATAAGATTTTCTTCACCAATTTTAACAGCGAGTGGATTTTGTCCATCTAATAACTTATGAATAAGTGAAAAGCCATTGGAATGAACACCCGAGGATGCAACGCCTATCAGAACATCGCCTTTTGAGATTTGTAATCCATCGATAATTGATTTTTTATCGACTATGCCGACACAAAATCCAGCTAAATCGAATTCACCTTTTGCTGCAGAAGTTGGGTGCTCAGCAGTCTCACCGCCAAGCAAATCTATTTTAGCTATTTCGCAACCTTTAGCGATACTGGTAATAACTATTTCAGCTTGATCAATATCAAGTTTTTGTGTTGAGTAATAATCCAGAAAAAATAGTGGTCTTGCACCTAGTACTGCAATATCATTTACACACATAGCAACCAGATCAATTCCAATACCATTATATTTTTGATATTTTCTAGCTAAATCTATTTTTGTACCTACTCCGTCGGTTCCTGACACAAGTACCGGCTCATCATATCCTTTAAGATCAAGCTGGAAGAGCCCACCAAAGCCACCGATTGAATTTAATTTATTGTTTGATGGAATTTGAGCAGCAATTTTTTTAATTCTTGACACAAGCTCATTGCCTGCTGCAATATCCACGCCTGCATCCTTATAGGT
>Ga0255761_10001965_pt1 | contig 19104 bp, 20 predicted proteins | sample 071ome_29_FD_179961 | JGI IMG/M metagenome (GOLD analysis project Ga0255761, IMG submission 179961) | Coastal salt marsh microbial communities from the Groves Creek Marsh, Skidaway Island, Georgia - 071407BT metaG (version 2) | ecosystem: Environmental > Aquatic > Marine > Intertidal zone >... | reverse complement strand
ACTCGCTTTCGTTAAACCAGGAATTTGACCTTTGCCCGCCATGTCTCTGATTGCTATTCTAGATAAATTGAATTTTGAGTAAACACCTCTTGGTCTTCCAGATAAGAAACATCTATTTCTAAATCTTATTTTAGATGAATTTCTAGGCATAGACTCAAGTTTCATTTGTATCTTAACTCTTTCCTCAAAGGGTAACTCTTTATTCATTAAAAGTTTTTTTAAATTAGCTCTTTTTTCACTTAATCTATCAATGAGTGTTTTTCTATTAAGATTTTTTTGGATTGCGCTTTGTTTTGCCATGATTAATTTAAGAATGGAAAGTTCATTAACTTTAACAATTCATATCCTTCCTTGTCATTGTTTGCCGAAGTTGCGATTGTGATATCAAAACCAAAAATATTCTCAACATTCTCAACACTAATTTCAGGAAAAATAATATGATCTTTAATACCAATCGTTATGTTACCCTGTCCATCAAAAGATTTTTTGGAGTAACCTCTAAAGTCTTTAATTCGTGGCATAGCTATATTTACCAGTCTGTCATAAAACTCCATCATAAGTTTTTTTCTTAGGGTGACGGACAAACCAACTGGCATTCCTTTTCTGATCTTAAATGAAGCTATAGCTTTTTTTGATAAACGAACTACAGGTGCTTGCCCTGTAATCAATGATAAATCTTTTTTCATTTTTTCAATAGCTTTATTGTCTTCCTTGATAGTACCAATACCCGCGTTAACAACAATTTTAGTCATTTTTGGAACAGCTAATTTATGATGAATCTCTAAATTTTTTGCTAATTGATCTGAAATATTAAATAATTCTTGTATTGAAGCACTCATTAATATTTTTCTCCAGAAGTTTTTAAAATTCTTACTTTTTTTCCATCTTCTACTTTAAAGCCAACTTTTGATGATTTTTTAGATTTTGAGTCATAAGCCAAAATATTAGAGATGTGAATGGGCATTTCTTTATCGATAATTCCGCCTTTAGAGTCCTGTGAAGGCTTTTGATGCTTTTTACTAATATTAACTCCACTAATGATAACTTTGTCAGAGGAGTTTAAAACTTTTGCAATTTTACCAATTTTACCTTTGTCTTTACCAACCTTTACAATCACTTCATCACCTTTTTTATATTTTTTTATCATTAAAGCACCTCTGGAGCTAAACTGACTATTTTCATCATATTCTTCTTTCTTAGCTCTCTAGTAACGGGTCCAAATATTCTTGTCCCGATTGGTTCATTTTGTTTATCAAGCAAAACTGCAGCATTTGAGTCAAATTTAATAGATGTGCCATCTTCCCTTATTAAAGGTTTTTTAGTTCTAACAATAACAGCCCTTTGGACTTCACCTTTTTTAACTTTTGATCTAGGAATAGCATCTTTCACTGAGACAATTATTATGTCACCAATTCTTGCATATCTTCTTTTTGATCCTCCGATAACTTTAATGCAACTGATTAGTCTTGCTCCAGAGTTATCTGCCACTAGTAAATTAGATTCAGTTTGTATCATTAATTATTTAATAACTTCCCATGATTTATTTTTAGAAAGTGGTCTTGTTTCTTGAATTTTTACACTTTCTCCAACGGTAATAGCATTATGTTCATCGTGTGCTAAATATTTTTTTGAAACTCTAATTATTTTTTTATATATAGGATGTGTTGTTTGTCTAGTAACCAAAACTGAAACTGTTTTATCTCCAGACTTTTTTATAACCTTACCATTAAGAACTCTTTTAGGCATTTTTTTCAAGCCTTTCTCTGGTTAATAATGATGCGATTTGTTTTTTTACCTTTTTAAACTGTGATGTATCAGTAAGTTGGCCACTCTTTTTCATAATTTTTAAGTTAAATAACTCTTTCTTTAAACTGTTTAAATCTTTATCTGCCATTAAAATTGATCCAATGAAACGAATGTGGTTTTAACAGGTAATTTTGCAGATGCAAGTTCAAATGCTTTTTTTGCTAGATTTTTATCAACACCATCTACTTCAAACATTATAGTTCCTGGTTTTACCCTGCATACCCATCTATCTATCGACCCTTTTCCTTTACCCATTCTTACCTCTGCTGGTTTAGCAGTGACCGGGACATCAGGAAATACTCTAATCCAGAGACGACCTGCTCTTTTTAAAAATCTTGTTATTGCTCTTCTAGAAGCCTCTATTTGTCTAGCGGTCACTCTTTCTGCATTAAGAGATTTTAAACCGTAGTAACCAAAAGTTAGCTCATGATTACCTTTTGCATTTCCGTGTATACGCCCCTTATGCTGTTTTCTATATTTGGTATTTTTTGGTATCAGCATTATGAACTTACCTTCTCGTTTGATGTATTGTTTTTTGTATTTTTACTTTCACCTTTAAAAAGCCATACCTTGATACCAATAATTCCATAAGTTGTTAATGCACGAGCAGTTGCATAATCAATGTCTGCTCTTAAAGTATGAAGAGGTACGCTACCTTCGCTGAATTTTTCTGAACGGGCAATTTCAGCACCACCCAATCTTCCACCGCAAACTATTTTTATTCCCTTAGCGCCTAATTTAATAGCAGACATGCCCGATTTTTTCATTGCTTTTCTAAAAGCAATTCTCTTTTCAAGTTGTCTTGCAATGGAGTCGGCAACTAAAGATGCATCCGTTTCAGGTTTTTTAATCTCTTTAATATCAAGGGATATGTTTTTATTAGATAGTTTTGATAGGCTGTTTCTTAACTTTTCTATGTCTGCACCTTTTTTACCAATTAAAACACCCGGTTTAGAGGTATGAATGATAATTTTAAGATTTGAAGCAGCTCTTTCAATTATGACCGAACTTATCCCAGCACTTGAATAATTTTTTTCTATATAACTTCTAATAGTATGGTCCTCTTTAAGAAAATTGGAATATTCTTTTTTTTCAAACCAAGTTGATTGCCAGTATTTATTTATACCTACTCTTAAAGATGTTGGGTTAACTTTTTGTCCCATTATGCCCTCTCCTCTAATATCAGCGTCAACCTTGAAAAAGGTTTAATGATCTGAAATGCTCTTCCTTTGCTCATTGGTCTAAACCGTTTCATTCTTAAACTTTTTCCCACGTAAGCTTCTTTAACAACTAGTTTATCTATATCTAAGTTATTGTTATTTTCAGCATTCGCTACAGCTGAATTGAGAGTTTTTAATACCTCTTTGCTAACTCTTTTATTTGAAAACTTTAAAATATTTACAGCAGCATTAATGTCTTTTTTTCTAATATCTTTAACTATTAAATTTAATTTCTGTGAACTCGTTCTGATCATTTTATTGATTGCTTTAACTTCTTTTGACATTATTTTTTACCCTGAACGGCTTTCTTATCTCCTGAGTGACCTTTAAAAACTCGTGTGGGTGAGAACTCTCCGAGTTTATGTCCAACCATGTCTTCAGTGACAAAAACCGGGATAAATGATTTACCATTATATACAGAGAGGGTAACACCTACAAAATCTGGAATAATAGTTGATCTTCTTGACCAAGTTTTAATTGGAGTTTTAGAATTTTCATCTTTTGATTTTTTTACTTTTTTATAAAGTGTTATATCGAAGTAAGGTCCTTTCCAAACAGATCTTGCCATTATTTTTTACCTCTTCTTGAAATAATCATCTTAGATGTGAATTTAATTTTTCTTGTTTTCTTGCCTTTGGTTTTCAATCCCCAAGGAGTTGATGGGTGTCTTCCGCCGGATGTTCTACCTTCGCCGCCACCATGGGGGTGATCTACTGGATTCATTGCAACTCCTCGAACCGTAGGTCTAATACCTAAATGTCTTTTAATTCCAGCCTTACCAATTTTTTTATTTTTATTATCTTGATTAGAAACTACACCGATAGTGGCCATGCACTCTCCATGAACAAGTCTTGTTTCTCTTGAGGATAATTTAATCATTATGTATTTATCTTGGGTACCAAGAACTTGAGCAAAAGAACCGGCAGATCTGCATAGTTTACCTCCAGCTCCGGGTTTTAATTCAATATTATGGATTGATGTACCTGTAGGAATATTTTTGATTTTCATGGCATTGCCTGAACTAATCTCAGTTTTTGATGATGAAATAATTTTATCACCAGTCTTAATATCTGACGGAGCTATGATATATTCTTTTAAATCTTGATAATCTACAAGGGCGATGAAGGCGCTACGATTAGGGTCGTGCTCAATTCTTTCGACTGTTCCGATTTTATCAAAAGTATTTCTTTTAAAGTTAATAATTCTATATTTCTTTTTATGACCACCTGATCTATGTCTAATTGTAATTTTACCAGTATTATTTCTTCCTGAACTAGGCTGAAGTTCTTCAATGAGATTTTTTTCTGGCCTACCCTTGAACAATACAGATTTATCTATTTTTACAGTTTTTCGAAAAGATGGAGTAGTTGGTTTATATGTTATCAGACCCATTATTATTTGACCTTTCCACTCACATCAATTGTATTACCCTCTTTGAGAGTAACTATAATTCTTTTTTGTTCTGAGCGTGTACCTCTTTGACCTTTAAAAACTTTAGGTTTTCTTTTTACTATTACACTATTAAGTTTTTCAACCTTAACTTTGTATACATCTTCTATTGTAGCTTTAATTTGGGATTTATTTGCATCCTTGGTAACTTCAAATATGTATTTATTAAATTGAGCATTAGCAGTCGATTTTTCAGTAATAACAGGTTTTTTTATTAAGTTTAGATCCATTAGATGTTTTTTCCGATGTACGACTCATATAAAGACGATTTATTTGAAAATATAAGCATGTCAGACTTTAGTGATGAATGTATTGAATAATTTTTATCTGAGTGAAAAGAAATATTTTTATAGTTTTGGAATTTGGCTACAACATCATTATCATTAACGTTTTTTAAAATAATCATAATTTTTTTGTCAGTATTCTTATTTAAAATATCTTTCACAGCATTAAAATCTAACTTTGTCTCATCTAGAGAATAAAGAGATTTATTATTACTCTTAAGTGAAATTGATGATAATAAAGCAAGATTTTTTACTTTTTTGTTTATTTTAAAAGAGACTAGATGAAACTTAGGACCGAAAGCTTTTCCACCACCTCTTCTTTGAGTTGTTTTTTTATTACCCGCTCTGGCATTACCTGTGCCTTTTTGTTTAAAAAGTTTTTTTCCAGATCCTGTGACTTCGGATCTGTCAAGGCTGTGGTTGTTACCTTGTTTGTGCGAATAGGTTTTTTGGATAGAAAGGTGTAAAGATTTATCGGAAATATTTACTTTTTTTAGAGTAATTTGTTCAATCATTTTTTGTACACTTTCACTACAGATTTATTTTTTCCAGGAACGGAGCCTTTAAGAAATATTAATTTTTTATCAGCATCTACCATTAAAACTTCTAAATTTTTCGTTGTTGTTACCTCATCGCCTAAATGTCCAGCCATTTTTTTCCCTTTAAAAACTTTACCTGGATTTTGATTTTGACCAGTTGATCCGTGAGCTCTATGTGAGATAGAAACACCGTGAGAGGCTCTCATACCACTAAAATTATGCCTTTTCATGGCACCTGCAAAACCTTTACCAGTAGACTTTGATTGAACGCAAACTTTATCTCCAACATTAAAAGAGGGTAATACATCACTACCAATTTCTAGAAGATCTTCAGAAGATACCAGTCTTTGTTCTTTAATAACTCTTTTTGGCTCTATATTTTTTTTATTGAAATCTTTTAATTGAGGTTTGTTTAGTTTTTTTGGTTTAAGAAAACCTAAAATATTAGCAATGTAACCATCTTTATCTTCGGTTCTATTACCAACAACGGTGCATGTATTATAATCTAGTACTGTTGCGCAAACTCTCTTACCATCATCGCTAATAAAAGAAGTTTGACCAATTTTTGTACTAATAATCATTGATATTTATTTTTTAATTTTTATGTCTACGTTAACCCCAGAGGCAAGATCTAATTTCATAAGAGCATCTACAGTTTGAGGTGTGGGTTCTATAATGTCCATCATTCTTATATGAGTTCTTAATTCAAACTGTTCTCTACTTTTCTTGTCAACATGTGGGGATTTATTAACAGTCACTCTTTCAATTCGTGACGGCATAGGGATTGGCCCAATAACTTTTGCACCTGTTCTTTTGGCTGTTTGCAATATATCCATAGAACTTCTATCTAGAATATTGTGGTCAAAAGATTTTAGTCTAATTCTGATGTTTTGGTTAATCATGATTTATGCTAACTTTGACTTAATTTCCTCTTCAACATTAGATGGAACAACATCATAATGTGAAAATAACATTGTATAACTCGCTCTACCTTGACTCATAGAACGTAGATTATTAACATAACCGAACATATTAGCAAGGGGAACCACTGAAGAAACAACCTTTGCATTTCCTCTGTCTTCCATTTTTTCGATTTGTCCTCTTCTAGAATTTAAATCACCAATAATATCTCCCATGTAGTCTTCTGGGGTTACAACTTCTACTTTCATCATAGGTTCTAATAATTTTGGGCTAGCTTTAGCCACTGCTTCTCTAAAAGCTGCTCTTGATGCAATTTCAAAGGCTAAAACGGATGAGTCAACGTCATGATAAGCGCCATCATAAACTTCAGCTTCAAAATCAATAACATTGTATCCAGCAATTACACCATTTTGGGAGGCACTTTTAATTCCCTTCTCGACACCAGGAATATATTCTTTTGGAATATTTCCGCCGACAACGGTATTATTAAATTTGATACCAGAATTTCTTTCTAGAGGTTTGAATTTCATCTTTACTCGAGCAAACTGTCCTGCACCGCCTGATTGTTTTTTATGGGTATAATCAACTTCAACTTCTTTAGTAATAGTTTCTCTATAGGCAACTTGAGGCGCACCTACATCAGCTTCAACTTTAAATTCTCTCTTCATACGATCAACTAAAATTTCTAAATGGAGTTCACCCATTCCTTTAATAATTGTTTGACCAGATTCTTCGTCAGTTGTAACTTTAAAACTAGGATCTTCTTGAGCTAATCGATTAAGTGCCTGACCCATTTTTTCATAATCAGCTTTGGTTTTTGGTTCAACAGCAACTTCGATGACTGGATCTGGGAATTCCATTTTTTCCAAAATGACTGGCTTAGATGGTTCACATAAAGTATCGCCTGTAGTTACATTTTTCATTCCAACTAATGCAACTATATCTCCAGCTTTTGCTTCTTTGATTTCTTCTCTGGTATTCGAATGCATTAAAAGCATTCTTCCAATTCTTTCCTTTTGATTTTTAGATGAATTTAAAATCGTCGATCCAGAACTTAGATTGCCACAATAGAGTCTTATAAAAGTTATTTGGCCAACAAATGGATCTGCAGCAACTTTAAAAGCTAGAGCGGCAAAAGGTTCCTCAGGTGTATTTGGAATTTGAATTTTTTCATCGGATCCCTCTTTGACCCCCTCTACATATCCAATGTCGTTAGGTGAAGGTAAATAATCAACAACAGCATCCAATAAAGGCTGAACACCTTTATTCTTAAATGCCGTTCCACAAAGAACAGGAACAAATTTAAAATCAATTGTACCTTTTCTAATACATTTTTTAAGAGTTTCAGTTGATATCTCTTTGCCGTCGAGATAGTCTTCCATCGCTTGATCGTCAGCTTCAACTGCCATTTCGATTAATGCTTCTCGTTTCTTTTTTGCTTCTTCTATTAAATCTTCACTAATATCAACAACGTCAAATTTTGCCCCTAAGCTATCGTCTTGCCATATGATTGACTTAAACCTTACAAGATCAACAACTCCTTTAAAATCAGCCTCTTTTCCGATAGCCATTTGTAAGACGAGAGGATTTGCTCCTAATCTATCTTTAATTGACTGAATATTCATCTCAAAGTCAGCGCCAAGTCTGTCCATCTTATTACAAAAACAAATTCTTGGAACTTTGTAGCGATCTGCCTGTCTCCATACAGTTTCAGACTGCGGTTCAACTCCTGCAACCCCGTCAAAACAAGCAACTGCACCATCAAGCACTCTCAATGATCTTTCCACTTCAATAGTAAAATCTACGTGACCAGGGGTATCAATAATATTAATTCTATGATCATTCCAAAAACAAGTAGTTGCCGCTGAAGTGATTGTAATACCTCTTTCTTGTTCTTGTTCCATCCAGTCCATTGTTGCGGCACCATCGTGGACCTCTCCAATTTTATGAGATTTGCCTGTATAGTATAGAATTCTTTCGGTGGTAGTGGTCTTACCGGCATCAATATGCGCCATAATTCCAATGTTTCTATATTTATTTAATTCCATTAATTACCACCTATAGTGTGCAAATGCTCTATTAGCTTCAGCCATTTTATGCACTTCATCTTTTTTCTTTACCGAATTACCTTTATTTTCAAATGCATCAATTAGCTCATTCGCGAGTCTTTCTCTTTGAGTTTTTTCATTTCTTTTTTTTGAGTTTGATAAAATCCATTTAAATGCAAGTGCTTGAGCCCTGGTACTTCTTACTTCCATTGGAACTTGGTATGTTGCGCCGCCAACTCTTCTAGACTTGACTTCAACAGAGGGTTTGACGTTATTTATAGATTTTTGAAAATACTCTAAAGGGTCTTCACTCTGATTCTGAGATTGAATAATGTCAAGTGCACCGTAAACAATTTTTTGTGCAACAGTTTTTTTTCCACCAACCATAACTTCATTAATAAATTTGTTTAAAACTACACTGTTATATATAGGATCAGGTAAAATCTGTCTCTTCTCTGCTGCTCTTCTTCTCGACATGATTTATATTTTAGCTCTTTGGCCTTTTGGCTCCGTACTTTGATCTTCTTTGACGTCTCTTTTCAAGACCTTGAGTGTCTAGAGTTCCTCTTATTATATGATAGCGGACACCAGGTAAATCCTTAACACGACCACCTCTAATCAAAACAACTGAGTGTTCTTGCAAATTATGACCTTCACCTGGTATATATGCTGTAACCTCTTGGCCATTAGTTAATTTTACTCTAGCAACCTTACGAAGGGCTGAGTTAGGTTTTTTTGGAGTCGTTGTATATACTCTCAAACATACTCCTCTTTTTTGAGGACATGCTTTCAATGCAGGCACCTTATTTCTCTTTGAGACTTTTTCTCTAGAGTTTCTAACTAACTGATTTATGGTCGGCATAGTCCGCAGAATATATTTATAGTATTCATCTTAGTCAACATTTATTTAGTATTTTCTATTTGTTTTAGAAGAGAATTATCCCTTATTTTTGCTTCTTTTCTTAAGGCCCTGATAACATTACCTGTACCGGCAGGAATTAATTTTCCGACAATAACATTTTCTTTTAGTCCAGTGAGTTTATCAACTTTACCATTAATAGCAGCCTCAGTAAGAACTCTAGTTGTTTCTTGGAAGGAAGCGGCGGAAATAAATGAATTAGTCTGGAGGCTAGCTTTAGTAATACCTAAAATCATCATTTTAAATTTAGCCTCTTTTTTTCCAGCCTCTTTAAGTTCAAGATTTCTTTGAAGCACATCAGTTTTGTCCACAACATCTCCTACGGGAAATTCACTATCTCCAGATTCAATAACCTCAACTTTTTGAAGCATTTGTTTTGTAATACATTCAATGTGCTTGTCATCAATAATAACACCTTGCAATCTATAAACTTTTTGAACTTCTCTAACCATATATTCAGCTAATGCTTCAATACCGAGAATATTTAAAATATCTGTAGGTGCTGGAGTTCCATCAACAATCATATCACCTTTATTGACTTTATCGCCTTCATTGAAGTAAATATATGTTCCTTTTGGTATTAAATATTCAACAGGATCTCCATCTTCTGGGTTAATAATAATTCTTCTTTTGCTTTTTATATCTTTACCAAATTCAATTACACCTGAAATCTCTGCAAGAACTGCAGGATTTTTTGGTTTTCTTGATTCAAAAATATCTGCAACTCTAGGAAGACCACCAGTAATATCTTTTGTTTTAGAAGATGCTCTCGGTATTCTAGCAATAACGTCTCCCGCTTTAACCTCTTTACCTTTATCAATATTTAAGATTATCCCCACACTTAAATCATAAGAAGAGTGGTTTGAAGAGTCTTTTGGCTTTACTGGATTTCCTTTAGCATCGGTAATGACGAGCTGAGGTTTAAGGTCTTGTTTGCCCTGGAAACTCTTCCAATCTATAATTACTTTTGATGAAATTCCAGTTGTTTCATCAAATTTTTCAATAAACGAAACTCCTTCAACTAGATCACTAAAATCTAAAATACCAGATTCCTCGGCGACAATAGGAACGGTGTACGGATCCCATTCCAACAACAAGTCATTTAGCTTAACATCTGATTTATTTTTGACTAATAGTGTGGAACCATATGGCGCTCTAAATGTTGAAATTAATTTATTATTTAGATCATAAATCTCAAGTTCAGTAGTTCTATTAATAATTATCTCGCTACCAGCGTCGTTAACAACGGTTCTGAGATTATTAATTTTTACCAAACCATCACTAGGCGATTCAAAATTAGATTTTTCTGCTGAAGAACTCGCAACACCACCTACGTGAAAAGTTCTCATAGTCAATTGTGTACCAGGTTCACCAATCGACTGAGCAGCTATAATGCCAACGGCCTCTCCTGTATTTACCGGCACACCTTTAGCAAGATCTCTACCATAGGCTTTTGCACAAATTCCATTAATACATCCACAAGTAATTGGTGATTTAATTCTCACAGAAGTAATATTTTCTTTTTCAATAGTTTCAATTTCATCATGAGAAATATAGTCGCCATTTTTCATAATAACTTTTCCATCAGCAGTTTTAACATCATCTGCTAAATATCTACCAAACACTCTGTCAATTAATGGAATGGCTACTTCTCCTGAATCATAAACAGTGTCTACAGTAAGTCCGTTTGTGCAGTTACAATCTTTTTGAGTAATAGTAAGATCTTGTGCCACATCAACAAGCCTTCTGGTTAGATATCCAGAGCTAGCCGTTTTAAGAGCTGTATCAGCAAGACCCTTTCTTGCTCCGTGAGTAGAGTTAAAGTATTCCAAAACAGTTAAACCATCTTTGAAATTAGATGTAATAGGGTTTTCAATAATTTCTCCAGAAGGTCTTGCCATCAATCCCCTCATGCCTGCGAGTTGTTTAAGCTGAGCTTCTGATCCTCTAGCACCTGAATGAGCCATAATATAAACAGAATTAATTTGATTATCTTTTTTTGAAGAAACGGTTTTCATCATTGCCTTAGCAACTTTGTCTGTACAAGTTGACCAGAGACCAACTACTTTATTGTATTTTTCTCTTTCAGTGATTAAACCTTCTTGATATTGCGCTTCAAGGCTATTCACTTGTTTTTGTGTTTCTTGAATTAAAGAATTTTTTTCTTCAGGAATAACGAGATCATCTTTGCCAAAAGAAATACCAGCTTTAGCAGCATATTTAAAACCCACATTCATAATTTGATCTACAAAGATACAAGTGGCTTTTTGACCGGTAAATCTGTAGACATTGTCCAATAAGATACTGACATCTTTTTTTGTTAAAATTTTATTTACGCAATCAAATGGTAAGTTCTCATTTTGAGGAACTGTTTTAAATAAAATGACCCTCCCAGGTGAGGTGGTAAACTTTTTATTCTCATATTCATTAGTTTCTTTATTAAAAGTTTTAGTTCTATAAATAATAGGAGTGTGAAGGCTGATAGTTTTGTTTTCTAATGCAAACTCAACCTCACCTATATGAGAAAAGTATTTTTTTACTTCTTCATTTTCATTAATTAGAGATAAATAGTATATACCTAATACAATATCCTGACTCGGTACGATAATTGGCTTGCCGCTAGATGGAGATAGAATATTGTTAGTACTCATCATCAACACCCTTGCCTCTAATTGGGCTTCAAGACTTAGCGGTATATGAACAGCCATCTGATCACCATCAAAGTCAGCATTGAAAGCCGTACAGACTAGGGGATGTAATTGTATTGCTTTACCTTCGATTAAAATTGGTTCAAAAGCTTGGATACCTAATCTGTGTAAAGTTGGGGCTCTATTTAAAAGAATAGGATGCTCTCTGATAACTTCATCTAATATATCCCAGACTTCTGGTCTTTCAGTTTCGACCATTTTTCTAGCAGATTTTAGTGTAGAGGCAAAACCATAAGATTCGAGTTTGTTATAGATAAACGGTTTAAAAAGCTCCAAAGCCATTTTCTTAGGAAGACCGCACTGATGAAGTTTTAATTCTGGGCCGACAACAATCACAGATCTTCCAGAATAATCAACTCTTTTACCAAGAAGATTTTGTCTAAATCTACCTTGTTTTCCTTTAAGCATCTCAGATAGAGATTTTAGTGGTCTCTTATTTGTACTTGTGATTACTCTTCCTCTTCGACCATTATCAAACAAGGCATCAACGGATTCTTGGAGCATTCTTTTTTCATTTCTAACAATAATATCTGGTGCTCTTAGGTCTAAAAGACGCTTTAATCTATTATTTCTATTAATTACCCTTCTATATAAATCATTGAGGTCCGAGGTAGCAAATCTTCCGCCTTCAAGGGGTACTAAGGGTCTGAGTTCAGGAGGTATAACAGGAAGAACTTTTAGAATCATCCATTCAGGTTTAATGTTTGATCTCTTAAATCCTTCAATGACCTTCATTCTTTTAAGTATTTTTTTCTTTTTTGTTTCAGAAGAAGTGGCTTCGCTCTCTTCATTTAGTTTTACAATTTCATTATCCAAATCAAGATTAGATAAAATTTCATAAACCGCCTCAGCTCCAATACCATGTTTAAAAGAATCCTCACCAAACTGTTCTATTGCTTCTTCTAGTTCTTCATCGGTTAAAAGTTGATTTTGTTCAAGACCGGACATTAACGGGTCTATTACAATATGACTTTCAAAGTATAAAACTTTTTCTAAACTCTTGAGAGTTATATCTAATGCTAAACCTATTCTACTAGGTAGAGATTTTAAAAACCAAATATGTGCAACTGGTGCGGCAAGCTCGATATGAGCCATTCTTTCTCTTCTAACTTTAGAGAGTGTGACTTCAACACCACATTTTTCACATGTGATGCCTTTAAATTTCATTCTTTTGTATTTACCACATAAACATTCATAATCTTTAGTAGGTCCAAAAATTCTAGCGCAGAACAAACCTTCTCTTTCAGGTTTAAATGTTCTGTAATTAATAGTTTCTGGTTTTTTTATCTCACCGAAAGACCATGATCTGATTTGTTCTGGGCTAGAAACAGAAATTTTTATCTGATCAAAATTTAATGTTGGATTGTTATTTTTAAAAAGGTTAGTTAAGTCTTTCATTATACTCCCTCCCTACTGACTGTAGGATCTGTTTCTATTAATTCTACGTTGAGTCCTAGGGATTTTAATTCTTTAACCAAAACATGGAATGACTCAGGTATTCCACTTTCAAAATTGTAATCACCCCTAATAAGAGCTTCGTAAACTTTTGTTCTACCTGCAACATCATCTGATTTGATAGTCAACATTTCTTGAAGTGTATTTGATGCGCCATATGCTTCCAAAGCCCACACTTCCATTTCACCAAATCTTTGTCCACCAAATTGAGCTTTACCTCCGAGTGGTTGTTGGGTTACCAAGCTATATGGCCCAATCGAACGAGCATGAATTTTATCGTCAATTAAATGGTGTAATTTCAGAATATATTTATATCCAACCGTAACTTTTCTTTCAAATCTCTCTCCGGATCTTCCATCATGAAGAAAAACTTGTCCACTGTTATCAAAGCCAGCTTTATCTAATAAATTAGTAATTTCTTCTGTATTAGTTCCGTCAAAGACTGGTGTTGCAAATGTAACACCTTTTTCTAAATTTCCTGCTAATTCGACAAGCTGATCATCATTCATATTTTGAATTTCCAAATTTGAGTCTTTGTTAGCTTCATAAAAAGAAGTTAGTGACTGCTTAAGTTGATTGATATTTCCTTCTTTTCTAGCGAGATCTAAACTTCGAGAAATTTGTTTACCAATGCCATATGCAGCCCAACCTAAATGTGTTTCTAAAATTTGGCCGATATTCATACGACTTGGAACACCTAAAGGGTTTAATAAGACATCTACAGGTGTGCCATCCTCTAGAAATGGCATATCCTCAATCGGAACAATTTTAGAGATAACACCCTTATTACCATGTCTTCCCGCCATTTTATCACCAGCTTGTAATTTTCTTTTTACTGCAACAAATACCTTAACAACTTTCAAAACACCCGGCAGTAAATCATCACCACTTTGTATTTTTTCAATTTTATTTTGGAATTTTTTATCTAATAAAATAACAGCATCATTAAAAATTTTCTTTTGAGAATTAAAAGTTTCCATCGAAGAGGCATCATCCACAATAATCTGCTCAAGAAAATCTATTTGTTTATTATTAATATCAGACTCATTAATTTTATTACCTTTAGAAATTCCATCTAATGACACGTTAGATAGTTTATTTTTAAATAAATTAATAAGATTTTGTTTATAGTTATTTTCGAGAATATTCTTTTCATCATCTCTATCTTTAGCCAATCTATCAATCTCAACTCTCTCGATAGCTATAGTTCTCTCGTCTTTTTCCACACCTCTTCTAACTAAGACTTGAACGTCCACAACAACGCCCGAATATCCTGTTGGCAAACGAAGAGATGTGTCTTTGACATCAGCAGCCTTTTCAGAAAAAATAGCTCTTAGAAGTTTTTCTTCTGGTGTGATTGGAGAGTCACCTTTTGGTGAAACTTTACCAACTAATATATCTCCAGGTTTTACTTCTGAACCTATATATACGATTCCAGCTTCATCTAAATTTGTTATACTCTCGTCTCCTACGTTTGGCATATCACGAGTAATCTCTTCGGGTCCAAGTTTTGTATCTCTACATAAAACTTCAAATTCCTCAATATGAATAGAAGTGAAACGATCTTCATGCACCACTCTTTCAGACATGATTATAGAATCCTCAAAGTTATAGCCATTCCAGGGCATGAAACCTACAAGCAAGTTTCTACCTAATGCCAACTCACCTAAATCTGTGGATGGGCCATCAGCAATGATGTCACCTCTTTCAACATAGTCACCAATTTTAACTATAGGTTTTTGATTAATAGCCGTGCTTTGGTTTGATCGTTGAAATTTTTTAAGATTATAAATATCAACTCCACTTTTTTCTTTACTAATATTTTTTGAGTCAGATCTTATAACAATTCTTGATGAGTCTACTTGGTGAACATAGCCGCTATTTTTAGCAATTACTACTGCCCCACTATCTCTCGCAACTTTGGATTCAAAACCTGTTCCAACAAGAGGGGCTTCACTTTTAATTAGAGGCACTGCCTGCCTCATCATGTTAGATCCCATTAATGCTCTATTGGCATCATCATTTTCTAAGAATGGAATTAAAGATGCAGCAACTGAAACTAACTGCTGAGGATTAACATCCATGAAATCAATCTCAGAAGGGTTACAGAAAATAAAATCTCCTTTTCTTCTACAACTTACAAAGTCCTCACTAAACTTTCCATTTTTGTCAATAGGACTGTTAGCCTGAGCAATTGTATAATTTTCCTCATCATCTGCATTCAAATACATGACTTCATCAGTAACAGCGCCTTTATTGATTTTGCGGTAAGGGGTTTCAATAAAACCATATTGATTAATTCGAGCAAATGAAGACAAGCTATTGATTAAACCGATATTTGAACCTTCAGGAGTTTCAATTGGACAGATACGACCATAGTGAGTTGTGTGAACGTCGCGAACTTCAAAACCAGCTCTTTCTCTTGTCAAGCCACCCGGGCCTAAGGCAGAAATTCTTCTTTTATGCGTAATTTCACTAAGAGGATTGGTTTGATCCATAAACTGACTGAGTTGGCTAGTTCCAGTAAATTCTTTTAGCACAGTTTGAATAGGCTTAGAGTTAACAAGATCTTGAGGCATAATTGATTCAATATCAACGGTTCCCATCTTTTCTCTGATGGCTCTTTCCATTCTCACAAGACCAATGCGATATTGATTTTCAATTAACTCACCAACTGATCTGACTCTTCTATTACCTAAATGGTCAATATCATCTTTGCCAGAACTTTCAGTTTTCATATCAAAGAGTTTTTTAGCAACTGCAAGAATATCAGATTTATTTAAAATTCTTTTTTTATTAGTTTTATCTAAAGAAAGATATGAATTTAACTTTACTCTACCAACTTCAGACAAATCATATCTATCTTCACTAAAAAACATATTTTGAAATAAATAATTACTTGCCTCAAGAGTTGGAGGCTCACCAGGTCTTAATATCTTAAAGATATCAAATAGAGCTTCTTCTCTTGAATTATTTTTATCTGCAACAAGCGAGTTGATAATACCTAAGTTACCTGTGGCTTGATTAGCATTTATGACTGAGAATTGTTCAATTGAAAGCTCATTTATTCTTTCAAAGAACTCCTTACTTAATAAAGTACCCGCTTCAGCATAAACTAAACCATTATCATAATTGACTATGTCGTTCGATAAATAAAAACCATATAGATCCTCTTCAGTGAAGAAAAACTTCGATACTTTATTTTCTTTAATCTCTTTTAGTAGTTTTAGTGAAAGCTTCACATCCTTATAAGCTATTATCTCTTTAGAAGTTGGATCAACTAAGTTGAAAGGAAGATTTTTATATTTAAACTTATCTATATCTAAACTTACAACCCATCCATCTTTATGTTTTTTAAAGGGGAAAGTTTCATAAAAATATGTAAGAATCTCTTCAGAAGTCATACCTGATACTTTATATATATCGGGTTCAACTTTATTCTGCTGACATTCTTCTAAATATTTCTCTGATGCTTTTGATGGTAAAGCTTGAAGAATAGTCGTAGAAATCATTTTCTTTTTTCTGTCTATTCTAAAAAATAAATTGTCTTTGTGGTCAAATTCAAAATCTAACCAAGAACCTCTATAGGGAATTATTCTTGCATTATAAAGAACTTTTCCACTTGCATGCGTTTTGCCATCATCGTGATCGAAGAAAACACCAGGAGATCTATGTAACTGACTAACAACTACTCTTTCAGTACCATTAACAACAAAAGTACCATTATTTGTCATAAGAGGTAAATCACCTAGGTAAACAACTTGTTCTTTAATATCCCTAAGAGATTTCTCACCTGTTTCTTCATTGAGATCCCATATAATCAATCTGAAAGTAACCATTAAAGAAGCAGAAAATGTTAGACCTTTTCTTCTACATTCTTCTACGTCATATTTTGGGTTATCAAGATAATAATCAATATAATGGAGTTCAGATTTTCCTGCATAGTCTTTAATGGGAAAGACAGAATTAAAGACTTCTTGCAGTCCAGTATTTGAACGTTCCTCAACTGATTTTCCTAACTGGAGGAACTTATCAAACGAGATTTTCTGTATATCGACTAAATTTGGTACATCAATCGTTTTACCGATTTTACCAAATGAATAGCGAATACGTTTTTTTTCTGTGAAACTAAGTGGCATAATATGTAGAACCTGTAATTAATAAATAATTATTTAAGTTCTACTTTTGCACCAGCGGCTTCGAGCTTAGTCTTCATCTCTTCAGCCTCTTCTTTCTTAACTCCCTCTTTTAAAGTTTTTGGAGCACCTTCCACCATATCTTTAGCTTCTTTTAAACCAAGACCAGTAATTGCTCTTACTTCTTTGATAACATTAATTTTTTGATCACCAGCTGCTGCTAAAACAACATCGAAACTATCTTTTTCTTCTGCTGCCTCTGCTGCGGGTGCTGCTGCTGCCGCAACTGCAACTGGAGCTGCCGCTGAAACTCCCCACTTTTCTTCTAAAAGTTTCGAAAGTTCTGCCGCTTCCATAACTGTTAAAGTTGATAATTCATCAACAATTTTATTTAAGTCTGCCATTTTTGTCTCTCCCTAAGTTAGTCTTTCTTTTTTTGTAATATTGAAATAATGTCTTGATCAGGCCTTTGTAATAGTCTTACAAGCTTTGATGCTGGAGCATTAATCAACCCAACTATTTTTCCTCTGATTTCATCAAGAGAAGGTAAAGTTGCAACCTTAGCTATATCGTCTTTTGTGTATAGTGTGTTATCAAAAAAAGCTGCCTCTGCAGATAGCTTTTTTAAATCTTTTTCGAATTTTTTAAAAACTTTAGCTGTACCAACTGGATTGTTTGTAAATATGAGCAGTTTTTGTTGGGATAAAAATTCGTTTAACCCTTTTTTATCGTCAGTTTTATCTATGAAGATTTTGACAATATTGTTTTTTGAAATTTTTGTAACTCCTTCATTATTTCTAATTTCAGTTCTAAACTGGATCATTTCTTTGACAGACATATTTGAAAATGAAGCAATGAACATTGCTGAGTAATCTTTAGACATTTGATCTAAATTTTCAATATATTGTTGTTTTTGAGCTTTATTCAATTTCTTTAAACCTCTACCTTAAGACCAAAGCCCATTGTCGATGAAATAAATATAGAATTGATGAAGTTTCCCTTAACACCAGACGGCTTGATCTTTTTAATTTCCTCTATAAAAGAATTAATATTCTCATTTAAGTGATTTTCATCAAAACTAATTTTTCCAAGTGCTGCATGGATAGTGCCAGCTTTATCGTTTTTATAAGCAACTAGACCTTTATTTATATTTTGAATTGTGCTTTTTACATCATTAGTGACAGTACCTGTTTTTGGATTAGGCATTAGACCTTTAGGACCAAGAACTTTTGCGATTTTACTAACAACAGACATCATGTCGGGCGTTGCGATAATAACGTCAACATCAATTTTTTCTTGCAGAGCCAAAACTAAATCTTCTCCACCTACTTTTTTCACGCCTAACGATTTAGCTTCTTCGGCAGATTTACCCTGAGCAAAAACGGCAATATCAACTTTTTTTCCTAAACCATGAGGAGGGACAAAACTACCTCTAACATTCTGATCGGATTGTTTAGAGTCTATACCTGTATTAATAGATACTTCGACAGACTCATCAAACTTAACAAACTTTTTCTCTTTTAAAAGTTTTATAGCTTCATTAACAGGATAAGATTTATTAAAATCAATTCCATCAATTTGTTTTTTTCTATTTTTTGATAAATGCATTATACGACTTC
>Ga0255761_10001963_pt1 | contig 19108 bp, 12 predicted proteins | sample 071ome_29_FD_179961 | JGI IMG/M metagenome (GOLD analysis project Ga0255761, IMG submission 179961) | Coastal salt marsh microbial communities from the Groves Creek Marsh, Skidaway Island, Georgia - 071407BT metaG (version 2) | ecosystem: Environmental > Aquatic > Marine > Intertidal zone >... | reverse complement strand
CTCTATGATTGGGGTCTCAGACACATCCTCAGATTGAGAACAAGAACTTATTACAAAAATAACAGTAGATAAGGTAATAAGCGTATTTCTAAAAATTTTCAAAATAATGTCCTTTAAAAAATATGAATTTTATCATTAAAAATTGAATTTAAGCATGTAATCAGAGAATTGCTTCCTTAGTTTTTCTTTAGATATCTTAAAGTCAGAAAGATCATAATGATGTTTTGCTTTCTTTGTTCTTTTATCTTGGGCAATATAAGTCTGCATTTGCTGATAAAAATTATCATCTATTTTTAGTTCTAATTTTTCATATGCTTTAGAAATTTGATTGATTGGATTTTTAATAAAGTCTTTGAAATCTATATCTGCTATTTGATTATCATTAAGCAGAGCTCTGTCTTGAATACCCTTATTTAAATTATGTGACCAGAAATCTAGAACTGTTTCTCCAATTCTTCTTTCATCAATCTGCTTTGTAACAGCTGATCTAATATTTTTAGTTAAGCTGCAAAAAGAGCCAATAGCATCAGTTGGATCTCTATGGATATTAATAATTTTAGCATTGGGATAAGCAGCTAGAACTTCAGGTATATGACCAATATGACTAGGGTCTTTTAACAACCAATTTTTTGGTCGATGTTGGGTTTCTAACATTTGTAAGAACCAGTGATGCCATTTAAAAACATCATCAAAAGAAGTATGTTTTAGGTATTCTGTATACTCAGGAATATCAGCCATGCATATGTAGGCAAAGCTTTTGGCATTCATGGTTGCTATTTGCTCGCATTCCTCTGGAGAATTTCCACGAATCTTATGCATAGTTTTTAGGTGAGGAATAATTCTCTCAGCAATATTCATCTGCACATCCATTTTTAATCTTCTGTAATGAATAGTGCTATTATTTTTTGCTAGCGGGAATGGGTTCATTATTTCCCAAAACTTCGGTGAACGATAATTTGTATTTAGCGCAAGGAGGTTAAACAAATAGGTTGTGCCTGATCTAGGTAAACCTGTTACAAAGATCGGATCTGCTATTTTAGGCAAACTTTTATTTTTAATATAGCTTAGGAGCTTTGCACGAACTTTTAATCTATTTGCAAGTTGAGCATCAAAGGCAAATTTTCCATATATGGTTATTTCATTATTCTTGTTAACAGAATCAATAAGGATATCTAAAGGTTCATTAATATCAGCTTCTTCAAGGCTAAATTCAATATCTTTTAAGAGTGAGCTTTTTGTTAATTGATGTTTCAATTGTTGATATCTCCCAATACCTATAAGATACTCTCAAAAAATTATTTCTACAAATTAGCTTATGAGAATATTATTTTTATGTGTTGCAAATTCAGCAAGAAGCCAGATTGCTGAGGGTATAGCTAGACAGATGTTTGGAAAAGATCATGATGTCAGAAGCGCTGGATCAGAGCCTTCTGGATCTGTGCATCCTGATGCAATTAAAGTGCTTGATGAGATAGGAATCGATGCTTCTTCGCATTTATCTAAATCAGTAGATGATTTAGATGAAGACTTTATTGATAATTTAGATTACGTTATTACTTTGTGTGCAGAAGAGGCATGTCCGGCGTATATAACCCATGCAAAGAAACTCCATTGGATTAATGAAGATCCAGCAAATCCAGCATATAGTGATTTTGAATCACTACAGGCTTTTAGAAAAGCACGAGAAAACATATATAATCTGATGAAAAAGTTCTTAGTAATGAATCTTGCCTAGAAAGTTGGCTCCCCGAGCAGGGCTCGAACCTGCGACCAATTGATTAACAGTCAACTGCTCTACCAACTGAGCTATCGGGGATAGAGGAGAGCATTATAATTAATTTTTTGAAATAAGTAATAATTAATATGACAAAAGAGTTAAAAGTTGTAAGTGAGTTTGAGCCAGCCGGTGCACAACCTGATGCAATAAAAAGTCTTGTTGAAGGTTTGGATGACGGTTTACTCCATCAAACCTTACTTGGAGTAACAGGTTCAGGCAAAACTTTCACTATGGCAAAGGTCATTGAAGAGACTCAAAGACCTGCAATTGTTATGGTTCATAACAAAACTCTTGCAGCTCAGCTTTATGGAGAGTTTAGAGATTTTTTTCCAAATAATTCTGTTGAGTATTTTGTTTCTTATTATGACTATTACCAACCAGAGGCATATGTCCCAACCTCTGATACTTATATAGCAAAGGATGCTTCTATTAATGAGCATATTGAACAAATGCGTTTATCAGCAACCAAAGCTTTATTAGAACGAAATGACACCATAGTAATTGCGACTGTGTCTTCTATTTATGGTCTAGGTGCCCCTGAATCTTATTTAAAAATGGTGGTACATCTTGATAGAGGGGATGAAATAAATCAAAGAGATTTATTAAGGCGACTTTCTTCAATTCAATATACCAGGAATGATTTAGATTTTAGAAGAGCTACTTTTAGAGTAAGAGGGGATACCATTGATGTATATCCAGCTGATTCAGATAATGAGGCGCTACGCATCGAATTATTTGGGGATGAGATAGAGAGGTTGTCTTGGTTTGATCCTTTAACAGGTGCTGTAATTAATGAAACTCCAAGAGCAACTATTTACCCAAAAACTCACTATGTTACGCCAAAAGAAACTATCCTAAATTGCATCGATGATATTAAAGTTGAACTAAAAACTAGACTTGAACATTTACGTTCTGTAGACAAACTAGTTGAAGCCCAGCGACTTGAAGAAAGAACTAACTATGATTTAGAAATGATGCGTGAACTTGGATATTGTCAGGGCGTTGAAAATTATTCTAGATATCTCTCTGGTAGAGAGGCAGGACAAGCACCCCCATGCTTATTCGACTATATACCAAAAAATGCAATTATCTTTATTGATGAATCTCATGTCTCAGTTCCACAAATTGGTGCCATGTATAAGGGAGATAGATCGAGGAAAGAGACTCTAGTGGAATACGGGTTTAGACTACCTTCAGCCTTAGATAACAGACCATTAAAATTTGATGAATGGGAATTAATGGCACCACAAAGAGTATATGTATCAGCTACGCCTAGTCGCTATGAAGAAGAGCATCAAGATAATTTAGTAGAACTAATTGTTAGACCAACAGGTCTTACCGATCCTGATGTTGAGGTAAGGCCTGCCTCAACTCAGATAGATGATGTCATTGGTGAGTGCAATGAAAGAGTCGCATTAAAAGAAAGAGTTTTAATTACAACTTTAACCAAAAGAATGGCAGAGGATTTAACAGACTATTTAAGTGAAAATGGGATTTCTGCAAAATATATGCATTCAGACATTGATACGGTTGAAAGAGTAGAGATTATAAAAGATCTTCGTCTTGGGAAGTTTGACGTTTTGGTTGGAATTAATTTACTTAGAGAAGGGCTAGATATTCCTGAAGTAAGTCTAGTTGCTATTCTTGATGCTGACAAAGAAGGTTTTTTAAGATCAGATACAACCATGATTCAAACCATTGGAAGGGCTGCAAGAAATATTCGAGGGAAGGCTATCTTATATGCGGATAAGATTACTGGTTCCATGCAAAGGGCTATGGATGAGACGGATAGAAGAAGAAAGATCCAAGAGGACTTCAATAAAGCCAATAATATAACTCCTAAATCAATAACAACTAAAGTCAAAGACATAATGGAAGGTGCTCGAGTTATTAAAAAGAAAACTAAGAAGCAACCTAAGCAATATGAAAAAGATTTATCTTTTGCTATTAAAGATAACAGCACAGAGGAAATAGAAAAATCTATACAAAAATTAGAAGATCAAATGTATAAGTATGCAAACGATATGGAGTTTGAAAGAGCTGCCTTTTGTAGAGATAAAATAAAGGATCTAAAGTTTAAACTGATTGAGTCTTAGCTTTGCAGGAATGGACTTCCATTAAATCATAAAACTCGGAAACTCTTTCAACATAGTCAATGGCTTGCTGACCACGAGTATAGTTATTAATATCAATCAGACCTACATCAGGGCCTGAGATATTTTTTAATTTTAGATAGAAATCTTCCCAAGACATTTCATTGGGCTCTTTGTCAATCGTTGAAGCTATATTAATAATATTAGTCGGACCTAAATTGTAACTGGCTAATGAAATTTTTAATTTATCTAAATCAGTTTTACCAAATATATTTTTAGTCAAAATATCAGCAAAATACTTAGCTCCACCATTAATGCTTTGAACCGGATCAAGCCTGTTATTCACACCAACAATTGCTGCTGTTTCAAGAGTAACCATCATCATACCCCTGACTCCAGTTTTTGATTTAGCTCTTGGATTCCATTGAGATTCTTTAAAAGATATGGCTGCTAATAACTCCCAATCAATATCATTGGTCTCACCAGCTTCAATAAAGATATCTTTATATTTTGGAAATTCGTTGCTAAGAAGCTTATTAAACTTTTGATGCTCAAAGTTGGTAAGTTTTGATTCTGCCAAAATATTCTCTAATCTCTCATCACAGCTAATTAGTTTATATGAATTATCTGTCTCCACTGGCGAGCATCCATCAGCAAGAGTGACAGCTAAAAAAACTAAAAAAACTCTAAAGAAATTATTTAATTTCATTATTTTGTTCTAAAAAACTTTATAATTGGGCGATACAATATTTCAGACTGAGGCAAGTGTCAAAGGTTAATAACTTAATTTTATTTGGTAAAGAAGCATACTCTGCCTCTAAAATCGCTCAATTTAAGGCTAATTTCCAAAAAAATAATCCACAGCTATCACTTAATAAATTAACTGCAAATGAGATTTATTTGATTTCAGGCTCTCAATTAGTTGAGGTCAGTAATGAACTTCAATCCATATTGGATGCTACAGACAAAGGCTATGATTTTGATCTTTTGATTGGTCCAAGGGCAGGTACTATCTCGCCCTGGTCATCAAAGGCGCAAGATATTATTAAGAATGTTGGTATTGATAAGCTGGACAGGCTTGAGAAATTTATAGCTATCTCAATTGGTAAAGAAAACCTAGATTCTGATTTATCATGTTTTTATGATCGAATGACTCAATCTGTTTATAAAAACTTAGATGAGTGTAAGGAATTTTTACAATCCACAGAAGCAAGAAAGCTTTTAACTATTGATATCTTAGGGAAGGGTAAGGCAGAGCTTGAAAAGGCTAATAATGAGATGGGTTTTGCAATGAGCCAAGACGAAATAGATTATTTAGATAACTTTTATCAATCTGCAAAACGAAATCCAACAGATGCGGAGTTAATGATGTTTGCTCAAGCTAATTCTGAGCATTGCCGACATAAGATTTTTAATGCTAAGTGGAATATTAATGGCGCCAATGTAAATGACTCGTTATTTGATTTAATTAAGGCCACTAGCAAAAACTCTCCTCAAGGTATCATATCTGCATACAAAGATAATGCAGCCATTATTGAGGGTGGTGATGCAGAGCGCATCCATCTTGAAAACAATGAGTATGTTTTTAAAGAAGATAAAATAAACTCAACCATTAAAGTTGAAACTCATAATCATCCAACTGCAATTTCTCCATATCCAGGAGCTGCAACAGGCTCTGGTGGTGAAATCAGAGATGAAGGCGCAACCGGAAAAGGAGCAAAACCAAAACTTGGTATCGTTGGCTTTAATGTTTCCAATTTAAGAATACCTGGGCTTGAGAGATCATGGGAGGGTAAGGAGCATAAGCCAGACAGAATTGCCTCACCGCTTGATATCATGATAGAGGCACCAATAGGGGCAGCTGCTTTTAATAATGAGTTTGGCCGACCCTCAACACTGGGATATTTCAGAGTTTTAGAAACTCAATTTAAGGACAACAAAGCCTTTGGATTTCATAAGCCCATCATGCTCGCAGGTGGGATAGGCGAAATAAGAGATATTAATAATTTCAAAGAAGTAATTGATGCAGGTTATTTGGTAGTAGTGCTTGGTGGTCCAGCCATGCTAATCGGTCTTGGTGGTGGTGCAGCTTCATCAGTCTCTTCTGGAGAAAGTGATTTAGAGTTAGATTTTGCTTCTGTGCAAAGAGACAATGCTGAAATGGAAAGGCGTTGCCAAGAAGTTATTAATGCCTGCTCAATGATGGATGCTAGTCTTATAGAGTTTATTCATGATGTAGGGGCTGGAGGCCTTTCTAATGCTATACCTGAATTAGCCAAAGATTCTGATCTTGGTGTTGCAATAGACTTGAGCAAAATACCAGTTGCAGATCCATCCATGTCACCTATGGAGATATGGTCAAATGAATCTCAGGAGAGATATGTATTGGCAATTCATCCTAATAATAAGGATGCTTTTATAGAAATTTGTAATCGTGAGAGGTGTGAGTTTGCAATTGTTGGTACAACAACTAAAGAAAAAAGCGTCAAACTTTTTGATCCAAAAGCAAATAACTATCCAGTGGATGTGCCTTTGAGTATGCTTTTTGGAGATCTGCCAATTACTGAAATTAGCATCAATAATGATAAGGCTAATACAGTATCTGAAGATCAAACCGAAGATGATGATGTGCTTGCTAACTTACATAGCATTCTGCAACATCCAACTGTTGCTTCAAAATCTTTCTTGATAACTATTGGTGATAGAACTGTAAGTGGCATGATTGCACGAGATCAATTTGTAGGTCCATACCAAGTTCCAGTTTCAAACTATTCAGCATCTTTAAGATCATATAAAGGCTATGCTGGTGAGGCAGTAGCTATTGGTGAAAAAGCTAACTTAGCTATCAATAACCCAGGTGCTTCCATGCGCATGGCTTTAGGTGAGTTACTTACTAATTTATCAGGTATTAAAACTAACGGATTAGAGAATATTCAAGTTTCTGCTAATTGGATGGCGCCAACGAGTACTGAAGATGAAAATACTAATCTTAGAGAGGGAGTTGAAGCCTTATCTAAACTTGCTGTTGCACTTGATATATCTATACCGGTTGGCAAAGATTCATTATCTATGAAAACTAAGTGGTCTGACTATGAGGTGGCCAGTCCATTGTCTGGAACCTTAACTGGCATGTCACCAGTTAGTGATGTTAGAAATGCTATCACTCCAGAAATCATTAATATTCAAGATTCAACAATCTTGCACATTGCATTAAATGATAAATCAAGATTAGGTGGCTCTATTTATGACAGCATTTATGAGTTAGGAAACACTTCAACACCAGATGTAGACAATGCTGAAGCATTAAAAAGTTTATTTAATACAACTCAATCTAATCTTGATAAGAGAAAGTTATTAGCTTTGCATGATGTTTCAGATGGTGGATTGCTAATATCGCTTACTGAAATGGCTTTTGCTAGTAAGTGTGGGTTAGATATTAATCTTCAAAATATAAACAATCTAAAGAATTATCTTTTTGCCGAGGAGATAGGTATTTTAATTCAAGTTAAAAATAATGACTTAGCAGAAGTTATTAATTCATATGCTAAAAAAGGTCTTATAGTAAATCAGCTTGGTAATATTTCAGACTCAAGTAATCTCACGCTTAGCTCTGCTGGAAAATTAATTTTTACAGAGGAGGTCTCTAAGTTAGAAAAATCATGGAGAGAAGTATCGCATGCTATTCAATCAATAAGAGATAACAAAGCTTGTGCAGATTCTGAATTGGCTTTATTGGACGATAATAACTACAAAGGTTTATATTCAAACACTCAGTTTAATGAGACAAGCTTCAGCCCATTTAATATTTCTTCAACCAGTCCAAAGGTTGCCATTTTAAGAGAGCAGGGAGTAAATGGTCAGTTAGAAATGGCTGCTGCATTCTCAGCGGCAGGCTTTAAGACAGTAGATGTACATATGCAAGATTTGCTAGATCAAAATATAAATCTATCTGATTTTAATGGCCTAGCTGCTTGTGGAGGCTTCTCCTATGGAGATGTTCTCGGCGCTGGAGGTGGTTGGGCTAAAACCATACTTCATAACCAAAGAGTAAAGGATGAGTTTCAAGAATTTTTTAATAAAACAAATACTTTCACCTTAGGAGTCTGTAATGGCTGTCAAATGTTGTCGCATTTAAAAGAGCTTATACCAGGTGCTGAGCATTGGCCGGCTTTCAAGAAAAACTTATCTGATCAGTTTGAGGCAAGATTAGCCCAAGTTCAGATTCAAAATAGCAATTCAAAACTCTTAGCTAATATGGACGGCTGGTCTATTCCAGTTGCATCAGCTCATGGAGAGGGCAGAGCTGTTTTTAATAATTCTAATGATATGGATACTTTAAAAGCAAATGATCAAATCTCATTGCAATTTATTCATTCTCAAGATCAGCCAACTGAAACTTATCCTTTAAATCCAAACGGTTCTCCAGAAGGTATCACCGGTATTACCTCTAAAGATGGGCGGGTGACTATTATGATGCCTCACCCTGAAAGAGTCTTCAGATCAATTCAAATGAGTTGGCAAGATAAAGCTTGGAAAGACTATTCCCCATGGATGCAGATGTTTATTAATGCAAAAGATTTTAGTGATAATAGTTAGAGCTTTATATCTTCTTCTTTAAAATCAAAAGAGCCGGTTTTTAAATCAGCAAGATAGTATTCTAAAGTTTTATATACTGTAGGAAATGCAATTTCATCCCATGGAATATCGCTCGGATCAAAGAGTTTTACTTCAATGCTTTCAGAGGTTGGCCCATAGTTGTCATCTAAAAGGTCAGCAAGATAGAAAAAATGTATTTGATTGATGTGAGGCAAACTAAACATAGTATATTGAGTTTTAATTTTAGCTTTTGATTTGGTCTCCTCGAAGGTTTCTCTAAGAGCGCCTTCTTGGAGTGTTTCAGCATTTTCTAAAAAACCTGCTGGCAAGGTCCAAAGACCCTTTCTTGGTTGGATATTTCTTTTTGCTAGTAAGATTTTATTGTCTCTAATACACAAAGCCCCAACTACCATGTTCGGATTGGTATAAAAAATTTCATGACAGTCATTACAGTAATATCTTTTCATATTATCCCCTTCAGGGATCTGAAAAGTTAGATTTGAGCTTCCGCAGTTTGAGCAATATTTCATAAATAATTAAGAATCTAATTCATTAGACGTTAAACTAGTCTAATGGCTGAACTAATAAAAGAAAAGCTTGATTTAGTAAAAGAGCTTGAAGAGACTCCTTTTCCAAAAGCAGGTGTACTGATAGCGTTAAAAAATTTTGGGGAGTACAAAAAAGACCCTCATATAATTTTTACTAAAAGGTCTTCAAAATTATCATCACATCCAGGCGAGGTAAGCTTTCCAGGTGGGAAATTTGAGGAACAAGATTCAAATTTATTAGCAACTGCAGTAAGAGAGTCTGCAGAAGAGATTGGTATAAAAAAATTAAACCTTGAGCATTTAGGGAAATTACCTTATTTGATTTCAAAACATAATATAGAAGTTCATCCATTTATAGCTGCGCTTAAAGAAGATCAAGAATTTATTGCCAATGAAGAAATCGAAAGTATTTTCACCGTTCCTGTGAGTTATTTAAAAAATAATCAAAATGCTCATATTCATGAATTTAATAGGCAAAATCATAATGTTCGAATATCTACATGGCATTATAATGAATATGTAATTTGGGGTTTAACAGCAATGATTGCTGCTGAATTTATAAATACTTGCTTCGATGGTAATGTAATAGCAGATATGGATTTAATTAGAAAAGGCAATGTTAATAAATATAGATAATAAAAGTTTAAAAACAGCAAGTGAAAATTTTTGGGTTGCACCTGATGCAAATATCATTGGTGATGTGTATTTAGATGAAGATGCTAGTGTTTGGTTTAATGCTACTTTAAGAGGGGATTGTGAACCGATAATCGTTGGTGCAGGTTCAAATGTTCAAGATGGATCAGTAATTCATACTGACCCTAATTATCACTGTGTAATTGGTAAAAACGTTACTGTTGGTCATATGGTAATGCTACATGGATGTACCATTGGTGATAATAGTTTAATAGGTATTGGTGCGGTTGTTCTTAATGGGGCTAAGATAGGTAAAAACTGCTTAATTGGCGCAAAAGCTCTTATTACTGAGGGGATGGAAATTCCAGATGGTTCTATGGTTATGGGAATGCCTGCAAAGATTAAGCGGCCCTTAACCCCAGAAGAGATGAGCTTTTTACCTTTAAGCGCACAGCATTACATTGATAATTACAAAAGATATAAAGCTAATAATGTCTGAATTTATTTATTTTGATCAAGATCAAAAATGTATAGGCGATATTTTTGTGCCTAAGTCTGATCAGCCTTTACCCGGACTTCTTATTGCCCATACCTGGAAAGGTAAATCTCAATTTGAAATTGATAAAGCTTCAGCTTTGTCAAATCAGGGCATCGTTACTTTAGCGATAGATATTTATGGTAATGGGGTGCTTGGAAATAGCGCTGAAGAGAATGCTGCTATGATGGAGCCATTTGTAAAAGATAGAAATATTTTTCGTAATCGTCTTAATGCAGCTTTAAATGCGCTGAAAGAGCTCACAGAGGTTGATGAAAATAAAATTGCAATCATGGGATATTGCTTTGGAGGCATGGCTGCTTTGGAGCTTGCAAGATCTGGAAAAAAAATCCAAGGCGCTATAAGTATTCATGGTTTATTAGATCAAGGTAATGCAGAGACAAATGCTATTAACGCAAAAGTCTTAGCCTTGCATGGAAGTCTTGATCCTATGGTTCCAATTGAGACCCTTAATGCATTTAAGCAAGAAATGCATGACGCTAATGCTGATTGGCAATTACATGAATATGGAAATGCTATGCATGCATTTACAAATGAATTAGCAGATGCTCCTGAGCTAGGAACTCTATATAATAAAGATGCAGACGAGAGGTCTGCAAAGGCTATTAATAATTTTTTAGATGAAATATTTAGTTAAATGAAAACCTCAGAAATAAGAGAAGCATTCATTCAGTTTTTTGAAAGCAAAGGTCATAGAAGAGTTGGATCAAGCTCTTTAATACCAGGTAACGACAAAACTTTACTTTTTACCAATGCTGGCATGGTGCAATTCAAAGATGTATTTCTTGGACAAGAAAAAAAAGATTTTAAAGCTGCCACAACTTCTCAAAAATGTATTAGAGCAGGCGGGAAGCATAATGATTTAGAAAATGTTGGCTATACCCTAAGACACCATACATTTTTTGAGATGCTAGGAAACTTTAGTTTTGGTGATTATTTTAAAGAGGAAGCCATAACTTATGCATGGGAGTTTCTAACTAAGACCTTAAAACTACCAGAAGAGAAATTATGGATATCAGTATACAAAGATGATGATGAAGCTGCAGATATCTGGAAAGATAAGATTGGCGTCAACCCTGAAAGAATTGTAAGACTTGGCGAGGCTGATAATTTTTGGTCCATGGGTGATACTGGTCCATGTGGGCCATGTTCAGAAATTTACTTTGATCATGGTGATCATATTGAAGGCACACCTCCAGGTTCACCAGGGGACGAAGGTGATAGATTTGTTGAAATATGGAATCTAGTCTTTATGCAATATAACAGAAACGATAAAGGTGACATGTCTCCATTACCAAAACCTTCTGTTGATACTGGAATGGGATTGGAAAGAATTGCAGCAGTCATGCAGGGCGTTAATTCTAATTATGAAACTGACTTATTTAAAAATCTTATTACTGCCTCAGAAAACATACTAGGAAAAGCAGGAGATGTTTCTCATAAAGTTATAGCTGATCATATTAGATCAACATCATTTCTAATTAGTGATGGAGTTATGCCTGAAAATGAAGGGCGAGGTTACGTTCTTAGAAGAATTCTTCGAAGAGGGATACGTCATGGATATAAATTAGGAGCGAAAAAGCCCTTTTTAAATAAATTAGTCTCAGACTTAGTTGCAGCTATGAAAAGCGGCTATCCACAATTAGAAAAAGATGAAGAAAAAATAACGTCAACCATCCTTAAAGAAGAAACTAAGTTTTTTGAGACTCTTGAAAAAGGCCTAGATATTTTAGAGGAAGCAATAACCAAGATTTCAAATAAGACGATACCCGGTGAAATTGTATTTAAATTACATGACACTTATGGATTTCCTTATGATTTAACAAATGATATTGCAAGAGAAAAAAAACTCTTAATTGATAAAGATGGGTTTGATAAATCTATGGCTCACCAAAAAACATCTTCTAAAGAAGCTAGTAAATTCGGCCAAGATTTACCTCAAGCCTCTGGTATCAGTAGCACACAATTTATTGGATATGAAACTCTTGAATCAGAATCAAAGGTTATTCAAATATGGAAAGAGCAAGAAGCTGCTGATACTGTTAATACAAACGAAGAGTTTTATTTTGCTTTAGAGTCAACAAGTTTTTATGCTGAATCAGGTGGCCAAGTAGGGGATAAAGGAAGCTTCAAATCTCAATCTGCAACTGGTAGTATCTTAGATTGTAAGAAACAAGGTGATGTATTTATTCACAAAGCAAAAATAGATTCAGGTGCCTTAAAAAGAGGTGATGTTATTTCAATGAGCGTAGAAAGAGACAAAAGAAAAGCAACTGCTATTCACCACTCAGCCACCCATTTAATGCATGCTGCTTTAAAAGATGTTTTAGGTGACCACGTTCAACAAAAAGGTTCATTAGTTGATGAGAATAAACTGCGTTTTGACTTTAGTCATCCAGACCCTTTAACTGATGAGCAAATTAAAGCAGTTGAAGAAATAGTTAATAGAGAAGCTTTAAATAATATCGATGTTACAACAACATTAATGAAACTTGATGACGCAATAGCATCCGGAGCAGAAGCTCTTTTTGGTGAGAAATACGATGATGAGGTAAGAGTTCTTAATATGGGCGAAGATTCATATTCGGTTGAGCTTTGCGGGGGTACCCATGTTGAAAGGACAGGTGATATAGGTACTTTTATTATTATTAATCAATCTAGTGTTGCTTCTGGTATCAGAAGAATTGAAGCAATTGCAGGAGCTAAAGCATTAGATTATTTACTAGAATTAAAATTGAGCAATACAAATTTAAAAAGAATGCTTAATGTTGGTGAAAACGAAATAACTGCAAAAGTAGAAGGAATAATCAAAGAAAACAAGCAGCTAAAAAAACAAGGATCATCAAAAGGTGCTGTAACTGTAGAAAATAAAATTTCTGAAGATATTGATGATTGGGCTCTAAATATTGAACTTGTATCAACTGATGATCCCAAACAATTAAGAAGTTTAGCAGATCAAAAAAAGGCTGCTCTTAAAAAAGGCTGCGTTATCTTGGTTACTGAGGTTAATAACAAGGCATCTTTTGTATGCAGTGTCACTAATAATCTAACTGATAAGTTGTCAGCTAAAGAAATTATTGCAAAGCTTGCTAAAGGCATTAATGGAAAAGGCGGCGGAAGAGATGATTTTGCTCAAGGTGCAGGTGATGCAAAAAATTTAAATGATTTCGTGACTTCTATCCCAAATTCAGTAAAATCCCTCGCAAAATAAAAACACTTTTCTTAGATGGCAGAAATAATTGTTCAAAAGTTTGGAGGTACCTCCGTAGGTTCAGTTGAAAGAATTGCTGAGGTTGCAAAGATTGTTGAAAAATCAGCTCAGGAAAATAGTATTATTGTTGTTGTTTCAGCCATGAGTGGAGAAACTAATAGGCTTATAGGCCTGGCTAAGAGTTTCGGAGAAAACCCAAATAAAAGAGAATTTGATGCACTTGTTTCTACTGGTGAAAAAGTAAGCGCATCTCTTTTGGCAATTGCTTTGAACCAAAGAGGTATAAAAGCAAAATCTTTTTCAGCCGCTCAAATTTCAATGAAAACCACTAATAATTTTTCAAAAGCTAAGATATTAGATATAGATGATAGGAAAATACTAGATACTTTGGCTGATGGATATATTCCTATTATTACAGGCTTTCAAGGCATCACTGAAACAGGTGATGTAACAACTTTGGGAAGGGGTGGTTCTGATACAACTGCAGTGGCAATAGCCGCTTCTGTTAAGGCAAAACAATGTGATATCTATACCGATGTTGATGGTATATATACCACTGATCCAAGAATGGTACCAAATGCCAAAAAACTTGATGCTATATCTATGGAAGAGATGTTAGAGATGGCAGGCAAAGGTGCTAAAGTAATACAAATTAGGGCAGTTGAATTTGCAAATAAATTTAATGTACCTGTTAGGGTTTTATCAAGCTTTGAGCAAGGCAATGGTACTCTAATATATTTAAAGGATGATAATAATATGGAAAATGCATTAGTTTCAGGAATTGCTTTTCAAAAAGACCAAGTAAAAATAACTTTGCATGGAGTGACTGATACTCCTGGAATTGCTTATCAAATTCTTGGGCCATTGAGTGATGAAAATATTGAGGTAGATGTTATTGTTCAAAACGTTAGTGTTAATGGTAAGACGGATTTTACTTTTACAGTCTCTGAAGAAGATAAGTCGAATGCAGAAAACGTATTAAAAAATCTTCAAGACGTAACCTTTGATGATCTTATTATTGATTCAGATGTAGCAAAAGTTTCATTAGTTGGTGTTGGCATGAGGACGCATGCTGGAGTAGCAAGCACAGCCTTCAAAGCACTTTCAGATAATGAGATAAATATTCAAATGATTAGCACATCAGAAATTAAAATTACAATAGTAATTAAAGAAGGGGCTTTAGAATCTGCTGTAAAAGCTTTACACTCAGCTTTTGAGTTAGAAAATTAATGTTTGATTTAGTCCTAAAAAATTGCACTATTGTTAATGAAAATCAGATTTTTGAATCTGATATAGGTATCAAAGGTGAACGTATTGAAAAGATTGCTTCATCTATCGGCGAAGAATCGAAAGAAATATTAGATCTATCTGGAAAAATAGTAATACCTGGAGTAATAGATGATCAGGTTCATTTTAGAGAACCAGGCTTAACTCATAAAGGTGAGATAGCAACAGAATCTAGAGCTGCTCTGGCTGGGGGCATAACAAGTTACTTTGAAATGCCAAATGTTAATCCAACAACCACAACCAATGAGCTATTAGATAAAAAATTTGATCTTGCAAAAAATAAGTCCTGCGCTAATTTTTCTTTTTATATGGGTGCAAGTAATTCAAATATTGAAGAAATAAAGAAAATTGATATCCATAAAGCATGTGGATTAAAAGTTTTCATGGGTGCATCTACTGGTGACATGCTTGTCGATAACGAAAAGACGCTTGAAGATATTTTTCAATACGCACCGGTCAACATAGTTACTCATTGTGAAAACACTCCCAGAATTCTTGAAAATGAGAAAAAATTTAGTGAAAAATACGGTGACAATGTTAGCCCCAAACATCATCCCTATATTCGAGATGAAGAGTCTTGCTATCTTTCAAGCTCTTTAGCAACTGGGCTTGCAAAAAAATATAATTCCAATCTTCACGTCTTACATTTAACTACCGAAAAAGAAATGTCTTTATTTAAATCGGGCGATATTGATGGAAAACAAATTACTGCAGAAGTTTGTGTTCATCATTTATTCTTTTCTGAAAAAGACTATGAAGCTAAAGGTAATTTTATAAAATGTAATCCATCAATAAAAAAAGAATCTGATAGACAGGCTCTCATAAAAGCGGTCAATAATGATCTTATTGATATTATTGCAACTGATCATGCGCCACATACACTTGAAGAAAAGCAACAGCATTATTTAAAAGCCCCAGCCGGATTACCATTGGTTCAGCATATGCTACCAACTTTGCTTGATTTTTATCATAAAGACATTTTTTCGCTTGAAATGATTGTAAGAAAAACCAGTCATAATATTGCTAAACGCTTTCAAATCAAAAATAGGGGTTATATTAGAGAAGGTTACTATGCTGACTTAGCTATTATTGATTTACATAAACCTTCTTCAATTACTAGAGAAAATACTCTATATAAATGCGGATGGTCTCCATTTGAAGGTTATACATTTCCCTCCTCAGTTCATGCAACTATATTAAATGGATCTTTAGTGTACAAAGATGGTGATTTTCTGAAAAACTCTCTTGGTAAACAGCTTGAATTCAACAGAAATTAATCATTAGTTAACAGTTAAAAAAGGTTTTTTTGTTAAGTAAATTTTTTACAAAATATACCTATTCAAAATAAGTATAAAATTTATTTACATTTCTTTTGACTTGATTGATTTATTTTCATAATATTGACGATAAGTAAAAATTTATTGATTTATATCTTCGTATTATCAATTAGCAAAAATTAGGGGTTTAAAATGAAAAAACTTTCTGTAGCGTTTTTAACGTTAGTTCTAGTCTCAGCATGCGGCGGAGGCAATAATAATAAATCTAGTTCAGGATCAGGTGCCAATGTAAATAGCGCACCTTTGATTACTAGTAGTAATGTCTATTCAGTGGCTGAAGGCTCTACAAGTATCGGAGTGGTTACTGCAACAGATGCTGATGGCGATAACTTAACATTTAGCTTAGCAGGTGTTGATGCGGGAGTTATTTCTATAGGTTCCACTTCAGGTGCCTTATCATTCAATGCTGCTGCAGATTATGAGCTTCCAGTTGATGATGGAGGCGATAATGTGTACAACGTTACAGCAAAAGTTGGTGATGGCACAGCTTTTGATGCAAGAGATTTAGTTATTACTGTTACTAATAATAATGATGCGCCTGTGATTACTTCAGGTGGTTCATATTCAATTACTGAAAATGTAACTGTAATTGGTAATGTTGATGTTACGGATTCAGATGCTGGTGATACGCTTGAATATTCTTTATCAGGTGATGATGCTAATTTAATGACAATATCGTCTGCAGGAGCTTTAGCTTTTATTTCTCCTCCAGATTTTGAAAACCCAAAAGATGCTTCAACACCACCAGATAATATTTATGAGGCTGAGGTAACAGTAACTGATGGAACTGCTCAAGCAAGCCAAGCAATAAACGTAACAGTTACAGACCTTGAAGAAGCAACAACGGCTAGCGAGCTATTCATTTCAGAATATTCTGAAGGCTCATCTAATAATAAATATATTGAGATTTTTAATGGCACAGGTGCTGATATTTCATTGGCAGATTATGCATGGCCTACAAACGCTGCTCCATCTGAAGTTCCAGGTGAATACGAATACTGGAATACTTTTGCAGAGGGCGCGGTAGTTTCAAATAATGATGTTTATGTAGTTTGTAATTCATCATTAGACTCATCAGTCGCTGACAACTGTGATCAGACTGGAAGTGCATTCTTTACAGGTGATGATGGAATTGCCCTTGTAAAAGGAACTGAAGAAAGTTTTACAGTTGTTGATGTGGTTGGAACTTGGTCTGCAGCTAAAGGTGAAAATTTTGATGTTTGTGGTGTTGCAGGTGCAGCTAGCGAACATACTTTAATAAAAAAAGAAAAAGTTGAAGGTAATAATGGTGATTGGGCTGCTTCAGCTGGAACAACTGCTGAAGATTGTGATTGGATTGTTAAGGATCAAAACTATTGGTCAGATATAGGCAAGCATTGCTGGGATTCAGAATTTGCTGCTGAATCAATTGTTATTAACAATGAATCGGGTGCAGTAAGTGTTGCTGAAAATGGAACTTCAGTTGCAACAGTTTCTACATCTGTTTCAGCTTGTGGATCTGCAGTATATACATTAACTGGTGTCGACAAAGAATTATTTACAATCAGTTCAGCTGGAGTGGTTGTTTTTGCTACAGCACCTGATTATGAAAATCCTACAGACACTGGAGCTGATAATGTTTATAACTTTACAGTTGAGGCTACTAACGGTGAAGCTTCAGCTAGCTTAGATATGGTTGTAACAGTTACTGATGTTGAAGAAGATATTCCAACTTACTCAGGTCAAGTCTATTTCTCAGAATATACAGAAGGTGTTGGTGATCATAAATATTTAGAAATATTTAATGGAACCACAGCTACTATTAATTTAGATGAGTATGCTTATCCTAATGTTTCAAATGATCCTGATAATGTTGGTGAATATGATTATTGGAATGCATTTGATTCAGGTGCAACTCTTGGAAAAGGACAAGTATATGTAGTTTGTCATCCTAGTGCAGATGCTGCTATTAAAGCAGAATGTGATGAAGAGCATGTATATCTATCAAATGGAGATGATGGTTATGCGCTTGTTAAAGGAACCGAAGCTTCATATACCGTATTAGATAGAATTGGTACTTGGACAGAACAAGGGCCATGGGATGTTTGTGGATCAGTTGGTGCGACAAAAGATGCCACGCTTGTTAAGAAATCTGATAAATATGGTACTAATGACTGGGCAGTTTCAGCTGGAACTAGTGCTGAAGATTGTTATTGGGAAGTTAAAGCTAAAGATGCATGGGATGGTCTAGGCTCTCATACCGAAACTGAAGTTGTTACCCAAAAAGTTGAATTAACAGTAACCACTTCTGGATCTGCAGTTCGTATGACTGGAGAATGGTGGGACTGGGATATAAATGCTGGCCCGGAAGCAGTAAATAATGGTGATGGTACATGGACAGTATCTATGGATCCAGGTACTGCTGATATGAGGTACTTATGGGTTGTTGATGGTGTACAAGAAAACTTAGTAGATAACGCTGCAAATGGTGAATGTACAGCTGATATAGACGCAGGTATTGTGGATACTGATTATGTTAATTGGGCAAACAGAATACTTAAATTAGGAACCTATACAGCATCTAATACATACGATGCATGTACTGGTACTACAACTGGCGGTGGTGGTGGAACCACAGATGCAACACAATATTGTGCTACAACAGTGACACATTTTGGTATTGAAGCTGAGACTGCATCTGAAGTTGAATTAACCATTTCAAGAGTTGATGCTAATAATGTTGATGTTTCTATAGTATCAACAAATGATAAAGCAGTTGATGAGCTTATTATTGGTGCTATGGATGATCAAGCAACAACAATTGGAGCTAAAGTCATTAGTAATGGCGTTGCTACAATTAGATTGACTTGGGATAATGGCGCTCCAGATTCAACTTCATTTGAGATTCTATGGAGTAAAGTGGATATGGGCGGTAATTGGATGTTAAGAAGACAAGATGTCCCAACCATTGATACTAAGTCTACTTGTGCTACATCTACACCAGAAAAAGTTGAATTAACAGTAACCACTTCTGGATCTGCAGTTCGTATGACTGGAGAATGGTGGGACTGGGATATAAATGCTGGCCCGG
>Ga0255761_10001956_pt1 | contig 19129 bp, 18 predicted proteins | sample 071ome_29_FD_179961 | JGI IMG/M metagenome (GOLD analysis project Ga0255761, IMG submission 179961) | Coastal salt marsh microbial communities from the Groves Creek Marsh, Skidaway Island, Georgia - 071407BT metaG (version 2) | ecosystem: Environmental > Aquatic > Marine > Intertidal zone >... | reverse complement strand
CTCGCGACAATTGTTTTTCCAGTAACAACTTTTTTACTAATCCTTTTTATTAATCTGAACGTTTTTAATAAAATTTCAGAATCTAAATATCTTTCATTCATTCCGTATGTAATTTTTCTTTTATTGATTGTATTTGTTTTTATCGGTGGAATTAATAACGACGATGAAGTTTCTAAATTGTCAGTTACAACTACTACAACTACAACAACTATTCCATTATTTCTTGAAACAACAGATGATAATTGTTTCAAATGGAAAGGGAGTAGTAATTTTGTTAGCTGCTCTGGTGGAAGTTTAATTACAAATAAGGAAAAATATTCAGAGAGCATTAATAATATTGTTGAATTCGGTGGAGACATATTTACTTTAGATGTTTTTGGAAAAATATTTAAAAATAAACCAGATAATTTATATTTAGATATTTCACAAGACGTTATGAATAGGTTAGAAATGGGTAGAGGTGAGAGTGGTCTTTTTGGTTTGGCATTTCATCCATCTGAGAATTATTTCCTAGTTAGTTTTTCAGACAAGAATGGCAGCTTGGTTTTAAGAAAATACTTTCTAGACAAAGAAGGTAATGTAGAAATTGATTCAGCTGAAAATATCATGATGATACCAAATTCACCTTTGTATCATTATTCTGGAGCTTTAATTTGGTCTGAGTTCTTCAATGATTTTTTATTTGGAATTGGAGATATGAATTATAATGGAAATTCTCCCTACACATCAGAACCATTAGACACAACTTCCCCAAGAGGTAAAATTTTATTTGTTAATAGTAATATTTCACAACCGGCAATGTTGTCATTAGATAACTTAAAACCTGTAAGAAATGATATTTTGGCATACGGATTGCGAAATCCGTGGAAAATAGTTGAATATAAAAATTACTTATTTATAAGTGATGTTGGACATGGCACAGAAGAAGAGTTAAATGTTCTTGATTTGAGAGAATTTAAAACAAATAAAATACCTTATTTACTAGGTTGGCCACATTTTGAGGCAAGTATTGACTTAAATGTTGAATACAATGAAATTTTCTTATTTGTAGACAATGAACCTGAAAGTATAAATGAATATATTAAATCCAATTCTATACCTCCAAATGTTTTCTACAGTCATGAAGCTCCAGAAAATTATAGAGCAGCAATTATTGGAGGAGGCGTTGTTGAAGACAAAAATAGTAAGTATTTTCAACATTATATTTTTGCAGATTATCTTAGCAGTGAATTATTCGCATATGATTTTATAAATGACAGTCTATACTCTCTTCCTTTAAATAATCTTGGAACTAATATTCACTCGCTTTTCGTAGACACATCTAAAACTGATACTGTTCTTCTTGGATCTAGTAACGGATTATTGATTGAAGTAACACTACCTTAAAGAGTTTTTGTATGATAGCAATTTGGGGAGGCGGGTCAGCTGGAATTAGATACAAAACACTCATTGAGGAATTGGGTTATAAAACAATTCTATTAAGTCGAGACAAGAATCTTAATTCTTTTGATTTTAACACTCTTAATATATCCAAAATCGAAGCTGCGATTATCTGTACCCCAACAGTTTTTCATTCTGAGCAATCAAAATTATTTTTGAAAAATAAAATACCTGTTTTATGTGAAAAACCAATTAGTCACAATTACACATCTGGCAAATCAATAGTTGAAACTGCTCGAAAATATGAAACTAAATTTCATGTAGGTTACAACCAAAGATTTTTAAAAGCTTATAAAATTTTTAAAGATAAGAGATGGGGTAAGCCTATTAAGTCTAAAAGTATTTGGGCCGAGAGAGTTTCTGACTGGCAACCAGATAAAAATTTCAAAGAATCTTATTCTGTTAGATCAGATCTTGGAGGTGGTGCTCCACTTACCCTTAGCCATGATTTTGATTGGTGGACGGGAATATACACCGACCTTGCTGTAAAAGATGTTTCAAGTTCAAATGATGGAACATTGGGGATTACTATTGATACAAAATTTGAAGTATCTTTGATGGGTAGTGTTGAGTGTGATGTTATATTGAACTATGAAATTGACGGACCTCCCATTAGATATTATGAAACAGAATATGAAGGTGGAACTCTAAAATATGAGCCACTTAACAGTAGCTTATTTTTTTTAAAAAATAATGGTGAAAAATTAGATTTGAAAATTGAAAATGATTGGAATAATACTAGATTAAAATCTTTTCAAGATACATTCTGTCACTTCATAGAAGATGAAAGGAGACCTTCAGAGTTATCTGATTGGGAATTGGGACTAACTGCTTTAAATGTTGCTAATATAGTCAATAAATGGAATGACTAATTCTGATTACAAAGTACTAGTGTTGGGCTCAGGTTTAATTGGCTCTGAGGTTACTAAAGTATGTAATGATTTAGGATACACACATACTTCTGTAGATATAAATAATGGAATTCATAAAATTGATTTAACTAAAATCGATTCATTAAATGAGCTTTTGAATTCATTTAAACCAAATGTAGTTTTTAATACAGCAGGAATAGATCAAAAATTAGACAGAACGTCAAAACCTCTACACCAAATGCCAGAAGAGGAGTGGGATTATGTATTTACCAACAATACAAATATAACCAAAAATGTTGCTAAACAAGTTTTAAGTTATTTTGTTAAATCAGATTTAAAAATAAAAAAATTAATATTTACACCAAGCACTTATAGCTTTGTAAGTCCTAATCCTTTATTTTATTCTAATGATTTCATTAAAAGCTTTGCTTATGTTGGGTCAAAAACAATAGAAGTTGATATTGTGAAATATATTTCTAAACATTATGCAAAATATAATATCTTATGTAATGCTCTTGTACCACATTTGGTCATGAGAGAGAATAAAAAAATTGATGAAACCTTTGTGCCCCTTAAACGTAGTTGTGATCCTAAAGAGCTTCATCCAGCAATTAATCTTTTGTTAGATCCTAAAAATAGCTTTATGTCAGGTGAATTTGTTAAAATTAATGGCGCGTGGTTGGCTTAGAGAAAGTTTTGTGAAAAATTGAAGATTGCATTATGTTTATATGGCAATGTAGGTATTTCAAAAGACGCTAGTGCCAGATCAAATAGTAATGTTATTGAAGAGTCAAGAATTGCAAATACAGATCCCACCATTTGTTACAACAGTATTAAAAATTTATTTTTAGACAGATATGATACAGACATTTTTATTCATTCATGGTCTAAAAACTACGAACATGTTTTAAATAAATTATATGAACCAAAGAGTTCACTATTCGAAGATCAAATTGTTTTTGATGTACATTTAGAAGACTATGGAATTAACAAAGATGAAAAAATTGAAACCTGGAATGTTAGTGACATAGCAAAACAAAGCTACAATCTACTTCTTGAATCAAGGGAGAATGAGGAAAAATTAATAAAAGAACTTGAACTATTATCTTTTAGATCTCAGAGCAGATGGTACAGCACAAAAAAATCTGTAGATCTAATGAAGGAATTTTCAGATATTTCAAATATTAAATACGATTTTGTTTTGCTTACCAGAATTGACTGCTTGTTCAAAAAAGAAATAGATTTTTCAAGTTTGAATAACAACATGTTTTATACATCCTTTAGAAAAGGTAGAAAAGATGAAGGAATAGCACTTTACGACTTCTTTTTTTTATCAAATCAAAAATTTATTGAGGATTTTTCGAGTTTATATAGTGATGTTTATCACTATTCAATTAGACCTCCCTTTTCCTCAATGGAGCATGCATTAAATAAATTTTCTGAAAATAATATATGTCATTTATTAGATTACAGAGAAGATTATGACAAAGTAAGAATGAATGAAAAACAAAATAGATTTATATTTAGTTTAAGAAGTTTTTTTAAAAAAATTAGGGCTTATTGGCTTCAACATAAATAGAAATATTTTCTCTTGAAGGGTTCTTGTCAAAATAATTAAATTGACTTACTTTACTTTCTGCAATATTCGTTCTTCTAACATTCACAAAACCGGCATTTTTTAACATTTGAGATATTTTTTCAAACGTAAATGTATTTATATGTCCATTAAAATCGAAATATTCTTTGGGTATGTGGGAGATAACCCAGCTTCCAAAATCTAAAGTGTTGCACGTTTTTGCCTTTTGTAAAACAAGATTTTCATCTATTTTAGGAGGGCCTCTGTAAAAATCAGGATTGTTAAAATCAGTTTTTTCAGACTCTTCAAATTCTATGTTTTGATAATTTGCAAAAAAATGAAGGGTGAAGTTGACTAAGTTATTTTCTACACCATACTTTTCCCATTCTTTTCTGCCTTTAAAACCAAAGTCGTTGTAAAAATTGACATCATCTTGTAAAAGCACATTATGTAATTTCTCAAAATCTGGTGTTATTATTCTTATAACTCCTTTTCTTTTTAAGATTCTGAAACTTTCATTCATAAAATTTTCAACTACGTCATCGGTAACATGCTCTATAAAGTGACTTGAATATACAAATTTTAATGATGTATCTTTGAACGGAAAAGTAGAATCTTTGTCAAGCCTTTCTCCATTGAGTCTGTCAAGCCCTATAAATCTAAAATACTTCCAACTCCTACCAGAACCAACATTTACCCCCAATAAAGGTAAATACTTATGGAAAAAATCGTTGATTAATATTTTCTTTAAAAGACTGATTATTTTTTTAATAAGTTTTTTCATCTAAAAACATATCCTAATTAAGTATTTGATTAAGTTTTAACTGCCCCAGGTAATACAAAAATCTTGAGTATTCTCCGTCATAAAGAGGTGCAATATTTAAATATATAAGTGATGTTAATAGTTCCACTTTAAATAAATCGTAATTACTTTCTTGTATAAAATCATGAAACTTTTTTCTAAATTCAACTAAATTAAAGTCTACATCAAAGTTCAATAATATCTCATTTTGACTTTCAAAGATATCAAACTTCTTTGCCCTGACAGTTTTGCCTGACAACAAAAGCGCGTGGTCCAATTTTGCTAAGTCATAATAAATATCACCGTATTTATTTGATGTACCGAAACTATCTCTCCAATCTATAAATGTAAAAATACCGTTATTATGAATTATATTTTCTGGTTGTAAATCTCCATGAAAATTATATGGAATACCGTTTGATAAATATTCCCAATCAATTTTCTTTAAAAGGCTGCTTACTGACTTACAACTTAATCCATTTATTTGTATGTTTTGATCAATTATTTCTGTTTTATTCCAAAATTCATCTAGTCTTTTTAAGGTTTTATCATTGTAAAAAATATGACATGATTGTATAAATTCATCTCTTTCATTATTATTTAAATTTATTTCTTTAAAAAAGTTATTTTTAATATTGTTTAAAAAATTTAAAAATACAGCCTTACTCTTTTCTTCATTTAATAAATTTCCTTCAACATATCCATAAGAATAAAAATTGGCTGTTGTTTTTTCAAGGTTTGGTATAAATTTGCTTAATTTTTTTGCTCTGTATATTTTATTTTTAATAACATTCTCATCAACATTATATTTATAGACAGTGTCATTGTGAATATAAGTGAATTCATCATTTTTAATTAAGTTTTGATTTACAAATTTTTGAATCAATTTTATATAATTTTCATTACTTCCATAGTCGTGCCAAGAGTCGATTCTTTTTATTTGTAAACCCGGACCATCATTTTTACTTAATAACCCCATGAAACCATTTGAAACTTGTAACTCACCACTAATTGTATTTCTATTTTCTTTCAGTGATTTGAAAAATATTTTATAATCTTTGATAAATGCAATTCCATTAAATCCGTTTTCTAGAGTTGAGATAGGCGCATCAGGATTTTTATCATAAATTTCAAATATTTCATTGTTTTCATTTGTATCAAGTAAACAATAAAGTCGGGTGGAGTCAACTTTTGAGACGCCCATCCAGTTTGTACTCCAGTCGTCTGTAATAGATTCATCAACAAATGCATCTGTTGGTATTAAAACAAACTCATCCTCTAAATATTTTTCGCATTCTATCAAGGATGCTCCTGGACCAGATCCTGGACCATCGTAATTTTCTATTTCTACAAAATTAAACTTTAGTTTTGGATATAGCATTGGAAGAAACTGTCTATAAATATCTCCCCTAGAACCAATAGCAATAGTTACTTCGCTTACATTTGGAAAGGCATCAATAAGGTAAGTCAATCCCGGTTTATTATCAATCGGGAGAAATCCTTTTGGTAATATTTTTGAAAAAGAATTTCTTGAACCCTTCCCTGCTGCGAGTATGCATAATTTCAAGTTAATTTCCGTGTTCTGATTCTATTTTCCCAGATTTTCTATTACTATCATCTTCCCAACGAATTACATCATCAAGCTCTGGAGTAGATATCTCTATTGCATTATAAGTGGTTTTAGCTATGACTCTATGTAACTCATTAACTTTGTTTGACCATCCATCATAATCTGAATACACCTTGCTTTTAAGAGTTCCTATGTCTATTTTTTCAGATTCGTTTTGTGGTGCCTCCTTGCCATATAGCACATTTGCTTCTCCATCTATTACTACATTTGTTTCGCTTTTAAATTTGTGTGACTGCAACGAACTTTGGAAGCCTTCTTTCATAAATATATTTTTAAGAGCATAGGGTTGATTGTTTATGTTTTGTGAAAACCATGTTTCACTGCCCCAAGGCTTATCAACTGTGTAATTTGAAAAAAGTAAAACATTGTCGCTTGATAATTCTGGAAAATCATTACTACCGTAGTCAATAGATAATTCAGCAATTGAACCAATTAATAAAGATGCCTTGTCATCAACTTTAAGGTTCAATAATTTATTTTTAGCAAGAACATGCAAACCCTGAAATTTTTGTAATGAATACTTAAAGTCATCAGTAAAAATGTCTGCACTTCCATCTATAACAACTAAGGATGTTGGTTCAGTACTAAAACTTAATCTAGATATATGTTTGGAATCTTCTAATCTGTATAAAGAATATTTTGGATTAGAAATATTAGAAGTGAGTTTAGAAATTTCAAAACTATTTTCTTCAAAAACTATTTGAGAAGTAATGTCCATTTTTCCCCTTTTTGATTCTCGATTTATTATAAACAACTATTAGCTAAATGAATTATGATAAATATATGAATTTTTTATTAGATGTAGATGGTGTTCTAACATCTGGAAGTTTCTTGTATAACAGCGAAGGCAAGGTGCTAAAAGAATTTGGCCCACATGATTCTTATTCATTAAAAAAATTAAAAACTAAATTAAACATTTCTTTTATTTCTGCAGATAAACGAGGTTATGAAATTTCAGAAAAAAGAATATCTGATATGGGTTTTGAATTATCTTTAGTTTCTGAGGAAGATAGGTTGGTTTTTGTAACCGAGAATTTTAATTTTTCAAATCTTATATATATGGGAGATGGGGACGCAGATGCTCCAATTCTAAAAAAAGCTTTTAAAGGGATTGCACCGTCTAATGCACGACCAAAAGCGATTGAAAATGCAGATTTTGTAACCAATAACCCCGGAGGAAGCGGAGCTGTAGCTGATGCATGTGACTGGATTGAAAACTATATACTAACTGAGGACCACTAATGAACAAAAAAATTAACATTAATTCTTATATAGAAATGTATCTGAATGAAAAAAAAGACATTCTTGATAACTATCCAATCGATAAAGTTGTAGAAGCTACAGAATTGGTTTTTAATACGTACGATAAAGGAAATACTATTTATGCAATGGCAAACGGTGGCAATGCTGGAACTGTTGATCATCTTTATTGTGATTTCAAACATCACCCATTTGTTAGTGAAGATAAAAGTAAAAGTATAGGAGATAACATAAAAAGGTTAAATTTTGTAAATTTATGCAGTTCACCGGCAGAGTTAACAGGCTTAGTTAATGATTTTGGTGTTGATGAAATGTACTCAAGTGCACTTAGGCCATTAGTAAGAGAGAATGATTTAGTTATGGGCTTTAGTGGAAGTGGAAACTCAAAAAATATAATTAACGCATTTGAAGTGGCAAGAGAAAAAAAAGCATATACTTTATCGATATCTAAAGGAAATGGAGGATTAGCAAGTAAAATTGTAGACATCAATATCATTATTCCGGGAACATCTGACTTCCCTGGTCAAACTGGGCCAAATGATAACAACTTTCATTTTGAAGATGAGGTGTTGTCAATAAATGCAATGATTGTTGGATTATTAAAACTTAAAGTATCAAATGAAAACAAATAATCTTGAAAAAGATATTAATCAATTAAAGTACCTCACGTGTAAAATGTGCCTAATTGCGCAATCAGGGCATCCATCATCTTCTTTATCTTGTTCAGAAATAATAGGATCACTATATTTGAAACTTATGGACTTAGATTCTGATAAATTTATACTTTCAAAAGGTCATGCTTCTCCTAGCTTGTATTCTGCATTAATGATGATTGATAAAATTCCTAAAGATTTAATTAATAACCTTAGAAACATTGATAGTCCCCTTCAAGGACATCCTGATGTTACAAGATTAAAGGATGTTAACGTAACAACAGGTGCACTTGGTCAGGGACTTTCATTTGCTATTGGTTTAGCTATTGGAAAGAAAATAAAAAAAGAAAAAGGAAATATTTTTTGTCTAATAGGCGACGGGGAAATGCAAGAAGGACAAATTTGGGAAGCATTAATGTTTGCAGGAAACAATGATCTGCCTAATTTAATTACATTTCTTGATTTCAATAAAGGACAGTCTGACGGAAAAGTGGAGCAAATTATGAACATATCACCTATTGATAAAAAATTAGAAGCTTTTGGTTGGGAAGTAAAAGAAATCGATGGCCATAGTCTTAGTGAAATAGAAAATACTGTCAAAGAAAAATTATCAAAAAAAGATGGGAAGCCATTATTCATTATTTCAAATACAAAAAAAGGTTATGTAAGCCCTAATTTAACAATTTTAGATGGGAATCATGGAGCTTCTATAAATGATGAAATAATGAATAAAGTTATTGAAGAGCTGGAAATATCAAAAAGATGAAAGCTACAAGAGACTTTTTTGGGGATTATCTACTAAAACTTGCAAAAAATAACCCGAAAATAGTAGTCGTAAATTGTGACTTAGGAGAAGCAACAAGAACTCTTGCTTTCAAAGATATATATCCCGAAAGATATATTCAAGCAGGTATAGCTGAGGCAAATGCAATATCAATATCTGCAGGTTTAGCAAAAGAGGGTTTAATTCCATTTGTAACCAGTTTTGGCCATTTTTTAACTGGAAAGTTTTTAGAAATTTTTCAATCTATTGGCTTAAATAATTCAAATGTGGTTATGGTTGGAACACACGCAGGCCTAGCCATCGGTAAAGATGGTCCAACACAAATGGGATTAAGAGATATTGCATTAATGCGAACACTCCCAAATGTTAGAATTTATCATCCAATTAATCCTGAACAAGTTGCTGAATCTCTTGATGAAATTGTTAAAGTTGATGGACCAAAATATTTAAGATTAAATAGACAACCTCAGGAATTTTTTAAACTTGATAATTCAATAAATTTTGGTCATGGTGATCTAATTTTTAAAGGTAAGGATATTTTAGTAATCTCGCAAGGCGCTCCAACCGTAGAAGCTTATCATGCAATTAAAAGTTTAAACTATGAATCAAAAATTGGACTTTTATGTATATCCTCAATGCCAATAAATAATGATTCTTATGCAAGCATTGTTTCACAATATAACAAATTGTTAATTGTAGAAGATCATTTTGAAATTGGCGGAATTGCAGACCTTGTTTCAAGACTGATTTCTGAAAAAAATATTAATATTGAATTCAATACGATCAATGTCAGTGACTATGGACAATCTGGTGATCCAAAAGATTTATACTCAAGATATAATCTTGATCAAAAAAGCATTGAAAAAAAATTAAAAAAACTTTTAAATGAATAATACTAAATTTAATAACTCTACTAAATTATTAATCTCAGTTTCTAACAATCCAACAAATTTTGGTGTGACTATTTATAATCATATTTTTGATAAACTCAAAATGAATTTTATTTACCTTCCATTCAAAATAAGTAACCCGAATGATGTTATTGAAATTATTACCAAGCTTGATATTTACGGTTGTAGTGTGTCATCTCCATTAAAAGAAACAATCTATAACGAACTTAAAGATTTTGACGAGCCAGTAAAAAGATTGGGAAACATAAATACAATAAAAAATAATTCCGGAACTTTAAAAGGTTACAATACCGACTATTACGGTTTTAAAAGTCTAGTTGTAAATAAAAAATATCAAAATGTGTTGATTTATGGGTATGGTGCTGTGACAAAAACAATAGTGAATTGTTTGTCTGATATCGGGATAAAAAATATAAGAATCACTGGAAGAGACAATAAAAAAATTGAATTATTTTGCGAAAAAAATAATATTAAAAATTTTCAAAATAACGAGAATTTTGATTTGCTAATAAATGCTACACCTTCAGGAAATAAAAATGATCAAGTAATTAATTATTTGGATTTTTGTTCAAATTTAATCGATTTAAATGTTTCTAATTCAAACAATTATTTGGTTAAATTAGCAGTTGAAAAAGGAATTGAAGTGACAAAAGGTACAGATATGTCAATATTGCAATTACAAAAACAGTTTGAAATATATTTTGGATTTGAGCCTGATAAACAATTAGTCATCGAGGGTTTAGAAAAATACAATAACTTATATAGTTGATTAACAAATACATTAATAATTGATTATTTTTTTAAATATATCTTTCCAAGTAGCAAAAGATAGATATTTTATAAATAAATCAGAAATTAAATTATTACTTACTATATATAAAACATTAGATTTAAATATTTGAATATCTGAAAGTAAGCTATTGTTAATATACAGTGCATCACCATAGCTTCCTGAAGTTGTATTAGGAAAAATTTTTAAAACTTTTTTTCGTTGTGTTAGAAATGAAAAATTTTTTGATACTAAAAATTTATTTAAATCTTTATAAACTGATTGATTTATATAACCTTCAAAATTTGAAAATTCTATAATTAAAAATTTAAAAGTGGTAATTTTACTTTCAAAACCTTTTAGAACTTCAAGCTCATAACCTTGGGTGTCTAATACAGCAAGATCAATGTCTAAATAATTAAATGTAGAATACTTTTTTACGCTAACTAAAAGTGTTGTGCTAAAAGTAATATCAGACTTTCTAGGCTCTAGCAATGAAGTGCTTCCAGAATTATCATTTTTGCCTTTATCTGCAATATGAATTAGTTTACTTTGGTTTTGATTTCCTAAAGCACAATTGTGAACTACAAAATTTGGTAGATTAATAGTCTTATTTTTTATTTCATCAGCAAATTCTTTAACTGGTTCGAAATATATAACTTTTTTAAGGTTTAAAGATTTATAAAACCCTACTTCTTGTCCAATGTGGCCGCCAACGTGAATTAAAGAATTTATTTTATTGCGTTTATTTGCTATTTTAATAAGTTCTATCATGTCTTTTTAATAAAACTAATGTACTCAATTTATTATATTTGCTACAAATATAATTATTCAATTTACTCATAATTTAATTGCTGATTAAAGATCTTATTTATATATTTAATTCAACTAAGGAAATATATGTATAGTCGTACATTTGATTAGGAGATTCTTGTTCAAACAATCGTAAGTCTGAAGAAAATGGGTTGTTGTCTAAATCTTTATATAAAGGTTTTAGACTTTCATTGTGCTTATCCCAATCAGAGTTATTCCATCTTTGAGTTGAATATCTATAAACAGGCTGAATTTCATAGTGTTTTTTAACAATATGTTTAAACAAATCGTAATCTGCAGAATTGGGTTTTTTCAATTTTTTTTGATAATAGTAGTACTTATTCAAAAAGTATGGAAGAGTATTGTCTTTGTAAAATATCTTTTTATAAATTTTGTTGATAGTTTTATAGTTAGTAAATCTATTCTTTGGCATTTCAAAGTATGGAAACCATTCATTTATACCTTGACCTGACTTGTTTAGTATTTTTCTAATTGAGTATGTGTCTCCTTGACCTACAGGATAATTATCTTCAAAAATAGCGTATTTAATACCCCATGAATACAAAAATTTTAATCTTTCAATTACATTTGTATGATCGTCGAAATAAACTAGCGTATTTTGAACATCAATATCCTTAAATGAGAGCTCTTCTATGTCACCTTCGTAATATTCGACATTTTTGTTATTTGAAATATATTCTCTAAGTTTAAGATTTATATCAATTGAAACTAGATTGAAGTTTTCTAGTGTATTTTCAATCAACCAAGTAGAATGTCCTTTATAAATTCCTGATTCATAGATATTTTTTAAATTTAACTTCCTCAAAACAGCAAATAGTCCAAATGAATGATTGAACCCCATTCCTCCTGAATTATTTTTAAACGGTCTTTTTTTGTAAACCTTAATAAACTCAGGAAGAAGAGATTCAAGTTCTTCGTTTGAAATAAATTCATTCATAAGTTAATACCAATTCTATGATAAAGATACTGATAAATTGAAATTTATAAATATATTATTTTGTTGCCAAAGGCAGAATCGAACTGAAGACTCCTTGTTTTTCAGATATGGGCTAACCATTTGACCTTAGTTGATTATAACTTATTCTGTTTGAATATACGCTCGTTATACAAAGCCAATATATCGCAGTGAGCGTGAAGTAAGAGAGACTTCAACAGTGAGCGTGTCGGAGTTTTGTCGGAGTTATTAACTTTCGCAACTTTTTTTTAGACGTGGATAAATTGATTTTAAGTTTTGAATTCCTTCAACACTTGGGGTTATGCTGATATCACCTTCCCAATATTTATCTTCAGCTCTTGAATCGTTGCCATCTTCTAGATAATAGTTGTATCCTTCTTCCCAGTCTTTCAAACCCCTGATTGTATCTTTGACAATTTCTTTTAAGTATCTGTTGTGTTCATATAATTCTCTTTCTAAACCTTTGCCTTTAAATCCATTATCACTGTCAAAAGTCATATTTTCTAAAGTATTTATTGCTATTTGAAAATCAAATCCATTATCCTCTTCTTCAACAACTTGAATTGTTGCTAAAGCTAGTATTTCAAACACTGTATCAACTTTTGTCTCAACTTTAGCAATAAGGCTTTTACATCGAATTATTTCATATTGTGGTTTAGTACTAGTTGTTGAGGTTGGGATGGTAGTTGAAGTAGTTGTTGTGGTTTCTATTGTTGATATTTCACTTGTATTTCCACAAGTGATAAAAAATATTAAAAATAAAATAAAAAATCTTTTCATTTCAATATTGTAACTGAATATTTTTGTCGGAGTTTTTTAATAAATTAAGAAATTTACTTGTGGCCAGAGGCAGAATCGAACTGCCGACCCCTTGTTTTTCAGATAGAGGCAAACCATTTGACCTGGGTTTGTTATAAATTTTTCTATCAGTTATTTAAATCAAAATTATTATTAATTGTTAGTCTTAATTTACCAAAATAAAGATTTTCATATTCGCTATAAATCCCTATATTTTCCGGGCTGAAAATATAGGAAATAATATATTTTGACTTCTCTATGTTCCTAAATTGTTTTCCCTCTTGTGAATTACTTAAGTTATATTTTTTCTTTAATATATAATCAAATCCTCGTCCAATTGTGTATGGATTTGATGGATAATATGGTGAGTATTTTGTACCAAATTCGTTTACCCAATCATAAATACCGCCTCCCAAATCATAAAATATAGGAATTTTGTTACTATCTCCTGTTTTGCTCCAATCATCAGCAATATATTCTGTAATCTGCTGTTTATATAACATAGGTACATCAGAATCTGACAAAACAGTAGATTTATTCTGATAGTTGTCAAATAAAATATTGTATGAAAAATATATATTGAACATAACAAAAAATATGAGCAGAAAGCTATTTATGAAATGTAATAATTTTGATAATTTAAAGTTTTTGTAACAGAACCCCAAAAAGAACCATATATATAAATAAATAAAATACGTTTCAATATAATTATCCATTCTTTGATATTTTAAAAACTCTCTACCACCAATAGCAGGGCTTATAGATGTAAATAAGAACAAATAAAAAATTAGAATAAAAACTTTTTTTATATAATTCATATCTAGCATCTTTTGAAAAAATATTAATAGGAAAAATATTAATAGAATATTTAACAAGGCATATCTTTGAAGAAACCAATGAAATTTAAGAAATAACTGGTAAATATCATTGGTGGAGTCAGAAATTATATTGACATTCATGGTTGGAAAATAATATGATCTCTCATCAACCCAAAATCCAAATAGTGACCTTACAGTATTCTTATATCTTTCAATAAATATTAATAAAATATCATACGAGCTATTTCCAACTTTAGAAATTGCGTTAATGCTAACTTTATTGAAGAATGGTATCCAAGTAAATCTAATGATTAAGAACAATGAAGTTACCGAAATGAAATTTATATATTTATTGGTAAAAAAAGATCTTACATTTTTTATATTCAACAGAGTAAAAAGTGTAAAAAATATTGTATACAATACAGAGTTTGTTAAACCTGCAAGATAAATCCCAGATGGCAGGATTGCAATTACAGGAAATAAAGGAAATAAATAAAATTGCTTGTAGATAGCAAATCTAAATAAGCAATATAAAAATAAAGAGTTAACAGTCATTAATACAGACTGTCCCCATGGCTCAATAGTATGCTGACTTAAATAAGTTGAAAATCCTATTAATAAAAATAAAAGAAAATTTTTATAATCGTTTTGCTTGTTTTTTAATGCAAAGTAAATAAAGGTAATATTTAAAAAAGCAATAAACAAAGACACAGAAATTAAAGAGTCAAAAATTGTCAATATTTTTGAAAATAAAATTAATAAATTCGGATTTGGCAGTCCAACTGAACTTATAAGGCCAACGTGAATATTTATAGCAGTTAAACTATCAGCAAGCCAAATTACAGCTGCCTCATCTTCTCTCCAAGATGCAGCTATTGCGCCCCAAAAAAATTTATAAGTAATTAATAAAACAGTAGCAAGAAAGCAAAATACTTTTTCTTTTTGTATTTTAAATTTTTTCATGGTTTTTTTTAAACTATATATTTTGTAATTAAATATATGTAAATATTAATCTCCATTTTTATTTTCTCGATTATACAACTTCAAGATAGAGACGATGTATCTAAAGCCATCGATCAATTTTATTTTTTTCCCATCTTCATAACTCCTAGCAGAGTAGCTGATGGGAATCTCAGAATATTTATTTGACTTAGCAAGAGTTTTTGCCAAAAGTTCTACCTCTATTGAGAAACCTTTTTCTTTTAGCTCAATAGATTTTACAAAATCTGTTCTAAATACCTTAAGACAGGTTGCGATATCAGTAACTTTTTGTTTGTGTACGGTTGAAAAAAGTTTGCTTAAAAACTTATTAGCAAAATAGGTTCTTAAATATATATTTTCTCTTTTAAAATCGCCTATAAATCTTGAACCACATGCTATGTCTCCTTCATTTAACTCAATATCTACAAATAATTTTTTTAAGTCACTTGGTGAATACTCCAAATCCGCATCAAGTATCCCGGTGTACTTTTTAGTTGATTCGTAAATTCCTAACTTAAGAGCATGTCCTTTTCCTTTGTTTATTTTTGAGTTAACTAATTTAATATTTTTATATTTATTAATTAGTTTTAAAGCAATTTCATATGAGTTATCATGCGATCCATCATTAACCAAAATGATTTCGCTGGCAAAGTTTTCTTTTAATAAATTTAAAACTGCAGTTTCTAGTGTTTTTTCTTCATTAAAGAACGGCATTATTACTGAGTAATTTAAATTTTCCATTAAATTTTGTTCACTCTCTCATAAAAGTCAAAAGTCTTGATTAATAGTGATAATGTAATTACCAAACTGATAATGATTAAAGTTCTTATAAACATCTGTAGGTAAATCGTCAAATGAGTAACTAAGAAAGAACTGGCTATTTTCTGGACTTCTATTCAATATTCCCTCATTTAGATTATCGATGTCATATTTTCTTTTTAACAAATAATCGAACTCTCTTCCAAACTATATATATATTTGTAATAAGAACTGGAGTAGTTTATTTCATTAAAATAATTTGTCCATTCGTACTCAAATTCTAAAAGACCATAATAAATTGATATTTCGTCGTCAACATATCCAGCTAAAAAATCAACAACTTCTTCTTTATAAGTAGTTGGTTCGTCTGCTACTGAATGATGCAAGCTTGTTGAGTTTTTAAATTCATTTTGGAGGCTTATCGATGTGGCTATGTTTAAAACAAAAAAGGAGGATATTAATAATGAAATACAAGCAAAAAGTAATTTATTAAATCTAAAAATAAAAAAAGAAGTAGACCATAGATATATGTAAAGAATATAGGTTGATGAATAAACCATTAGGCTACCTATATCAAAATCAAAAAAAGATCTTCCCTGCCCCAAAAGTGGTGTTAATACTGTATAAACATATATTAAAAATAAAGTAGTGATCGATTTTAGTAAAAATTCTATATTGATTCTTTCTTTAAATTTTGAATCACTTACAACTAAACCAGAGAAGATAGCTAGAACTGAAAATAGATTAAAAATTTTATGATATTTAAGTAAAAAGCCAAAAGTATTTTCCGTTGATGATGAAAACTTATCACTGTATTGGAATGGCCAATAAATATTTGCCGGTTCTGCAAAAATATTAAGGAAGAAAGATGGAAAGATTTTAGTATTTTGAACCCCTAAGTAAAGATAATCCATAATTCTCGAATAAGGAAAAAGTTGAGTTCCTGAACTTTGTATTTTTAAAGAATTAAATTCAATATTAATAAAATATTGATACCACGTGATATAGAGAATTGAAGTAAGCAGGAGAAAGCCTACACCAAAATGAAATTTACTCGAAAAGTTCATTTTGAAGTTTTTATAATTCAAAAATAGTATAGTTACAAAAATTAAAAAATATATAAGTGTATTTGAAAATCCACCAAGATATAAAGATACTGGCAAAATAGTTATTATTGGAAAATAGGCTCCTAGATAATATTTTTTATAGAGAAAATATTCAAATAATATTTTTAAAAATAATGCATTAAATATTAAAACTGCCATATGTAAAGCAATACTGGATGTAACAAAAACAAGATAGGAACTAAAAGATAAAAAGAGACCTAAAGTGAAATTAAATTTTTTATCGGTTGTCTTTAAACAAAAGTATAAGACAATGCATTGAACAGAGCTTAAAAATATTGAAGTTGTTACAAAAGAATCAAACAAAATTAATACTTTTGATAAAATAATCGATAAATTTGGGTTTGGAATTCCTGGAGATGATACATTACTAAAAGGGGAATTGAGAATACTTTTAGTTAAAGAAATCCAAAGTATTACTGCTTCTTCATGTTTCCATTGTGAAAGATATGACCATAAAAACCTGAAATATAAACCGAATGCAAAAATTAGAGTAGGTATAAAATTTTTTTCTAAATTGAGATTGAAATTTTGAGATTTAAACAACCTAAAGGAAGCCTTTCTGCTCCCCCTTTCTTTGAAATATTTTACTATATTCTCAAAAAAAATATACTTAAAAAGAATAATTTATTTTAATAGATTTAGATTAAGGTAAAAAATTGTATGGAAAATGTGATAAATATGATTGGAAATTATGAATGTAGATAACAATCAACAAAATTATTACCCCAGTATGCATTTTTTTATTTACTCTTTTCAATTCATAAAAGTAGATAGATGCCAAAAATACCATTAAGTGAAATGCTTGAATTATATATGAAGATTTAATTGTATCTCCAGTTGTATTTGGATATGAAATTGTAAATAGTAAATAGCCTACAAGGCTTGTAATCCAAGCTAAATTGACATACTGAATAATAAAATTAGACTTATACTTTTTGTATGCTAAGTAACAAAAAATAAGGATAATAAAGGTAGTGATAATCGAAACAATATTTACTCTTGCAAGATAGTCTCCAATATTTAATTGATTTCGACCATCATTTAAAAACCTAGATGTAAATGTAAAATAACCCCAGTAATCACCCCATAAGTCAGAATATAATATAGAAATAAATTGATTATTTAAATGAGGTCTAATCGGTTTTGTAAATAAGAACTCGAGTTGAGAGAAATTAGGTATATAGAAAGATAGATTCTGATTGTTTAATGAAAATCCTTTTGATTCCATATTGAAGGCAGTAAATGATCCATAATTCTGATATAGACCAACATAAAACCAGCTTGATAATAACGCACCAATAGATGCACTTTTTGACCAAAATTTTAAATAATTTAGTTTTGCGTTTTTATAAATTAACAAAACAACTAAAGGAATAAATAATAAAAACCCCCATTGTCTACTTAATGCAATACAGGCAAGAATGAAACCTGAATAAATTATTTGTTTCAAACCTAAATCGTAATTACGGTTTTCTGCTTTAAGTATAACCAGTAAGAACAAACTAAGAAAAAATAATATATATGTTTCACCACGAATCATTGATATTGTTCTGTAATTTACAGCAAGGAGGGAAATTAAAATTAAATACTCAACATTGAAAATATTTTTTGATTTTGTAATTAGCTTTAAAGTAAAAAGATTAATACATATAGTTATTACATATAAAATAGTTTGAAATACTTGCGTAGCTTTACCATAGACAGGCTGACAATCAGCTAATAAATTATTGGATTCAATCATATTTCTGCAAACTAGTTGTGCAAATGATGGGAAAAGATAACCAATTGGTGGATTAAAAAATTCTCTTGTTTCATCTTGGCTTGGTAATTTTATTTCTTTAGGGAGATATCTCGATAAATAATCAACATAACTGAAGTGTGCTTCAGCGTCATAACCAAGAATCGGAGCATAATGAAGAATATTATAAATTAAAATAAAAAAAGTTGAAATGCTCATTAAAACGAAAATAGAATTTGAGAAGTTTAGATTATAATTTTTCATTTCTTAAGAACTCTAAACTAAATCTCAATCAAAGTGTGCATCTATTAGGCCAATTTTTCATTAATTTAGTTTTATGAGCAAATAATTACGTATTTATTGTGGCCAGAGGCAGAATCGAACTGCCGACCCCTTGTTTTTCAGATAAGGGCTAACCATTT
>Ga0255761_10001955_pt1 | contig 19130 bp, 30 predicted proteins | sample 071ome_29_FD_179961 | JGI IMG/M metagenome (GOLD analysis project Ga0255761, IMG submission 179961) | Coastal salt marsh microbial communities from the Groves Creek Marsh, Skidaway Island, Georgia - 071407BT metaG (version 2) | ecosystem: Environmental > Aquatic > Marine > Intertidal zone >... | reverse complement strand
TTTTGAAGACCTATATTGCAAGGCCCGAGCACTTTTGAAGATTTAATCTTCCTAGGCAATTTATTACTAAATTGCAAGATTATTTATCTTTCATATATATAATATAATGCTTTTTTGGAAAAAATCAAGTGTTTTTTTGTAATTTTTTATGTTTTCTTGCCCAAACCTTTACTACAGGGGGTCTTTTGATATCAGAAAGTACACCAATAAACTCCTCATAAGTTAATTCAGGTAAATCAAACCTTTTACAAAATGCATTATAATTCTTTTTGTATTTAAGTACCCAGGGCCAATGTTTCTTTGGAATGTCTGTTAAAACTATATCACCATAGGTACTGTCTTGTGTTTTATAACTGTGGTACTCTGTACATACAGGCATACAGGCCATCATTTCTATTAAAAAAGGTTTGATTGGTTTGCCTGTTGATGTATGTGATTCGTCTAATCTGTATTCCCTGATAATTGCACTGGGAGAACCACCAACTTTGTCTATACTAGTACCTGTAAATCCTTCAACTTGTTTCTGTCTAATGTGATCAAAGTCTATTCTAAATCTTTGTTCTTTTCGTTTACTTACAGGTGAATAAACATCAACAAATCCTGGAGTACCTGACACTAAACAATGTAATTCTGTTTCAGGATTTCCATGATACATATATTGAAGCAAAGGCAAGTTATGATTTTTCATAACTGCCTTTCTCTTTTCGCTTGATGTCTGTTTGGTTGGTGTGAATATTCTCATTAGGCTACAACAACTTTGTCTTGTTTAATTGCTTCACATAAATTTTTATGATACTCAGCACATTCTTTTTTACCTTCAACAGTTTTATCAAATTTAATTTGCATGTGGGCATTATTATTATTGTAGTCCCAATCGCCTTCACCTAAAAATTCTAATACACTATTTTCTAAAATTGTGATATCCCTATTTTTAATAGCAGAACTTGGTGTTACTCGTATAACATATTGTGTGCCTTTAATCATCATGTCAACATTAGTTCTATCTTTACCTAGATTATTTGTGCTACAATAATATTTGGCATGGTTAGTAAATTGTCCTGGAAACTCTTCAAAAAGTTCTTTATGTAACTCATAAAATCTTTCACCATGTTCAGTGTTTGTAGAACTTTTTTGTTGTTTTTGTTTGGTATTATATGGTCTCATTATTGTTTTGAATGTAACTAAATGTTCTTTACCATTTCTTACAATAATAGGTGAAACAATATATAAATTAAAGGGGGTATTTGTGTTGATATATTTTACAAAATCTCTGATGTTTTCATCTATATCTTCACAAATAATAACACCTTCTGTTGTATTTCTATCATAACAGTAAAGCATTATTTTACTTGCATGAACATCATCTAAGTAACCTGTAGCATCTTGACATTCAATAGCAAAAATTGTTTCGCCATCTTTATCAGTTACAACTAAATCAACTCTTTTGCCTCCAGTTGTGTGTACCTCAGGCCTTATTTCAAAATCTCCTGTTCTACAATCAACTGCTTCTAATAAACTTGTTGCCCATTCTTTATTGGATGCAATATCACCAGTAAATTTTACTTCACCACCATATTCTTTAATATTAATAATTTGCATTATGCGACCTCTTTCTGAATTTCTGTTTTAAGTTGAGGATCTTTATGATCAAACCAACCATTTGCGGTCTTGTATTGACACTGGTAGTCTTTTCTAGTACCACCCTCACCAGGTATCCATTGTTCCGCTCTGCTAATAATAGCAGGGTTCCAATAAGACTCATCACCAGGAGTGTGATGGGTACGACAGTTCCATTGAGAATCTTTATAATAAAATTCTGTTGGACATTCCCAACTTTCACAAATTGGTCCTTTACCATCGCCGTTTTTACCAAGATCACGTATCTCCCAGTTGATGATATACTCTTCGAAAGCCTCGTTTCTGCTTTCTATAAGTTTGGTTAATGTAGGAAAACCATTAGCAACAATGCTGTTAATATTGGCTTCAGTTAAGTCAGTAACAAAATAAGTACTACCGCCCTTAAACTTCCAATAAGCCTCATCTACGCCATGCTGATAATCATTGTTATGAGCCGCATAGTTTTCTCTGTGCTGTGTATAAATTACTAATGTTTGCATATTTACTCCTACCTAAATATTTAATACTCTATTATTATAGCAATTTCTTACGTTTTGTCAAGTACTTTTCGTGAAAATATAACCTAACAAAATACTTTCTCGCAACTGCTATAGTGAACAAAACAGCAGTAATAAAGCAGGTGGATTGAAATGCAGTAAACTCCATATAATAACAGAAACTTATTAGGAAAAAGTTTAAGGGAAAGTTTATTACAGTTGCTAAAAGGGTGTCTCCCAGTGACTCTTTAAATGCGGCCTTTTTATCTTTTTCGCTAACCACAGACAAATCTCCCTTCCATGTCAGAGTTTATATCTAGTTTGTTAAAAGGTTTACCACTGAATGCCAGTTTAAATAAGGCATAATCTTCTTCATTTTCAAAGTCTGCCCATACCAATAACTTTAAACCATAGCCTTCTTTTTCATACTCCTTTGTAAAAGAAATATTCACACTGGATTTACCAGCCCAATCCCAAAGAGCATTAAGAGTATTGTGCATAGCATTGTCTGTGATAAACTCATAATCAGAACTATCATTGACATGAGCATCAATAACTAAAACTCTCAACTTGTTTTCTTTCTCCTAAAGTACATGTAAATTCCATAGGCACTAATTATAAACCAAAAGAATTCTATAACTAAACTTGCTAGATTAGGAGTGTAAACTAAACTTACAGTAACTAAAATTGCAACTATTAGGTTATTAAAACTATACCAAAAACCTTTGGGGTCTATACGTTCAAGTTGTAGTAATGCATAGGTTATAATTAATAATGCGACTCCTGAGAAGCCTATTAAATCTGGTATTGTAATCATTTTGTCTCCTTTATGACTGGTCTTGTGCAGGGTTTTAAGTTACCTGCCTGTGTTTCATGTGGTATAAAATCAGTATCAGCAATAATCTGTTTTAACTTTTTGTTTAATTTATCACCATAGTTCATAAGTTCATTATCATAAGGAACTTCTACAGTTATTGTTGCTCTAATTATCTTTTTTGTTTTTTCCAAAAATTCTCTCCCAGCCATCTTGATAGGCTGTTTTGTTATCACCTTTTCTAGGCAAAGAACCTTTACCGCCATGCCATTGGCCTTTACTTGACGTTGTGTCTTTTTTAGGTTCTGTTGTTGATGTCTTTTTCTCTTCGCTCATCCTCTCCTCATCCTAGCAATGTCTTTCGCTTGATCTGTACCTTTCATGACTGGTACTGCGTTACTTTTGTGCATAGTTGCAATACCCTGTATAAGATCGCCTGTGTACTTCATAGGCTCTTTCTTACCCATACCTGAGCCACTTGGCTTATATGTGCCTGATTTCATTTGTTGTTCCATTAAACTAGGATATTTTTCCCTGTGAGCTTTATCTAATTCGGCTCGCCAGTTAGTTTGCTTCTGTATAGGCCTAAATGTCCTATAGTCTCTAGGATCAGGCATACTTACTTTACCATAACAATAGTCTATATAATCTTGCAGAGTATCGTATCTTAAATGGTGCATATGGTTTTGTTTCATGCGTTTATTATGTTCTCGCCATCTAAGTTCTAACTCTTTTAGTTTACCTTTAGTAATTTTAGCCTTATACTTTTTGGTGTTTATCGTAGAAAACCTGTTATCTAAATGCATAGTCATACATCTATTATAACAGGTTGTATCAGTATGTCAAGAACTATTTTTCTACATCTATGTCAAGTTCAGCCATTCTCTGTTTGAACTCTTCCTGTGATTTCTTGTATTCTGCGTTATCTCTTTTGGTTGTTATGGTATACCAACCTACTAGGTAACTCATGTACACAAACATTGCACCATAAATAATGCCTAATGTAGTTTTAGTTGAGAAATATATTTCAAGTAGTGTTATTATACCATACATCAATCCCACAACTAATCCTAATGCTAATGCACCGAACAGTGTGCTGAGTAGAATTTCTTTTACAGTATTTGGTTTTACTAATTCAAATTGTATTTTCATAATATTTTTCCTATGTTATGTAAGAACCATTTCTTACTCTTTTATATTACTATATTATGAGAATTTGTCAACACCTAAAACACAATATATTGTGTTTATTTTGTAGAAAAGGTGTATATATTGTGTTTAACTGAAATCTTTTAACATTTTCCTTATTTCAAGGGCATGTTGTTCTTCCATGCCAATTTGACCTCTGGCATATTCTTCCAACATGATACTGCAATCTTCTACTTCTTCCAGTAGTTCTCTGTAGGCATCAACTGCTTTCATTTCATGCTCTAAACTTTCTTCCAGTATTTGTTGTACACTATGATCATTGGTATCTTCTATGGGAGAAATTTCTTGACTTGGGTGTCCGTCCATTCCTGTGATATACTCACCTGCCTGTAGGGCATGTTGTAAACTTTCTGTTGCTTGTTCCTGTAAAAATTGCACTATGGGTATTCTGTTAGGTCCTGTTACCATTAAAGAACTGTGTGCATATCTCACAACACCAGCCATTTCCAATTCCACAATTTTATTTAATATTTCGCAAGTTTTCTGTGTGTTTAATTCTTTCATTTATTCTCCGTCATAGTATTCCAGTCTTTCTATATCGTCTTCGTTTGTCTCTTCACCATATTGTATTTCTATTATATGACAAGGTTCAGTGTGTTTATTTACAATCTGATGCCAATCACCTACCTTAACGTGGATAAGTTCATCAGTCTTAAGATTTATTGTGTCATATTCTTCTGGCTTATCTGTGTCTCTGCCGTGTTTCACAACACATTCACCTTTACTAACAAACCATATTTCACTTCGTTTAAAGTGCCTTTGGTAACTGATACCTTTACCAGGTTCAATCACTAACTCTTTTACACGAACAGCATCGTCCTGAAACAGGTCACTAAACTCGCCCCACACTCTGCGTTCTGTTGGATACTGCCATTCCTTTAATATCCAACTACTGCTATTGGCTTTATAATCTCCACCAACTGAGAATACAAACTCGTATCCTTCTACTTGCATTTCGGGTATGTTATCTTTTCCTCTATCACCTCCGTTACAGAATACATAATCATGATCGTGTCCGAATGCTTCTCTTATTTGTATAAGTCCTTTTGTTACACTGTCGTCTTTGTCATCAACACTATAAACATTTGCTACCATATGTAATCGTTCTATAATAGTAGCACGTTCATCAAATGGTAAGAATGGTCTACCTTTTTTCCTAGTTAACCATTCATCACTATTAACTAAGACAACAAGTTTGTCGCCATATGCGGCGGCTGATTCCAATAAATTTATGTGACCAGAATGTAAGGGATCAAAGCCTCCACTTACAACTGCAATACGCATTTTATCTACCTCTTCTGCGTTGCAGACGTTGTAGTTTTTCTCTTTGTAGCCAGGCTCTGCGTTTTTCTCTCTTACCTTTTAGATGTTTTTGTCCAGATTTAGGAGTAGGCATGTATTCTCCTTTAAGGATCATATCATTTACTTCTTTTTTATGTCTTTTCTTGGCATTGTCTGCCATTCTTTTACGTTTGACTGAAGGTTTTTCGTAATATTCTCTTTTGGATAATTCTTTCTGTCTATCTGCTTTTTCTAAAACTTTTTTAAGTTTTCTTATAGCACCGTTGACATCACCACGAAATACTTCTATGCTGGTACCCTTGACATGTATAGGATCTCTGGGTTTAAAATCCTTCTTTTTGAAAGATTTTTGTTTGTTTTTATAGTTCTGTGTTTTTACTATATCTTTGTAATCTGCCATTAATTTGTGTTGCCTCTGTACAACTTATATTCTGTGTCTCTTACTAAACCGTTTCTAGTCTTAAGCAATGGATATTTATCTTTGTGTGATGGATAAGCATCAAATTTTACAAATTTAATATCTCTTTCCTTTAATTCTTTTACTCTGTACATTAAATTTATAACAGAGTTTTCAACTATATTTTTTAATGCTCTTGCTCCAATTTTGCTTTTACTTGCCATATCTGCTACATCTTCTAAATATTGATCTGAAAATTCAATTTCTAAATCGTCTATTTCTAATAGAGCATTAATCTGTATTATAATATTATTTTTAACATTTGTCAAGATATTTTTTAGTTGTTTTTTGTCTAAACTATCCAAAGTCGCTATTATTGGAACTCTACCAACTAATTCAGGTATCAATCCATACTCCATTATGTCATCACTATCCAACATTTTAAGTATAGATTTACGTTTGTTTTCGTCTACTATTTGACTGTTGAATCCAATAGAACTTTTCTTTTTAAGTCTTCGTTCTATATTTTTTTCTATGTTTACAAATGCTCCACTTAATATAAACAGCACATTAGATGTATCAAAATCTACATAATCATCTGTTAATTTTTTATTGGAGTTCAGTCTTACCTTAGTTGTAGTACCTTCAATCAATCTTAATAAAGCCTGTTGAACACCTTCACCACTTACGTCTCTGGTGCTGGTATTACTTTCTGTTCTTCTTGCCTTTTTGTCTATTTCGTCAACAAACACTATACCTCTTTGAGCTAAATCCACATCAAAATTTGCCAAATTCAATAATCTTTCCAATACACTTTCAACATCCTCACCTACATAACCTGCTTCAGTGAGTGTTGTTGCGTCCGCAATAGCAAATGGTACCTGTAATTTTTTAGCCAGTGTTTTTGCTAATAGTGTTTTACCTGAACCTGTGGAGCCTACAACTAATATATTTGTTTTGTCTATATCTACATCTTTTATTTGATTTGATATTCTTTTATAATGATTATAAGAACTTACACTGAGTATTTCTTTTGCTGATTCCTGACCTATAATATACTCGTCCAAGTATTCTTTTATTTCGTCTGGTTTTGGTAAGGAATCAAAATCTATTTCTGATAAATCTAATTCATTGGATTCTTTTACAATGTCGTAACTTAATTTGATGCATTCATCACATATATAAACATTAGGACCTGCTATTAATTTTTCTACATCTTCACGTTTTTTACCGCAGAAATTACAGGTTAATTTTTGATTATCTTCAGACATTATTTTTTACTTATATATATTTTATTATTATCCTTTGAATCATCATCTTTTGGTAAAGGCATAGCCCAGAATCCTATCTTTTTTCTTACATCATCTTCTGAACTTTTTTGTAACAGTTCAAATATTTCATTTTCTGTTAAGTCTTCTTTGTTAAGTTCTGATGCCGCCATTAATCGTGCGGCTTCACGTAAGTCACCAGTTGCGGCCTTTTCTACTTCAACTGGCTTTTCTATAATTTTTTCTACTTCAACTATCTTTTCTATTTCCTTGGGTTTTTCATTAACCTGTTTCTCTAAATTGTTTATTATTTTTTTAAGATTTTGATTATCTGTTGTCAATTTATCTATTTTATTATTGTCAGTTCTTACAACTATGTTTTCTTTAATTACTTCAACAGGTTTTTCTACTATCTTTTCCACTATTCTTTCTGGGCCTGGGACTTCTTTTTCAACAATACGTTCAACCTCCTTGATGACCTCGACCTCCTTAGGCACTTCGACCTCCACAATCTTCTCGACTTCAATTGGAACCTCCACTAGTTTTTCCACTTCTTTTTCTACAATAATTTCTTTGGGTTTCTTAGACAGTTGTTTTACTTTGTCTGCTAAGTCTTTTTCCAAGTCCTTTATTCTTTTTTTTTGGGAGGCACTCTCCGCCATTGCCACTGCGGCATCTTCAACGGCACTAGGCCTATCAAGACTTGGTTTGGTTGGTGGGATAGATGGCGGAGGGCCTGAACTTTCTAAATTAACTCCATATCGTAATAATGTTTGGTTCGCCGCAATAACTAACATAACTGCTAGTGGGTCAAATACAAAAACAAGTAATAATATAAAAATTCTTACTGCTTGATCTAAATAAGTTTCAGCACTATTTCCATAAATTAATTCAGCCACATATTTAATTGGTCCTACTTCTTTTTCCAACTCTCTTACAACACTTTCTGCTTCAAATTTTTCGTCTTTAAGTGTTGCTATCTTGCTGTAAATACCATCTATTTCGTTGTTAAATGTGTCTATCTTGTCCAAGTTACTGTCTTGTGTGCTTGTGCTTAAATCTCTCAGTCTGTTTATTTCTGCATTGGCATCATCTATAGTAGTTTGTGCCTGTGCTCTGTATTTGTCAATGTTATCTTGTTGTGATTTTATGTCTGTTCTAATCTGTTCACGTTGTGGTTTTTGTTGTTCAAATAATTCATTAGCCTGTGCCACATAATCTATTTTTTCTACATCATCAGAACCAAATGTTCTTTCCTGTACCACAATGGTTTCAACACCTTTATTTCTTAATTCGTTTACTGCGTCATCTAATGATTTTAATTCTGCTCTCAATAAATTAATTTGTCCTTGAGCATAATCTATATCGCCTTGTACTCTATCCCAGGCTCCATCTCTGATTGTTTCCTGTTGTCTAATACTTTCACTTACATCTATACCACCACCAATACTTTCTATTCGTTCTTCCAATATGGTAATTTTGTTTTCTTCACGTGATATTTGTCCGTCTATACGTTCAACTGATGCAAATGCGTCACCACTAAGTGCGGCCTGATCCAAGTGTGCTTTTGAAAGGTATCCAAATATACCCATTGATGTGATTAGCATTAAGACTAATACTGCTGTGGTTAAATAGGATTTAATCCAGAGCCCTGTTTCGTTCCAGTATCTGTATAACCAACTGGCTGTAAGTAGTTTACCTACTTCAAGTGTTCCTGCCATTATGGCAATCGCAAGAGCACTGGCACTGAATATTGCCATAAGACCTGCTATACTAAACCAAGCCGCAACTCCGGCAATGGCTATAGCAGTTATAAATGTTAACCAACCAAACCACATAGTATCGATATTTATCTAAAATTTTGTGAGATTTCACAGAAAATGAAGGGCAGTAGGATACCGTACTGCCCTCGTTCTAAACTACTTGTTCTTCTTTCTTCGTTCTCTTTTTAATATTACTCTGAAGCAAATCTAATCTTCTGAGTGTCTGCTAGTTCGCATGTTGCACTATTGGCATCATGTTCTCTAACAGTGACCCTTTGTACCCAGCATCTTCCGTTGCTGATATCCTTAACAATTTCATCTGCTTTGTCAAAGGCCAGTTCGGCAAACCGTTCACATCCTGTTGCTTTTACAATTCTTAAATCAATAAGACCTTTGTCTCTTAACATAAGAACTGTTTCCATTTCAGGATCGTCCTCGGCTACCAAATAAGTGTGATCAAACATTTCTTTTAACCATGTCTTTAGTTCTTTAAGTCCACCAAAGTCCACAGCCCAGTTGCGTTCATCTAGTTGATCACAACCAAACTCAAATTCAAACTGTAATGCGTAACCATGTATTAGGTTACAATGACTGTCTGCTCTCCACTGTCTAAATGCACAACTGTGACCAGTTGCATGTGTATATGTTTTACCTGAATAAAAACGTTTCATTAAGATACCTCGATGTATAAACTGTATTATATACTCTATTTAGATTTTGTCAAGACTATTATGGTAAAATTCGGTTCAAAATAGTAGCAAGTCTGTATCCTGCTTGTATTAATCTTTGCTCTATTATAGGAGTATGGTATTCTAAATACTGTATATCAATACTTTCTATATTACTATTGTATCCAAATTCGTGTGTTGCTAAAATGTCTTTGCTTTCCTGTGCCCAAAGTATTGGATTACCCAATATTATTGTCATGTTGCGATTGCTTAGTTCATCAGCATACTCATACCATTCTAAACCACTTTTAATAACAGCATGTTGAAGCACTGCTCCGTCCCAAACACTGTGCATGTTTGATTTTTTAATATGAGGTGGAAACTTGTTTGCTCTTATAGACAATTCATGAACTTGCATTTCGTTTTCTCTTAACCAAAAGTTATATCCTTGATAGTTAAGTGCTTGTTCTGTAGCAGAATCTATATTGACTTCATGCCCACTTCCACCTTTGTCCTGTTTTGTACCAAGATGTAAAGGCTGATGTATGTCACCTAAAAAATGTCCTAAGAACATCAAACTTTCTGCTCTTGTTTCTTTAGGTAGATCCTTATTGTTTAACAATCTGATATGCAACTCTATTGCTTCAAGAATACAACTTTCTCTGGGACAGTCTTCTGCTTCTACTTTGAGTTTACTTTTTGGCAAATTTAAATAATGCCAAGGGAATGTATTATTTCTGTCAGGTCTAACATAGTCAGGCCAATTACAACTTTCAGCAAAGTTTTTGTTATCAAGTAAAAAATCTACTTGTTCCTTTGCTTCAGCAGACAGTTTGTTTTCCGCAATTTGGCACACTGTGGCGTGCCCTGTATTCCAAAAACTAAATGCTGATGTTGATGTTAAAAGTAATATGACTGATAATAATATTTTTCTCATTGTAAACCTGCTTCTTCTAGTGTCATATTTACCACACCTTCACGAATCAGTTTACTTCTATTGGCCATATGTTTTGCTTGTACTTCATCTTTGCTACCGCCAAAATATGCTACAGCATGTCCCTCTTCAACTAGTATATCAGTAACTGGTCTCCATGAATCTTTATTTGAATCGTACACATTAAAGTCACCTAAAACACGACCAAACTTACCTCTCATGTCTTCACCATGTCTGTTTACCTGGGTTTTAAGAACGGCTGATTTGCCTAATAATTCTTTAAGCCTTTTCTTTGCGGCTAAACCAAATTGTTTTTCTACTTTGTCTCTGGTTCTGCTTTCTGGCGTGTCTATACCCATAATGCGAACTCTTTCGTCCTTCATCCAAACACCAAAGCCCAAATCAATATCTACATCAACAGTATCACCGTCAACAATTTTAACAAGTTTACACTTATACTCATACATACTACTCTCCTACCTGTGTGTATTATAGTAGTATTTATCTAAGTTCTAAAACTCTTTGGATTTTTTCACTAAAAACTTGACTAGAACTTGAAACAAAAGAATCGACTTGTATGTTTAATAAATTACTGAGGGCTTTTAATTGAGTTTCATCTAATGATAGTTTGGTATCAGTTAAATTATTTTTTAAAGTATTGTAAATTTCTTCTTCTGTTTTTATATAATTTTCAAAAATTCCTGATACATAAGGATTTTTAAGAGTTCCAAAATAATTTTTTACATATTCTTTTATTCTTTTAGGATTTTCATTAATAATTTCAGTTTGTTCTAAGTTATAATGTTCTTTATAATGTTTATTCCATTCCGACATCTCAAAGACATGTACATTAAGATTTTTACGATAGAGATAAACTATTTCATATAACCAATTTGATACATGATAACTGAGGCCTAAGCTCATATCGTACATAGAAATAGAATACAAATGATTTATTGTATTATGCCAGTCTGATTCATACGATAACTCTGATAAATCATAAGAACTTTTGTTACCTGTTATGCATCTATAAAATGTATATACATCTTCTATTAATCCTGAATAATATCTGCTTCTTGGAGATCTTATAGGACAGTATATAACATAGTCTTTAAATATATCCCAATTTATTACTGTAGCATCTTCATATGATAATGAGTTACTTTCATCCAAAATTTCCCATCGTCCATGTCCGTGCAACTCTGTTGGAACCATTAATCGTAAAGTTGTTGTGCCCAATTTTCCCTTAGACCAATAGCCGATTTTTTTATTGTGATTTACAATAAACACTATATTTCATCCATCTCATACAAAAAATTCTGTAAGTAACTTAGATGATCTTTGTAATATATATTGTGGTGATCTTTGAAAGTTTCATGACCAAAAACATTACCCATGGTTTCTATAATAAGATCCTTGGCTTTATTTTCTTTATCATATGCTGGTAAAGTTTTAAATGATTCACTGGTTAACCAATCATAAGTATTTTGCTCTGATAAAATATAATATTTAAAATTTTCAAAAGATTCATTTTTCTGTATATATTGATCTATATTGTTTTTAAATTTCTTAGACTTCACATACTCTTTTGCAACTGGTAAATTAAAATTCATATCAATCCAATTATCTAAATCTTTTAAATCTATTATTTCCACAGAATATCCCTGACAAATTTTTATTAAAATATTATATAACCAATTTTCTGTATGAGGATCGTTTCCAAAAGAATAATCATTTCTTACTCTTTTCATTAACCAATTCATTTTGTTTTCTACATATTTAAAATTATCAAAAAGTCTTTGTGCAGATTCACTGATATTATTTTCTTTATCTACTTTGTGTAAAGTTGTATTATCAAAAGTTTCTATTGCATGAAATACTGTATTTTGTAAAACTTCACATAAGCCACTGATATATCTTTGCCTAGGTTCCCGTACAATAAATGTGTATACATCATTGAGGGAGTCAGAATGTTCATTAATAAAACTTTCTAATATTGTTTTTTTATAAGATGTATTTTGTTCAAAGAAACTTATTAAAGATGTTGATGCAATCTTTGTTGATGTAACTACATGATGACCATTGTATGAAAAAATTATCATACAACTATTTACAATTTTAGTCGTTTCTTATAAGAAAAGTATGGTTGCCCACAATCACACTTACTGGATAAACTGTACTCCAACTGGGTGTGGAAATGTTGTGATTGTAATAGTGTGTTGCACCTTTAGTAAAATCTCTACTGTAATTATTCATTACCTGTATTGCTGTGGCTACACTATGTTCCCAATCTCTAACATTGGGTTTTATTGCTTTTCCCTTTCTGGGTTCTGCTTTATATCTTAATTGAGGTATATCTGATCTACCATCACAATACCATGCAAACTGACACATGTCTCTAATAACTTTGCCGTTCCAAAGTTTTGCTTCTAATACTACCCCACAAATTGTATTTGGGTACTTTTCATGTTCTACCCTATTTTTAACAACATGAGCAACTGCTGATTTCCCCTTCCAACTTTCACCACGTGCCTCATAATAAATGTTAAGAGACATGCAATATGTTTCCTCAACATTTTGCTTATCTACTGGTGCTCCTGCTTCAAACATTAATGCCATCATCAATGCTTTTGCAGTGACAAATCCTGTTTCGATACCCATAGGTTCTCCAAAAGTTATACTATATTATAACATTTTGTGTGTCTATGTCAAGTTATTTTGCTATCGCAATATTGGTTGTTGCTTCTACAAATTTAGTTGCTATGCCCTCTACTGTAGGAGCATAAGTTACAATGGTATCTTTATTTATTTTAACTGAGTCAGGTGCTGAACTCATCATCCATGGGACTAAACCTAATCCGCCTTCTGGATTGGGTGCAACTATACTTGCTCTAGTAACCTGTAAATAATTTTCTTCATCTGCTTCATATTGTGCAATTATTTCTTCGCCTGTTAATAATTTTATTGTAACAATATCATTTTTCTTTAGTGGTTTTTGTATTAACATGTGTTTTATCCGTGTTTTTTCCTTATATAAAACTGTATTTAACGTTAAAGTATGTTTTTATCAGTGATTCCTGAGTCTTAAATAATTTCTGAATTCAGTAAATTATGGATTCAAAGGAGGTTGATATGGATATTCTAAAAAGTGTTGGCGGATGGGCCAAACAATTGACAGAAGTCGGTATTAGTGTAATTGCTCTTGGAGTAGTACTAGAAGTTTTATTCGGTGGTGCTGTTCCTTTCCTAGGTGATTTCCAAGTTGTTGATAACATCATGGCAATACTAGGTGGATTGAGTAACGAAGGCCTATTAGGATTGATAGGTGTTTGGATATTATACCACGTATTCAATAAAAAGTAAGAATAGACACATTTTAAAGGCCTAACCCTGTTAGGCCTTTTTTTTGACTGAAAAAAGCCTGTTTTACATACATTTTGTTATTAAATGTTAAATATTATTGTTGGACAGAATATATTTCAGTCTAACAGTAATGGAAAATAGCATCACTCTTAGGATATGCTAAAATAGAGCAGGAGAACTGCAAATGACTGTTCCAACAAATTTAGAATATAGGCCTATCATTCTATAACAGAATTACTTCATCATCAAAGTCACCTTTGATCAAATCCTTCATAGTTTCAAGTCTGTTTATGGAATCTCTACTTCCATGTAAATGAACTATAGATGCTTCACTAATACGCATCTGATTAAACTGAGTATTGATTTGATGTAATGGCATAGCATGTAGCATTTGAAAACTTATGTTTGGTTTGTAAATATCTTGTGGTTGCAATTCCTGTTTCCATAACATTGCATTATAAATCACTTGCTCACAATCCCATCTATCAGGGTTCCAATTATCCAAAAGTTCAAAACCGTAATCCCATATTTCTTGTTTCATATTTTCAGGATAATATCTTATACCACAATTAAAAAATTTTTCAAATGTTAAACCATAATGGTCATCTGTTGTTGACGATGGATCAGTAAAATTAAACATAGAAAAGTTTTCAAACTGATTAAAAATATTTGCTTCTTTTAAAAATACAACATCCAAATCACAATAAAGAATATTACAGCCTGTTTGCCATAAGTCATATATTTCTTTGAAGTGTATTTTAAAAACATCTCTGATATTGTCTGCATCACCTGTATGTACAACAATATCGTCTAAATCTTTCAAATGTTCTTTAGCAGTATCAACTAATATTTCTTGCATATCATTATAATTGTTTTTTAATTCTTCTGCTTGGTTTGATTTATCGTCCCACCATTTGGAATGATCTGTTATATTATAATTTTTTGCTACTAATATATTTTTAGACATAGTAATCTCTCTGTTTAATATAATCTATTAAATCGTAATCGTTTTTTCTATAAACATTTTTAAACCAGTTTAATACGTCTGGTTCAACATCATAACTTTGTTCCTTTTTAAAAAGTTCTCTGCTTCTGGCTCTGAAGGGATCTTTATAAAGTTCTATGTTAAATTTTGTTTTTGCTATTTCAGTTAAATCCTTTATATCAAAAACCAATTTTACCCTGTGTTCATACTTTTTATATTCTTCCAAAGTGTGTAACCAATTACAAATACTACTAGTCAATTCATTTAATATGCCTGGTACTTGTCCACTGGCTCTTATAAATTTACATAATTCATTTGGTGTTGGGTATGCTTTTAAAAGGTTTTCTTCAGCAGGAATTAGTTCACTGTAACCAAAACTTTTAAAATCGTTTGTTTTGGATATCTCTCTACGTTCTCTCATTGTTGCACGTTCCCAATATCCACTGCAAAATCTTTCCCATGGATCTCTGATAGCAAAACAGCAATCAAAATTTACTACACTTAGATTAAATGCATGACCTTCTTTGGGAAATACTTCAACGTTAGTATTATCATTTTCCAATAGTGCATACTTCAGTGAAGTTCCACCGGTCTTTGGAATATGTAAAAATATCATTGTGCAACTATTTAACAGTTGCGATTGCTTGTTTGTATAATTGTTGGCTTGCTAAGTTTTTAGCCTTAGCCTCACATTGTATGTCAAAATCTTGCCAAAAACTCAGAGCCCAATCGTTTGCTTTTGCATTAGGATAGTATTCTGAATGTGCTCTCAGTTTTTGTTTCTTAGCACCATGTTCTAATAAAACATTTATATCATGTTTTTCTGTGTGATCAAAACCTTCTGGTAGCCATTCGTCTCTGCTATAACTGTAATGCAGTGTAGGTCTTACACCACGCCAACTGTCTATAACACGTTTAACACGGTCATCATTGGGTTGTATATATTCCTCATCACGTATCCAATGATGATGTATGTCCAATACAAGAGCTAGATGTTTTTCCAATTTCAGACTTTCATCAAGACCCCAACACATTTCATCGTTCTCGATAGCAATAGTGTTACGAGCTTCAGGCGAAAGTTTAGGTAATATATCTATAATACCCTGATAACCTTTTCTACCTGAGATATGCACATTAATTTTCATGTCCATAAACTGTTTACCAAAGCCCATCCAACGTGCCATGTTAGCATGGTATTCAAATTCATCTATACTTCGTTCAACTACATCTGGCTTGTCACTTGCTAGGACACAAAACTGGCCAGGATGAAAACTGATACGAACATCACGATCACGAGCAAGATCGCCCACCAGGGAGAAACCCTGCTGAAGTCTATTTTTAACTTGGGTATCTTCATAGACATACCTCCATTTTGGTTCTGTAGCCATTGGAATAAGATTGCTTGATAACCTAACCATGCGTCTTTCTGGCTCCAGTGAGCCCACATACTCAACTAAGTTGTAGGCACTTTGCATATTGTGTTCAACAATATCAAGTAATTTTTGTTCTGCTACATCTGTTTCCTGTCTGTTGCACCAAGCAACTGTGGTACTCTTATCATTGTATGGTTGTTGTACTTCTTTAAGTATTTTGGGTTTTTGTGTTTGATCAGGGTCCATATACTTACAGCAGAAACCTATACGTTTTATATTTTGATCAAACATTTTTCAATAACTCCTGTGCTTTTGTAAAAGAATCCTCATCATCAACAAACAGTTTACTATCTACAACTGGTTTTGTCAATGCACTTATATAATGAACCAACAAAGAGTTTAAATCTGTTAAAGATTTTGCTGTAATGATGTTAGTATTAGCAACTATCTGCTTGGGATTATTATTTTTATCAAACTCCACTAATTCCACTGTAAATTCTGTGGATTCTGCGGTGTGATATCGTACAACTCTGTATTCAAACATAATGTATTATAACACAAGTGTTATGAAAGTCAAGAAAACGATAAATACAAATGTAATTACAAGAAATCCCATGGAGATTTAAATGGCTACAGTTAAAAAATACAATTTAGCAGGTGTTAGTGCTAATGTTGAACTTGGTAAACAGGGTTCATATATTAGTGGTAATGCTAGTGCAATCGGATTTTACACGTCAGGTGATGCTTTACAAAAAATTGCTATTGCAAATGCTACAGCAAGTGACCAGGCTGTCACAAAGGCACAGTTAGATTCAGTTAGTGGTGATCTAGTACAACATGTTACTGTTGATGTAGATTATAACGGTGGTAGTGCAAACATTGCCAACATAGCAAGTGGAAGTAGAATTCTTTCAGTAACAGTTGATATTCCTACACCTTGGGCTAGTGCTGATAACACAACAAGTTATATTGAGATAGGTGACACTTCAAACGGTTCAAGATTTATCAGAAGCACAGACATTGATGTAACAAAAGCAGGGCAATATCATTCACAATACCAATATGAATATATTAGTGCAGGTGTACTAAGTTATGATATCACAACTGGCTCAGCAAGTGCCGGAAGTGCAACTATTAGTGTTGTATTAGCAAGTGATAGTGTAAGTGTTACTGATTACGGTTCAATTAACCAATCACAAAATAGTAACAGCGATCTAGGCAACATTGCTTAATAGGAGTTTAATATGGTAGATTCAGTAAAGAACTACGGTTTAGCAGGGTTAAATGCCAACGTTGAACTTGGAAAACAAGGAGTAAAAATCATAGGCTCTGACAGTAGCCAAATTGCTTTCCAAGACAAAGATGGCAATGCCAGTGTTATAGCAATAGCAGAAGGAACTGATGCTAGTCACGGTGTAACAAAAAACCAATTTGATAGCATTGTGTTACCAAAATTATCATACAATAAATCTTCTATAGCATATAATAGTGGTAATGTATCTGTTGGCACAATGAGTGCAAATACAACTGTCCACACTGTAGTAGTGGAAAGTAACACAGGAACATGGACTGACGAAAACAGTAGCACTGAAGTTACTGTTGGTGATGATAGTGATGTTGATAGACTATTTGCTGGATTTGATAGTTCAGCACAGGTAAAAGTTGAACCTAAACACAAATATACCAGTGATACAGAAGTAAAAATATATGTAACACAAGGTGGTGCATCTGCAGGAACAGGTACAGTTACTATATGGTATAGTGGCACAATAAGTTAAGATGCTAATAAACGAAATAACAGTTAAGAAGGGCAAACAAGTTAAGGCTAATTCAAAAAAGCCTAAACTTGTAAAGCCTTCTACTGGACACGAATCACCACATCCTTTCAGAGGAATGTTAGTTGGTGAAAACACAGACATTCCATTCAATAAATGTCCCAAATGTCAGGGACCTATCTTCCACGAAGCAGAAGGCAAAAAAGATGCTTGTTACCACAAGGTAAAGAGCAGATATAAAGTATGGCCCAGTGCCTACGCCAGTGGAGCCTTAGTCAAGTGCCGTAAAGTGGGTGCTAAGAACTGGGGCAACAAGGGTAAGTAATCATGCTTATCAGAGAAATCACAAGAGGCAACTTTGGTGGAGTCATCTATCCAAAACTGCCACATGAAGAAGTATTAGATGCTATCAGTTCATGGGAATACGGTGACACACCTATTGAACTCAGCAATGGTTATGTAATAAATGCCAGAGAAGAAGGCTATAACGATGACGACAATGCTTGGGTATTATTAGATCCACAGGGTAAAATAGTTGATGCTGGTGAAGGTTCTATAGAGGGTGTAATGCAGGACTTCACACCAATAGCAATAGAAGAAGACTTTCCAATTCCACCAACTAATGATAAGTTATTCCAAAAAATTAGGGACTGGCAAATAAGAGGTACTGCTACTGGCGATAGTGAATTATTTAGTATGTGTCATAATTATTTGATGGATCCAGATAAACCTATGGCAGGAAAATTAGAAGTATTACAAAAAATAGACCTTGCAATGGATATGGATTCATCTGAAACTCCTACAGAAAAAGATGTTTATGATTATATAAGAAACTCAGGAGTGGATATGCCATTCAATCCACCAGTTGGTGAAAATTTAAGAGCATGGTTTGGCAAAGGCAAAAAAGGTGGAGCCGGTGGTGGCGGTTGGGACCGTTATAATACCAAAGGTGAAAGAATAGGCAAATGCGGAGATGCTAAGAAAGGCGAAGGAAAGCCTAAATGTCTTAGCAAAAGCAGAGCCGCAAGTTTAAGAGCTAAAGGTGGCAAGAAAGCAATAGCGGCCGCAGTAAGAAAAAAACGTAGGGAAGACCCCAACAAGAACAGAAAAGGTAAGGCTAAGAACGTCAGCAATACAGTAGGTAAAAAGAAGTAGGAGTAACAGA
>Ga0255761_10001951_pt1 | contig 19164 bp, 14 predicted proteins | sample 071ome_29_FD_179961 | JGI IMG/M metagenome (GOLD analysis project Ga0255761, IMG submission 179961) | Coastal salt marsh microbial communities from the Groves Creek Marsh, Skidaway Island, Georgia - 071407BT metaG (version 2) | ecosystem: Environmental > Aquatic > Marine > Intertidal zone >... | reverse complement strand
GAGTCACTCCTTTTATTGGCGTCTAGTCATTGTCGTTTTGACCAAGTAACCCATACCTTGACGCTCCCTGTCGAGTCCAACCACCGATCCAGCCAGAGTCGCGTCGGCGCTACATGCAGATAGCCACACTGTGATACCTTCGAATCATCAAGAGGGGGCAAAAATGACAGATGATTCGCTTTTATTTGAGGGCTTAAAGGTACTGGACGTAGGGAGCTGGATCGCCGGGCCTGTTGCCGGGACCATGCTTGCCGACCGCGGCGCTGAAGTGATCAAAGTTGAGGTGCCCGAGATGGGCGATGGCTATCGCCAGTATGCCCACTTTCCCTTCACGCCAAATGCCGATGTGAATTACACCTGGGCGATGGACGCGCGCAACAAGCGGTCACTGTCACTGAATCTAAAAACCGATGAAGGCATTAGCATTTTGCATCGGCTTATCGCGACCTGCGATGTTTACATCACCAACATGCCGCTGCCGCTGCGCCGTCAGTTGCAACTCTGCTATGACGACATCGCGCACCTGAACGAATCCATGGTCTACGCATCCTTAACGCCCTACGGCGAGGAGGGATCTGACCGGGATAACGAAGCCTTCGACTTGGTGGCGTATTGGAATCGGTCAGGGCTAATGGACAAGATGCGCTCGCCGGGACACGAACCCGTGCAAGCGATTGCTGGCATGGGTGACCATCCGACCGCCGTTTCCATGTATGCGTCAATTGTGACCGCTCTGCTACGCCGTGAACGAACCGGTAAGGGCGGGTTTGCGCATACATCATTACTGGCCAATGGCGTTTGGTCTGCGTCTTGCCTGGCTCAGGCAGAGTTCGCCGGTGCGGACTTTTCGAGCATGCCCCCCCAGCGATCCATGGCTGCACTGTACGAGACCGCAGATGGCCGGTGGATGCAGCTCAATATGATCCGAACCGAGGAGCTATTCGACCAGATGGTGGTCGCGCTAGAAGCCATTGACATGCTGACCGATGAACGCTTCGCCACACCAGAATCTCGCATGGAGCATGCTGACGCACTCACAATACTGCTCCGTGAGATTTTCAAACGAAAGCACAGCGATGAATGGCTAAAGCTGCTCAAGCACGACCACGGATTGCCCATTGAGCGAGTAGCCACTTTCTCTGATCTCCTACACGACGAGCACCTTGCGATGAATGGCGTTATTGCGCCTCCCGTTGACGACATTGGCATTGACCGGGTCATCAATGATCCAGTGAACGTTCGAGGCGTGAAGAAGGTGGGCGCCAAGCATGCTCCTGACTTAGGTCAGCACAATGAAGACATCTTAGGTGAGCTAGGGTTTGGTGCTGACGATATTGAGGCGCTTAAAAGTAAGGGCGTCATTTAGCGCTGAAGCCATGTCAGCGCGTCCCTTGATAGCGAGCGCTTAAAGATCAGGTTGCCTGCCTTGAACCCTTTGGTGTAGCCAAAGCGCGAGCCCTGAACCGAGCAGCGCAACCATGGCCGCCCACCGATAATACGATTGATAACCGCCTGCGCTTGGCGAGTCGCCAAGGAGGCTCGCCTCGATCAAGGGCTGAATCACATCCGGCGCGTAGCAAATCAGACTAAGGCTTCCGATGGCGAGTCCTTTGACGCGGTCAGGTACATCGCAATCTGCCAACGTCGCCCAGAACACCCCGCGCGCGCCATACGTAATTAAGCCGATCACGAGGACCAACCCGACGACCGGCGCCCCAGACCAAGAGATGCCTAACCCACCGAACAAAAGTAGCAGCGTCGCGCCCAAGATAAGGAGCGCCGCCAGGACCAATTGGCGGCTCGTCCAATCACTTAGATAACCCGCGACAATGGCACCGATAGGCCGCATCCAAAGTCTACCAACGGTGATCGCGCCGGCGCTGAGCGCCGATAGACCCAGCGCAATTTGGATGAACGCGGAAAAACTATAGGTCGTCCAAAACAGTTGATAACCCGACAACATCACCAGGCCGGCTAACCACAGACTAGGGTTGCGGGCTAGCAGGCCAAGGTCAGCCATCAGCGCACGCGGCGCCTTCTCTTTAGCCGACTGGGTGGAAGGCGCTTCGTCATCATTCAGCCAGTTGAAGACTGGCCAGGCGACGGCTATAGAAAACCCAGCGTAAAGCCAAATCACGACCTGGAGCGCCGAGCCAACGAGCATCTCCGGTCCCGCCAGGAGCAGCGCAAACAGTGCGACTGCCAGCGACGCCAAAAGTGCTTCAACCGCGCCTCTGCCGCCCTCGAGCCACCCGAAGAATCTTCCCTGAGCCGATAGCGGCGCAATCAGCGACACGGCTTTAATCATGGCTGCCCAAAAGGTGAGCCCAGATGAGAGGCCCCAACCGATAAAAATCAATCGAACCTGACCGAGCGTCGGGAGGGTCGCAAACCAGATTCCGATCAGCCCAGTCGCTATTAATGAACCGGCAATGAGATAGCGAAGCCGAAAGCGGTCCGCTAACCAACCACTCGGCAAGTAGGTCAGTACAAACAGCACACCAAGTAATGCATAGCAGGACTGCAACTCAGCAGCGCTGATGCCGAATGCCTCGAGCATGCTTAGCTCAAAATTCTGCCGCATATACACCAGTGGGTAGATCGCGCCACCGGCAACGCTGATTAACGCAAGTTGTAAGTACCGCTGTCGAAGGGACATGGGGCTAGCCATCATTTAGCTGCTGTTCGAGCACTTGAGTGTAGCCTAGCCACAAGAACGAGGGGTAAATCGTTCCTCCCGATGACAGGATGAGGACGTTCGCTGCCGGAAACAATCGATGGTCCTGAAAGAATTTAGCTCGATACTTCGGAAGAAACGCCCCATAAAGAGCGCTTCTCAAAGTGCGCTAAAAAAAGCTGCAGGGAAAACCCCAGGTGGAATTCTGCTTAAGAACCGTTGGTACCAAACTTTGTCTAAGACCGAGCCGCGTGCCCCGATCCAGGATTTCCGATTTGACACGAGAACGCTACCGCCGCCGCACTGGGCTCGCGGCCCACTGCGCCCCGTATTGGCACGCTGGCGACAACCAAGTACTCTCCATTGACCAGGATTAGACCGCCCACGGAGCACCCTATGTTCGATTACCTCATCAAAAATGCCACGCTGATCGATGGATTAGGCGGCCCGCCCAAGGCCGGCGACCTTGCCATCAAAGATGGCGTGATCGCAGAGATCGGCGCCATCTCCGGTCAAGCCAAGGAGACCATTAACGCTGAAGGGGCTTACGCTGCACCTGGATGGGTCGATGTGCACACCCATTATGACGGCCAGGTCAGTTGGGATGATGTCATGGACCCATCATTCAGTCATGGTGTAACCAGTGTCGTCATGGGAAATTGTGGAGTTGGTTTCGCCCCCTGCCCGCCAGGAGGCGAGCAACGCATGATCGAGCTCATGGAGGGCGTTGAAGACATTCCCGGAACAGCCCTCTACGAAGGGATTGAGTGGGGCCGTTGGGAGACATTCCCTGAGTACATTGATTATCTCGGTACTCGAGCATACACCCTTGATATCGGCACCCAAGTCCCGCACAGCGCCGTTCGGAACTACGTCATGGGCGAACGAGCGCTTCGGCATGAAGATGCAACTGCCGAGGACCTATCCGCCATGGCAGCCATTGTGCAAGGTGCGCTAGAGGCAGGGGCACTCGGTTTCTCCACCAGCCGCACCATTGGGCATCGATCCGTTTTGGGCGAACCCATTCCTGGGACCTTCGCTGAGAAAGAAGAGCTACTGACCATCGGGCATGCCATCAAAGCAGCCGGCCGCGGTTTATTTCAGGCCGTACCCGCAGGCGTGGTCGGGGATATCGCAGGTCCCGAACATTGGACAACTGAGCAAGAGGTTGAGCTATTTACAGACATTGCCCGAACCTGTGGCGTCAAATGCACGTTCACCCTTGCGCAAAATGGCAGTCGACCCGATCAATGGCGCAACTGCCTTGATCTTGTCGAGCAGGCACAGAACCAAGGCCTTAACATCGTTCCGCAAATCGCAACGAGACCCATCGGTTTTGTTACAAGCCTTCAGTCTTACCACATGTTTATGCGACGCAAGACCTACTTAAGCCTTGAGCACCTCCCCTTTGCAGAGAAGTTAAATGCCATGCGTCAAAGCGACGTTCGTGCGGCGATCTTGAGCGATGAAGACGTGCCACCCAATCAACCCGGCGTCATGGCTAATGTATATGGCCTCCTGGCAGCAGCCGCACCAGCGATGTTCCCCATCACGATGCCCATCAATTATGAGCCAGACCCGAGTGAGTCTCTCGGTGCCCGCGCGGCAGCAGAGGGCGTCGACATTGCCGAAGTGATGTATGACTACCTAGTCGGTGGAGAGGGTGATCAGTTTGCGATTTTGTTGGGCGCTAATTTTGTTGATGGCACCTTCAGTGTCATGGAAACCATGATTGAGCATCCACATACCACCATCGGATTATCGGACGCAGGCGCGCATGTGAATCTCATTTTCGACGCTGTGGGCCCGACCTATCAGCTGACTCATTGGGCGAGGGACCGAGCAAAAGGCCGCCGGTTCCCCATTGAACTACTCGTTCAAAAGCAAACCCACACCAACGCCGAGCTCTTTGGCCTGACTGACCGAGGGAGTTTGGAAGTGGGGAAACGCGCCGACATCAATCTGTTTGACCTCAGCCGCCTGAAGCTCGGACCCTTGTCGGTCAATCACGACTTGCCCGCCGGTGGCTCGCGAATTTTGCAGTCCGCGGAGGGTTACTTAAATACCTTTGTTAACGGCGTGAAGACTCGAGAAAACGATCAAGACACGGGCGCCCGGCCGGGGCGCGTCATCCGTTAATTCGCGCTATGGGCCTCGCACTCGTCATCCATTCGGTCTAACCACCACTGGTTGACGAGCCAGATCAAAAGAAGGAACTCGCTCCTACCTGGCCGAGTGATGACCACTTGGCAAGACCTTGAAGGGCGAGGTCTATTTCTCTCGACTTGGTTTAACATCAGCTTAAACAACAACTCTGAGGCACATGAGCCAAGCATCCAACCCATTGTTATCAACAGAAGAACTCACTTTTTTCAAACAGTATGGCTATTTGATTAAACGGAGTGTTCTATCCGCTGATCATTGTGAGGCGCTGCTAGATCTCATGTGGACATCGGCACCGGAGGGTATCGAGCGAGATCGCCCTGACACTTGGGGGCCTATTCCTGAGACCGTCCATTCGAGCGACGCGACTTACGTTGTGTCACGGAACAAATGGCAATACCGCTCGATCAGCACCCATCCGAGTGTTTTACGGACAATGACCACCGCGCCCATGTGGAACTGGGCAGAGCAACTCCTAGGGCAGTCCAATGTGCGCCCACCCACCGAGCATGGCCTGCCGATGGGCCATGCAGGGCCAGCATGGCCCGGGGGACCGGTTGACCCTCAACTCACTGAGGGCGCTCGCGGGATCTATGCCACGCTTCCAGACACTGAAACAGCATCCCTGCCTGATCAGTTACACACAGATGGCCACCCCTTTCATTTCGGCGCCGTCTGTCTGCTAGAGGACTGCCCCCCTGATAGTGGCGCCTTCAAAGTTTGGCCTGGCAGTCATCGTCAGTTTTATCCCCTTTTCCCAATGCAATACGATCAAGCGCGTATTCCATTCTATGAACACTTGCCCAGCCACAAAGGCATCATTCATCCAGAGGCTTACTTGGATGCCGTGAAAGCTGTTGAGTCTTCGATCCAGCCTGTCGATTGCTGGGGATCCCAGGGGGACGTCGTGCTCTGGCATCACCGGCTAGGTCATATGGCGGGCCATCACCGAGGCACCGAGGCCTCCATCCGACAAGCGCTCTTGTTTGACTACAACCATGTGGATCTCGACAAGCAAAGACTCGACCCACCCCAGGAGAATATGTGGCGGGATTGGAGCGATGCGATTAACGCCGCCGACGCCAGCCTGTCCTCAGAATTTCTGGCGAGCCAAGGGGTTCATTAGGCGAGCGCTTGGTGGTCAGCATTCATCATGCATTCAATGCACTACAAGGGACTGCACCACGAGCGCGCACCGGGTTTACCTGTTCATGAGGGGCTCTTGGTCTGGCACCCTCAGCAAAAGATGCAGAGCGGCGGGCAATTGGTCTACTCTAAGCGCTTAGCGCTAACGGCTAAGCGCGGCCATCCTAATTGAGCGCAAAGCCTTAAGGCGACAAGTAACCGTGATCACTAGGCACGAGAAAAAAAGGGGACCCTATGCATCCATCGAGCACAAGAATTCAGAGGGCCTGGGAAGGCCGTATCTCCGGATGCATGCTTGGCAAGCCAGTTGAGGGCCTCTCTATGCGCAAAGGCCCAGAAGTCTTACTCGAACAACTGAAACTCGCCGATGCGCTCCCGCTAAGGAATTACGTCCCCGATGCGGGCACGGACCCAATGATTTCCTCTCAATCGGCGTGCTGTTTGGGTCATATCACTCGCAGCGAGCCAGATGACGATATCAATTATGCTGTGCTGGCACTCATGATGCTGGAGCAGCACGGAAAAGCATTGACGACCACCCAAGTGGCGCAGTACTGGTTGAAACACCTCCCGCTGGCATCGACTTATACCGCCGAGAGAGCGGCCTATCGGACCTTGCTCGTTCATGGCGAGGAGTGGTTCCCTGAGCGCGGCGAGGCAGGCTTTGATATCGCTGAATGCGCGAACAATCCCTATAACGACTGGATTGGCGCGCAAATCAGAGCCGATGTTTATGGCTGGGTCTGTCCGGGTAATCCTCGTCTCGCTGTGCAACTGGTGACTGAGGACGCCAAGCTTTCTCACCGAGGCGCGGGCATCGCGGGCGCTCAAGTCGTCGCTGCCTGGGGTTCACTGATTCCTTCCCACACGGACGTCGCTGAGGCGCTCACCGCCGCCAAACCGTTTCTGGATGATTGCCCCGTTGCGATGGAGGCGATCGAGTTGGGCGAGTCGCTCGCAGGCGACACCGGTGGCGGCGAGGCCATCGTTAAGCACTATGGCGACATGAGCGCTGTTCACACACTAAACAACCTTGCACTTGTCGTCTGGGCGATGCTGACCTATCCCGATGATTTTGACGCAGCCATTGGCGAAGTAGTTACGGCTGGACTCGACACCGATTGCAACGGCGCGACGGTTGGCGGGCTATGGGGGCTGCAAGATAAGCCCATCCCCAGTCACTGGACCGATCCATGGCAGGGACAAGTCGGCGTCAGCCTTGCCGGCCAGGCTAATCTTGAGCTTGGTGATCTTGTAGACCGCACCGTAGCGGTATTAGACACCCTGTCGTCGACCTAGTCGATCTGATCCGAGCAACATCGTTTGTGGGGTAGGCACTTTAGCCAGCACCTCTCGCACCTCTCGCACCTCTCGCACCTCTCGCAACTGGGGGAAGACCGCTAGGGCTCCTCTAGAACAGTAAAACGCCCGGATTACTTCAGAATAATCTTGCGCCCGTGTAACATTTCATTTTGACAATCTTGGCTTACGGCGCTGCTATGTTTGACCCTGTCATCACATCCAAAAAGGTTCCCCACGTTGGTCACTCCCTTGTTCGGGGCCTTTTCTTACTGGTTCCCCTGGTCTTCCTATTATCTGGCTGCGGCGGGGGCGGCGGTAGCGCACCTTCTAGTCCAACACCCCCCTCAGGTGGCGGTCCATCGACCCCTCCTGCTGAGGAGGCTCAAGGCCTTTTGATCCAGATCGCTGACCGAACTGAGCTGGCAGAGCGGGCGAAACAGGGCTTTGAGTCCTTTCTCACCAATGCGTATGAGGACCCTGCACTACGCTCTGGTGCTGATGATCTTGCCGGCGGTCCGGTTGCCGCTGAGTCCCAGGATTCAGCGTCCGACTTTGAGACAGGAGCAACCGATAGCGGAGATGGCGGCGAATCAGATGGCGGCTCAGGCTTGCCAACTGAAACTGTCTCCTTTACCGGCACCTATACGCTCGAGGCGAAGGTCGATGAGTACGATGTTGTGAAATACAACGGCGAGCGACTATTTATCGCGCCGACTCGCGGCATGGATTGCTGCTTTGTCTTCGAGGATACCGTTGTAATCGATGATGACGGGGGCGAGGGCCTCGAGACAGAAGGCGATGAAGACGGTGCCTCAAGCGAGGGGGCCAGCACCGATGAAAATCCTGACGAGCCTCCTGTTAGGGGCATTCGAGTGCTGGTAACAGATCCTAATACCGCGAGTGTCAGTGACGAGGCGCTCATTCCCGTGGCAGACGACCAAAGTGTGGAGGGGCTTTACATCACCTCGTCGTCGCTCATCGCACTGACCAGCACCGCCTGGTGGGGCCGCCACGGCAGCAACTTCTCTCTTCCAGAACGCTGGACTGGTCAGTCCGTTGGTGTCGAGATTTATGACCTAGAGGACAACTACTCCACACAAACCCAATTTCGGATTGAGGGCAGTCTCGTCAACAGCCGTCGGACTGAGGCCGGCGTCACCCTAATCACTCGGCACACCCCGGATATTGAAGGGTTCAACTTTTACCCAACCACGCCCGAGGAAGAAAGCAGCAACGCGAACTTGCTGGCCGACCTTGACGCAGATGAAGTACTACCCCGCATTGAATTAAACGATACGGTCATTACTCCGCTCACGCCTGACGACTGCTACGTCATTAACCCCGACGACGAATCAGCGCCAGAAGCCTATGGGCACCCCACCTTAACCACCATGGTGCGCCTCAATGCCGACACGGGCGAAGTGGAAGACGCGCTCTGCCTGATGGAGCCAGTTGATGGCATCTACATGACCCCCGAGGCCCTTTATCTCACTCAAACCCTTTACGAGACTGGCACAGAGGAAACATTGATTCACCAATTCAATATCAGTGGTAGTGCCGAGTATGCCGGTTCAGCCAGAGTCGAGGGCGGGTTGTTCCTGTATGGCAATCGTGACTATCGCATTAACGCCCGCGATGGCTACCTACGTGCCGTCACCACCAGTTGGCGCGATGATGCCGACGATTGGCTAGACCACACGCTCTATGTACTGAGCCCTGCAGAGGACGAACCGGTTCTCGAGCTAGTTGCCCAACTCCCAAACGAAGCGCGGCCCGATGAGCTGGGCAAGCCTAACGAAGACTTGTACGGGGTGCGGTTCATTGGCAATCGTGCCTACCTGGTTACGTTTGAAAGAATCGACCCCCTTTACGTGCTCGATCTGACCGACCCCGCCGATCCGCTCATTGCCGGCAGCGTCGAAGTCCCTGGATTTTCCAATTTCCTGCACCCGGTGAGTGATGCGATCCTGATGGGCCTCGGGCAAACCGATACCGGGCTCACCAAGATTGAGTTCTTTGATGTGTCAGAGATCACGCTGCCCGTGTCTCTTGGCGCGCTCGCGCTAGACAATTCCTTGGCCTATAGCTACTCACCTGCGGAATGGGATCGAAGGGCTTTCACCTACTGGCGCCGGCAAGCCGATCAGCACCGAATGACTGTTCCCGTTGAGGGCTATCTCGGTGATGGATCGTGGGAGTATCTAACACGACTCTATCTGTTTGAGTTGAATAACCCTGCCGACCCAAGCACTTTCACATTGACATCACCGGGGTTCTTAACGCTCAACCAACGCGACTCAATTGAAGGCATCTGGGGCGAAAAACGGGCAATTCTCCACGAGGAGGCAGTGTTCTGGACCATTGGTCAAACGGTCTTGTCCTCCCTATGGGATAACCCTCAGAACACGACCGTGACACCGCCCCCCTGATCACTTCTTAAGATTGCGCGCTACTAACCCAGCCGGTGGAGTGCGCACACCTTATTTCCAGCAGGATCTTTCAGATACGCCAAGTACAACCCGGAGCCTGGTCGCTCACCGGGCGGGTCCTCAAGCGTTGTACCACCATTTTCAATGCCCGCCTGGTGCCAGGCATCCGCTTCTGCTGGACTAGCCCGCCGCAAAGCCAATCGTCCCGCCGTTTGCACCGCAAGCAGGCTCCCCATTGATGGGTGGCGTGATGGCAAAGATGCCCGATGGCGTGAAATAAAAGCAGCGGCCTTTGTCATCCATATTCCCAGGTGCGTGCCCGAGCGCTCCTAAAATCGCATCATAAAATTGCTTGGAAGCACCGACGTCGTCAGCGCCGACCATGACATGACTGAACATAATGATTTCCTCTTTGTTCTCTTGGTGAAGTTTGGTTTACCGGTGTTCGGCTTGAGTCAAACGAACCCCGCTCGACGGTTTATTCGCATAGGTTAGCGTTAGCAAGCAAGATTCCATGCTTAATCACCCTGAATGGCCTCCTGATTTCACTAACCCCGATGACCTCACTGGCCCACACCTCATTGAAGCACTAACTGTCCCGACGCCCAAGCGAAGCAAACTCCGCTCGACCGCCTTTCGTCGCCTCATCATTGGCAGCGTGATTCGTCACACTGGCAGGAGGCTTTGAGAAAGTCGGTGTTTCTGTGGACAACTGAGCCAGCGCATACGTGCGGTCCTCTTCGGTAAAGCGCCCGGTCGTCAAGCAAAACTCAACCAGATTATCGTTAGGATCCTTTGTGTAAATCGAATGGCACCAGTTGTGATCAATTTCCATCACATCGTAACCCGCGGCCTGCCAGCGCTGCCTGCGTTCATCAAGTTCAGCCTTGCTATGAACGTCAAACGAGATGTGATTGATATGATCCGGCAACCCTGCCGCTTTGGAGAGGTTCGTTTCAAAATCGTCGGTGACGCCTGGCATATCATGCATTTCCCAAAAGGCGATGAATTTTGAGTCATCCTCCATACGATAAAAGAAATGCTTGGCCCAACCGCCTTGCGGTGAGGGACCCACTTCAACTTTGACGAGTTCGAACTGCATCACTTCCTCATAGAAGTGATGAATCGCCTGCATGTCTTTTGCAGCTAACGCTAAATGGTGATAACCCACTATCCTACCCCCTCTATCATTTGCTTTCGCTTCGCTGTCTATCGCTTGTTTATTTGCTGTCTTTTAAAAAGTGCTGACTGGCACATCGGTGAAGACTTTGCGTTTGTCCTTTGAGTCCTAACGCGCAGAGCACGCTGTAACTCGTCCTACCCTAACTGCACTTCCTATCACTTCCTGTCGCTTCCTGTCGCTTCCTGTCGCTTCTCAACAGTTTCACCGAAGTCTGGCGCTTTCCACACTAGCTTTTAGCCTCACTCCACCCCATTTGTTGTGCGAAGCCACCGGCCCAATACGCCACTAACCAGCACGGCAAGCCTTGGGTCGCGAGCTTCAAACGCCCAGCGCGCCTTAAGTCACATACTCACCTCACGTTTTAGCACCCACCACGATCACGACGCAGCGCGCAATCATCTCTTTAGACAACCTTGGCAAACACTTCCGCCCACTCTTCGAGCGCAGTCTCGTGCCCGTGAACCAACTGAATTGTGAGCTCCTGATAACCCGCTTCTTTTAACCCGATCAGTCGCTCAACCAGCTCATCACTTGTGGCACTCATCGTGGTCGCCTGCACCAGTTCCGGAGTGAGATGCGTCTCATCGGGACGAACAAACATGAGGTGGCCCCGATGATTGGTGAGGTAGCGCGCGTCTTTGGGCTCGTATTGATCATGGGTCGCAAAGTACTGAGACGCAACATTGCTGAGCGGCCCCTCCGGCAGATTGCGCCCGCCCATAGCGCCAACCTCATCCGCTAAATTATGGAACATGACGGCGGTGAGCGGCCCAGCCTCCGCCATCAACTTTTCCTCGTCTCGCTCGTCACCAGCCAGCACAGCGCCCAGGAAAAAGAGGTTGGCATTGAGCGACTCGGCGTCGTTTCCAGCGGCAGTCCAAGCGGTTTTCATTTCATCCAGGCTCGACTCGGCGCCCGTCGCCCCAAAATTAAGCCAGCCGGCACCCAGCTCAGCGGTGAGTTGCTTGGCCTTTGGACCGAAAGCAGAGACCCAAACTGGGATGTCATCCTCAAGATTGATGAGGCCGAGGTCAGGATTCAAAAACCCGATTTTTCTGTCGACGCCTTCAAAATCCCACTCCACCGTCGTCCCCGCTAACAGCGCTTTGACTCGCTCGATGTAGCGCCGCGTATCTTTGAGTGAGATCGCGCCAAGCCCCATGGTCCTGCGCGCGGTAAACCCAGTGCCAACTCCAAAATCGATTCGCCCTGGCGCAATCCGGTTCAAACTAGCGAGCGCGTTCGCCGTCACTGGCTCAATCCGGTTCGTCGGTACAAGCACGCCCGTGCCCAAGCGAATTCGGCTCGTCTCATGCGCTGCAAGTGCCATGCAAACAAAAACATCGGGGTTCAGTAACTGCGTGTCGTAAAACCACGCGGCATGGAATCCAAGCGATTCAGCCCGCTTAACCCACTTCCACGAATCCACTTCAGACGCGAACGCTACTGAGTAACGCATGTTCATTCTCCTTGGGCGACATTACCTTGATCATGCCAGCGTCATGACCATCAGGAAACCAGGCACGCGGGCTAAGACTAGCGCTGGCCGTTCTAACCAAAATCTATGACCAGCAACTTTTAGTCAGAAACCGCTGATCAGCGGCCCCTGATTAATCACGCCAGGCACTCCGCGTGACCACCGCGAAATCCAGTTAGTCAGTGCGTTCCTAATCTGGAAGCGGGTAATCAACCACGGCCACGGATTCAACGAATGGGCCGTTAAACACCATCAAGGCCTCATGAACAGCATGGCCCTGGTATCGCCTGAGCGCTTGCGCGTCATCGAATCGCGTCAGGAGCACCACATGCCAACTGCGCGGCTCCTCGACGACATCGCGACCGACCTCGATCTCGAGCAGCTCTGGGATTTGACCGAACATATCACGCGCCTGCTGAACAAAGCGCTGAATGTGCGCTTCCGGCGTGTCGGGTTTGTACTTGATCATGACGACGTGTTTTAGCATCGGCTACTCCTGACAAAAGGTGCGGCTCGTCAGCTTGCTTGAGGAAGCGGCCCGCTACAACTGCCTGCTGTCAGGAGCGCTAAAGCGAATGGACTGAATTCGTAATCAGCGATTCGGCCTGATTAAGCGACTCCTTGGCGTAGCCGGCCGCGCGCTTGTAGTCGCCCATGAGCTCGTCCATCTCCGCTTTGGGAATCACTTGGCTAATGTCCTCAAACTCACCGTCGCACCGGTCATCAACCAGTCCAAGCAATGCAAAAGGACCTGCGCCACGGTTGCGAAGCACGAGCGCTGAAATTGGCTCGCACAAAGCTGCATCGAAGGCGCTAAACGCCGCTTCATAATCACCATGTTTGAGCAGCATGGCACCGAGCATCCTCGCGTCAACAATCGCCTGACTCGCGCCATTCGATCCGGTCGGATACATCGCGTGCGCTGCATCACCCATCAGCGCTACTCGCCCTTCCACCCAGGTGTCGATGGGGTCTCGGTCAATCATGGGGTACTCAAAGATGCTTGGCGCCTCACGAATGAGCGATGGCACATTGAGCCAGGTGTATTGCCAATCCTTAAAGTGAGCAAGCACGACGTCCGCGTCGACCGACCGATTCCAGTCTGCTTTGCTCCACTCGTCCTTGTTCGCGACTGTGATCTCTGCAATCCAGTTCAATTCGACGAGCCCAGTTGCTGGGTTCGGTTGTGATATGGGGTAACACACAAAACGCTGCTTGAGAGAGCCAATCCCCACAAACGATGCCCCGGTTCGAATGGGTGTTGCATGCGTCACACCGCGCCACATGATGGCTCCACCCCAATGCACGTCGCCCTCGCTTGGATTCATGAGCTGACGCAGTCGGGAACGGATACCATCAGCACCGATCAGCGCATCTGCCTCAAGCGTTTTGGTGTGGCCATCCGTTAGTACCGAAACCCTCACGCCTTGGCCATTCTGAGTGTAATCGAGCACCTGATGGCCCGTTTTCACGGCATCCGGCCCTAGCCGGTCGATGACTTGTTGAAGCAATAACATCTGCAAACGACCGCGGTGCACTGAGAATTGCGGCCAACGATAGCCAGCATCGAGCCCTCGAGACTCGGCATAGATTTCACGCCCATTTCGACCGAGCAGCGCCCATTCTCGGCAGGGAATGCCAATATCAGCCAGTGCCGCTTCGTCGATGCCTAGGTCATAGAGTTCCCTGACGGCGTTGGGTTGGATGTTAATGCCTACCCCAAGCGGGCCAAGCGCAGGCGCTTGTTCTAGCACCACACACGACACCCCGATTTGGTGGAGAGTCAGCGCGAGCGTCAATCCTCCTATGCCGGCACCAACAATAATGATGGAAGGGTTCGCCGCTGCACTAGCCGTGATCGATGATGGTGTTGTTTCGCCCGCCACTCAAACTGCCTCTTATCGATATTCCAATGATACACCTGCCCCCGTTCTGTTAGTGCAAACACGCCTTTCATCCTCACTTATCACCCTCTCAATCTCCGATTAACCCGCGTGCAGTCTTCGTCTAACGTTGCTCGGTTCCTGCGACGCATTACGGCGTTCGCCAGCGGCCTAGATGATGACCCAATCTTTTCGCCCAAGTGAGAAAGAAACCCTCAACCTTAAACCAGCCCATCGGCAAAGGGGCTGAGCCTTGGATCGGGCCCAACGAAGCATCGGCAATGAAAGGCGCACTTGCACTGCGAGATCGTTGGCTGTGTGACGCACCTTACCGGATCTGGCGCAAGACGAGAGTATGGCCAGCCACCAACCTTGGAATGACAATTTCTCGTATAGTCGGTATTCAGAACCAAACACCGCTCATATTGATGTCTCGTCTACTGACAACCCTATATCTGCTTACTCTGGCCTCTCTAGTTTGCGGACAACCCGACCAGGGTAACGCCAATAACTCACTTTCCATTGAGGGTCGTTGGCTCACCCACCAGTCCATTGTTCGTGTAGAAGGATGCGAAGCCGGGATTTGCGGGTTTGTAGAAAGCCTCAGACTGCCGGAGGAGGTTGATCAGGCAACGCTGCTAGATATCAAGAACAAAGACCGCTCACTTCGGGACAGACCCATTATTGGTCTCAATCTTTTTTCACGCTTTGATTCGATCACCCCTGGCAAATCCGAGTATTTGAAAGGGAGGGTCTATCACCCTGACCATGGGCGGTCCTACAAAGCCAATTTGCGACTACTCGAATCAGGAAAACTCGAGATAGAGGGTTGCGTCTTCGCCTTCTGCCAACAAGAAGCCTGGGTGCGGCTTCCTCCTTGCACGCCCGAGGGTTGCCCATCGACCCCATAAGTCGTTCCTCGCCGGAAAAGCGACGTCTATGCTAGCGCGCGGTCAGGCGAAACAAATACGTTTCTTCGACGCTCTCATTCATCGGGCGACGACCATATTTCTGTTCCCAGGCCTGGGCAAATCGCTCAAAGTGCTGAGACGTTCTGATGCGCTCGGCTCGTAGTTCAAATACCGCCGCCTCGGACTGTAAGCGGACGGCATCGTCAGACTCAATATGCTCGACCCACGTCGCATAGTTATCACCTGCAAATACGTGCAAATCTCCGTCAATCTCTACCGTCCATAGATTGACCGAGTAGGGCCCCTCAGGACCATTGGTCTCAAGCTGGATAATCTCGTCCTGCGCGACAGGTCCCCAGGCACTAGGAATAGCCGTCACCTTACCCTCTAGCGCACCGCCGGCGAGTGGCAACGCCTCACCGCATCCGTAAAGGCCAGCTACGACCAACCCCGTCAATAATAGAGCGCATGCGCGGAATCGTTGGATCATTCGTTCGGTCTCTCCTAGCAGACTGTGTGCCTCACCGCGCACACCAGAGAACGCTGCACCCTATCTAGCCAGTCTTCTCACCGATTATGTTGGACGAGCGAGGGTGTGGCAGCAGGCATACTACAAGTTAACGCAATACCTTCAACACGAGCGGCATCAGCGACGCTCACTGTCCACGCTTGCAGCGTTGCGTCACGGACTAAGCTCAAGCCCTTCAAGATTGCCCTTCGCGCGCCACTTCTTCATCAACTTAAAGAATTCAATGGGGCCGCCGCCGTACGTATTGTTTTGCGGATTGACGTTCACGTGCCCCTCATTGTTGTAATAGCCCGGAGTGCACGATTTCTGAAAATCCTCCGTGAGCCGCGCTTTCTGAATAATGGTATTCACCCAGGCATCCTCAGCGGCCTGACTCGCCTCAACACGCGTAGCGCCGCGCTTCTTCAGTTCCGTCATAATATGCGCAAGATGCACACTGTTCTCATCGAGTGAGAAGGTGTAAGTCGCCGTGAACGCCGATTGCGCAGGACCGAAAAAGAAGCAGTTGGGGAACCCCCGCGAGTGCATCCCGTGATAGGTCGACAAACCATTCGACCATTTCTCTGATACCGACACTCCGTTGACACCAATGATCGAATACCCAGCGCGGCGTGAGTAATCAGTGCCCACCTCAAAGCCTGTGGCAAAGATAATGCAGTCGACTTCGTATTCCTTACCGTCGAACATCACCCCTTTCTCAGTGAATTCATCCACGCCCCGGCCATCGGTATCAATCAAATGGACATTCGGTCTGTTGTACGTCGGCAGATACTCATCGTGAAAGCAGGGACGCTTACAAAACTGACGGTAGTAGGGCTTTAGCGCCTCAGCGGTCTCTTGATCTTCAACAATTGAATCCGCGCGTGATCGGATCTTCTCCATTTTCGCAAAGTCGGCAAGCTCCATCTGCCGAGTCAGATCCATATGCGCAGTGGCTTTATCGGTCAGATATTGTTTGATGCCTTTCTGATAAAACTCTTTTGAAAGCAGCCCTCCCAGCGACCAAGCCGCGAGCCGCCATTTAGAGGGCGCCTTCTCACGGAGATTACCAAACAGCAGTCTGAAGGCTTCTGTCCAGCCATCACTCACCAAGTCCTCTTTGACAGGAACCCCAGTCATCAGGGATTCAAAATTCGTGCGGCGCTCGTCCTGCCAACCGGGTTGCTGGGTCGAGATCCAATCGGGATCTGTCGCTTGGTTGTTACGAACATCAATCGATGACGGCGTGCGCTGGAATACAAAAAGTTCTTTGGCGCCTGCCCCGAGGTGCGGAATACACTGCACCGCTGTTGCACCAGTGCCGATGATCGCTACTCGCTTATCGGAAAGATTATCTAAATTGCCGTGGGAATCGCCGCCCGTATAGGCGTAGTCCCACCGGCTGGTATGGAAGGTGTGGCCTTTGTATGAACTAATACCCTTGATTGCAGGCAATTTGGGGCGATTAAGCGGACCGTTTGAATGCACGACAAAGCGCGCTTTAAGGCAATCCTGCCGATTGGTGGTTACCAACCACCTTCTCGCATCTTCGTCCCACTCCGTAGAGATCACTTCAGTTTGCATCAACGCGTTGTCGTGCAGATCAAACCGTTCGGCTAGGACCTCGCAGTATTCAAGCGTCTCTGGCGCGTTCGTGTACTTCTGGCGTGGCACAAACCCCGTTTTCTCCAGCATCGGAAAGTACACATAGGATTCAATGTCGCAGGACGCCCCGGGGTACCGATTCCAATACCAAGTGCCACCGAACCCTCCCCCTTTCTCGATGATTCGAACGTCATGGATCCCAGCGTCTTTCAGGCGCGCTGCAGCGAGCATGCCGCCAAACCCGCCACCAATCACCACCACCTCAACTTCTTCTAGAACCGGATCTCGAACAAACCCAGGCTCAACATAAGGGTCATCCACGTAGTGAGAGAAATCGCCGGTGACTTCAATGTATTGGTCGTTCCCATCGGCGCGCACTCGTTTATCGCGCTCCTCGCGATACTTTTCCCTTAGCGCATCTGGATCAAAATCATACTGGTCTTGGCTTTCTGCAACTGACATGCCTACCCCCGAGTTATTCGTTAGTTCTCTATTCCGGTGCTCTAGCCTTTTTCACTAGTCGCTTTTCTTAAACGCTTTCCCAAGCCTTTTTTGTCAGCCTTCTTGCTAGCTCTTTTTGCAAATCGCTAACTGGACTTGAAGCGCTGGACGCTTTTAATCATTCCTCTATGTACGTTTGGATGCAAGTCTCTTCCCAGCGTACACCGACGCCTGCGATCCTGGCTAAACAAGGATTGGTTTCGCGCTCGCGCGTTGAGTATTGAGTGTTGATCAAGATGAACCAATGCAAGGCGTTTGAGCGGCTTCTAAAATGCGCTCTTCGTTTTTGTTACGCGGGGTTTGCATGAATGCTTGGATGGCTTTCGTTGTTCGTTGCTGTTCGGGATGACCGTATTGCGCGGCACCATGAAATGCCGCGGCGCTGTTTGCTCTCACTCAGGATTCGGCTCACCTTTGACTTGCCACTCACCGTGTTTACCTCGAAGGTAGGCAAAGGCAAGACACACCGCCATCAGGAGCGTGACCATCGGCCAAACTACGGTCATTCCCCATTCTTGATAGACATAGCCGCCGCCGACGCTAGAAATCGCCGCAATGATCAGACCCGTCGCACCAAACAACCCCTGTCCGGCTGCAATAGCAGTCTCGCCACTCGCGGTACCCACCGCCAACTGACTCGCCGGCATGCTCACCGCATCAACCACTGCGTGGACCAACATGGGTACCAAAATCCAGGTAAGCGAGCCGATAAAGCCATAACTCACAATCATGAGTCCGGCTAAACCGAGCGTCGTCATCAAAGTATGCAAGAGATGCCGATTGGCCACCCAGCGCCCGGCGAGTGGCGCAACAAAAATCATCGGCAATGTAAAAAGGCTCATTGTCACGCCGATGTAAATGGGGCCTGCACCTAGGTCGGTCACAAAAAGCGCCCAGATAGCATCAAACACGCCTATCGCGAGATAAAATGCCGCGCCAAGCGCAAGGCAAGCCTGCATCTCGGGGCGTCGAATCAGCGTTCGCATGGGGTTCTTCATCGGCTCGGTACTGCCTGGCACCTCGACCCGAGCCACGAAAGGAAACACGAGAATCAGCATTACGGTTAAGACGATGAAGGGTAGCCTGAGTCCGCCAACTTCCAGCAGGACGGAGGCCATAATGGGCCCGATAAGGAAACCAACCATATCCCAAGCGGCCAGCTTCCCTAGCATTTCGCCGGCCCTGCCAGGCTCAATGACAAAGGCTAACCGCCGCATCGCTGGGCGAACCGCACCTGCGCCAAAGCCGAGCATCATGCGGGCCATAAGCCAACCAAAAAAGGACTCGGCCACACACATCCAGGCTGCGCCAACGATGCTGGCAACCAAGCCAAATCGCATCATTAACCCGCCTTGGCCAAGGTCAGCGCGCCTAGATAG
>Ga0255761_10001946_pt1 | contig 19172 bp, 14 predicted proteins | sample 071ome_29_FD_179961 | JGI IMG/M metagenome (GOLD analysis project Ga0255761, IMG submission 179961) | Coastal salt marsh microbial communities from the Groves Creek Marsh, Skidaway Island, Georgia - 071407BT metaG (version 2) | ecosystem: Environmental > Aquatic > Marine > Intertidal zone >... | reverse complement strand
GGCCGGGCCGCGATCCCGCCGATAGAAAATGTCTGGGACTCAAACAGCCGCCCTCAGTCGGACTGGGTCTTCGACCGGAGAAGTTTGTAAACGATGGCGTCGTCGAGCGCCTCGTAGGCCGCGTCGATGATGTTCGGTGAGATGCCCACGGTGCCCCAGCGGTGGCCGGTCTCGTCGGTGGACTCGATCATCACGCGGGTGACCGCCGCCGTCGCGCGCTGCGGCGTCAGGATGCGGACCTTGAAGTCCACCAGCCGCATTTCCTCCAGCTCCGGGTACTTCGGCAGCAGCGCCTTGCGCATGGCGTCGTCCAGCGCGTTGACCGGACCGTTGCCCTCGGCCACCTGCATGGTCGCCTCGCCGTCGATTTCCATCTTCACCACGGCCTGGCTGATGGTCGTGACCTCGCCGCGCGCGTTGAAGCGGCGCTCGACCTCGGAGCGGAAGCTTTCCATCCGGTAGAAGCGCGGCAGGTCGCCCAGCGCACGCCGCGCCAGAAGTTCAAAACTCGCCTCGGCACCGTCATAGGTGTAGCCCTCGAACTCGCGTTCCTTCACATCCTCGACCAGCCGCGAGATGCGCTTGTCGGAACTGTCCACGTCGATCCCGGCATCCGACAGGCGCGACAGGATATTCGACCGGCCGGCCTGATCCGACACCACGATATGGCGCTGGTTGCCAACGGTGTCCGGCGGCACATGCTCATAGGTCGCCGGATCCTTCTGGACCGCGGAGACATGCAGTCCGCCCTTATGGGTAAACGCCCCCTCGCCGACATAAGCCGCGTGTCGGTCCGGCGCCTGGTTCAGCAGCTCGTCCAGCAGGCGGGAGACATGGGTCAGCTTGCGCAGCCCCTCCTCGCCCACGCCGGTTTCGTACGCGCCATCGTATTTCAGCATCAGGTTGGCGATCAGGGTGATCGTGTTGGCGTTGCCGCAGCGTTCGCCCAGCCCGTTCAGCGTGCCCTGCACATGGCGCACGCCCGCCTCCACCGCCGCCAGCGTGTTGGCGACGGCGTTGCCGGTGTCGTCATGGGTGTGGATGCCCAGCCGGTCACCGGGAATATGTTCGGCCACCTCCGCCACGATTCGGCGGATTTCATGGGGCATGGTGCCTCCATTGGTGTCGCACAGCACGACCCATCGCGCCCCGGCCTCATAAGCCGCCTTCGCGCAGGCCAGCGCGTAGTCCGGGTTCGCCTTGTAGCCGTCGAAGAAATGTTCGGCGTCGAACAGCACCTCGTCCTTGCGGGTCAGCGCATGGGCGATGCTGTCGGCGATCATGGTGACGTTGTCCTCGCGCGGGATGCCCAGCGCCAGATCGACATGGAAGTCCCAGGTCTTGCCGACCATGCACACCGTGTCCGCCGCCGTGGACAGGATCGCGTTGAGGCCCGGATCGTTGGCCGCCGAATGGTCCGGCCGCCGTGTCATGCCGAAGGCCGTGAAGCGCGCACGCTTCATGCCGGGCGAAGTCTCGAAGAAGGCGTCATCCACCGGGTTCGCCCCCGGCCAGCCGCCTTCCACATAGTCCACGCCCAGATCGTCCAGCGCACGGGCGATTGCGCGCTTGTCATCGACGGAGAAATCCACGCCGCGCGTCTGCGCGCCATCACGCAGGGTCGTGTCGAACAGATAGATGCGCTCAGCCATGTCGGTCAGCTTTCCCGCCGCCAGGTGGTGCCGCCCGCGCCGTCTTCCAGCACGATACCCTGGGCCAGCAGCTCGTCACGGATTTCATCGGCCCGGGCGAAGTTCTTTTCGGCGCGCGCCGCGTTGCGCTCGGCCACCAGCGCATCGATGGCCTCGTCACCTCCGCCTTGGAACCACACATCCGGGCTTTCCTGGAGGATACCGAGCAGACGCCCCGCCGCCTTCAGACGGTCGGCCGCCGTCTCGGCCGCCTCCGCGTCGCCGTCCTTGTCGGCGGCGAACACGGCATCCGCCGCGGCATGCACGGCTGCGATCGCAGCCGGGGTATTCAGGTCGTCTTCCAACGCCGCGATCACGCCGTCCGGGATTTCCCCGTCCGATGATGCCCCGTCCTTCACCAGCGCCAGCGCCCGGAACCACCGGTTCAGTTCCTGCCGTGCCTCGCGCACGCCGTCCTTGGTGAAGTCCAGCGGCTGGCGGTAATGGGTCTTCAGGATCGCCAGACGCAGCGCCTCGCCCGGGAACTCCTTGAGCAGATCCGAGACGGTGTAGAAGTTGCCCAGGGACTTGGACATCTTCTCCCCCTCGCTCATCAGGTAGCCGTTGTGCACCCAGTAGTTCGCGAAGGACGCGTCGGGATGGGCACAGCGCGACTGGGCGATCTCGTTCTCGTGGTGCGGGAAGACCAGGTCCACGCCGCCGCCATGGATGTCGAAGGACGCACCCAGGTGCTGCTCGCTCATGGCCGAGCATTCCAGGTGCCAGCCCGGACGTCCGAAACCCCAGGGCGACTCCCAGCCCGGCTGGTCGCCGGTCGAGGGCTTCCACAGAACGAAGTCCGACGGATCGCGCTTGTAGGGCGCGACCTCGACACGCGCGCCCGCGATCATCTCGTCACGATTGCGGCCCGACAGCTTCCCGTAATCCGGCATCGAAGGCACATGGAACAGCACATGGCCCTCGGCCGCATAGGCGTGTTCCTTCGTGACCAGCGTCTCGATCAGGGCGATCATCTGGGCGATGTGCTCCGTCGCGCGCGGCTCCACATCCGGCGGCAGGCAGCCCAGCGCCGCCGTGGCCGCGTGGAAATTCTCGGTCGTGCGCCGTGTCAGCGCGTCGATGGTCTCGCCGTTCTCCGCCGCCCGGTCGATGATCTTGTCGTCCACATCGGTGATGTTGCGGGCATAGGTGACGTGCCCCGCGCCGTATTCCTGGCGCAGCAGCCGGGCCAGCACGTCGAACACCACCAGCGGGCGCGCGTTGCCGATATGAATATCGTCATAGACCGTCGGCCCGCAGACATACATGCGCACATTGGCCGGATCGATCGGCTCGAAGGCCTGCTTGCTGCGCGTCAATGTGTTGTGGAGATGAAGAGTCATCACGGGGTCCCGGAATAAAGAGTGCACTTCGCGCGCGGGTTACCCGCGCACAGACAGGGGCTGTCAGGCGGTAATTCGCCTGCCTGCGCGAAGCCGGAGCGGCTTCGCTACGGCGAAGACAGGCCCGCAGGCAATGCAACATCGACGGGAGTGCCGGTCAGTCATGGCCGCGTGTATAGCGCCGTTCGGTTTCGGCGTCACCCCCTCCCCAACCCTCCCCCATCAAGGGGGAGGGAGCCGGAGCGGGCGGCTCACAAAGAACAAGTCCTCCCCCTTGATGAGGGAGGATTTAGGAGGGGGTGCAGCCGATAGACCCTAGGCCTTGCCCCGGAACGCGTTTGTGATCGGGTAGCGGCGGTCGCGGCCGAAGGCGCGGCTGGTCAGCTTCACCCCCGGCGGGGCCTGGCGGCGCTTGTATTCCGACAGTTCCAGCAGCCGCCAGATGCGCTGCACCGTCTCAGGCTCGAAGCCCTTCGCTTCCAGGTCCTCGGCGCCCAGGTCTTCCTCGATCAGCCCGTGCAGGATCGCGTCCAGCACCTCATAGGGCGGCAGGGAGTCCTCGTCCTTCTGGTCGGGGCGCAGCTCGGCCGATGGCGGCTTGGTGATGATCCGATCGGGAATCACGTCGCCCGCGGGGCCCAGCACGTTGTCGGGGAAGTTCTCGTTCCGCCAGCGGCACAGCGCGAACACATCGGTCTTGTACACATCCTTGATGACCGAATAGCCGCCGTTCATGTCGCCATAGATGGTGGCGTAGCCCACCGACATTTCCGACTTGTTGCCGGTGGTGACCAGCATTGCGCCGGTGGCATTTGAAATCGCCATCAGGAGCGTGCCGCGCGAGCGACTCTGGATGTTTTCCGCCGTCACGCCCGAGGCGGGCTCGTTGAAGACTTCGGTCAGCATCGTGTCGAACGCGCCCATGGCCGGGCCGATATTGGCGCTGTCGTAGCGCACCTCCAGCCGCTCGGCGAGTTCGCGGGCATCGTCCAGCGAATCCCCGCTTGTGTAGGGAGACGGCATCATCACGCAGTGCACCCGGTCGCGGCCCAGCGCATCCACGGCGACCACCGCCGTGATCGCGGAATCGATGCCGCCTGAAACCCCGATAACGACACCGGGGAAGCCGTTCTTGTTCACATAGTCGCGCAGGCCCAGCACCATCGCCTGATAGATGCGCTCCATGCCCTCGATCCAGGGCTCGATCTCGCCGGATGTGCAGGCCCAGCCGTCATCGCCGCGCGCCCAGGTCGTGGCCTTGAGGTCTTCGGTGAACTGGGTCGCCGCCACGGCCATGCGCCGGTCGGCGTTCAGCACGAAGGAGCCGCCGTCGAAGACCAGCTCGTCCTGCCCGCCCACCTGATTCACATAGATCAGCGGCAGGTCCGTCTCCGTCACCCGCGCGACGGCCAGGTTCATGCGGGTATCGACCTTGTCGCGCTCATACGGGCTGCCGTTCAGGAAGACGAGGATCTCGGCACCCGATTCCATCAGGGTCTCGGACACGTCCGGCGTCCACATGTCCTCGCAGACCGCGAGGCCGAGCCTCACGCCCCGGAAGTTCACCGGCCCCGGCAGATCGCCCGGCTGAAAGACGCGCTTCTCGTCGAACACGCCGTAGTTCGGCAGGTCCCACTTGTAGCGCAGCGTCTGCACCTTGCCGTCGTCGAGCACGGCGGCGGCGTTGAACCGGTTGCCGTCCCTGTCCAGCCACGGGGTGCCGATAATCAGCCCCGGCCCGCCATCGCCGGTTTCCTTGGCCAGATCCTCGACGGCGGCCATCGCCGCACGCACGAAGGCGTTCTTCAGGATCAGGTCTTCCGGCGGGTAGCCGGTGACGCAAAGCTCCGTGCAGACGACGAGCTCCGCCCCCTGCCCGGATGCCGCCAGCCGGGCCGCGCGGATCTTCGCGACATTGCCCTCGATATCCCCCACGACGGGGTTGAGCTGGGCGAGCGTGATGTTCAGGGAATCGGTCATGGCACAGACGGTGCAAAAAGGGGCGAAAACTCAGGCGTCGGACGGTATTGGGGGACGTCCGGGGTGTCAACGCGTTGGCAGCACAGGACTGGTGCTGCATTCCGGCACGAACTACAAGCGCCCTTGTCATGCACATCCGTGAAACCAGTCCCACCGACACCGCCGTGGTCCGTGACATCCATGTCCGCGCGTTCGGTCAGGACGAAGAAGCCGATCTCGCCCTGGCCCTTCTGACGGACCCGAGCGCCGAACCGCGCCTGTCGCTCCTCGCCGAAATCGAAGGCAGCCCGGCCGGCCATGTCCTGTTCACAGCCGTGACCATCGAAGGCGCGGCGGCCACGCCACGCGCCGCGATCCTCGCCCCGCTGGCCGTGTTGCCCGACCGGCAGGCACAGGGGGCGGGCTCGGCGCTGGTTCGGGACGGGCTGTCGCGGCTCAAACAGAGCGGCATGGTACTGGTCTTCGTGTTCGGCGATCCCGACTACTACGGGCGCTTCGGGTTCGAGGCCGCGCTGCCGCACGGCTTCACGCCGACCCACCCGGTCCCGCCGGAATACGAACATGGCTGGCTGGTGCAGTCGCTCACCGGAGGCTGGCCCGCCGCAAAAGACCGGATTATCTGCGCCGATTGCCTGAACGATCCGAAATACTGGGGCGATTAGCCCCGGGCGCTACTTCCGCAGCAGGAACTCGCGGCCGACCTTCACACGTTTGGTGCCGCCGTACTCCACGATATCCGCCGTCGCATAGGTCTGCTGCCAGTCGCCCGGCAGGAAGGAGCCCGTGCCGATGGCGTCGATGGGCGCGTCGGCAGCGGCCATGACCTTGCACTTCTCCGGCCCGAAGCCCGAGGACGCCACGATCTTCGCCTTCTCGAATCCGTCCTGGTCGAGCTTCTCGCGCAGGCGCCAGAGTGCCGCGGCGGAGACGCCGCCGCCAATCAGGTGGCGGAGCTCGCCCTCGGTCCGGTAGCCGCGAATGGCATCGGGCGAATGGCGCTCCAGCACGGCATAGCTCTGGGACGGATCCAGCCCCTCGATGTAGCGGCCGCCCGGCGTGTCGAGGCGCAGCGCCAGCTGGCCCTCGCGCACCATCTCGGGAAAACGGCGGCAGACTTCCAGGGAGTCGCTCACCTCACGCCCGAAGTAATCGACCAGCACGGTCAGCGGCTCGTCGGGATGGGTCTCGTGGAACATCTCGGCCGCACGCAGCGTGGTGCCGGCGTAGCCGATCAGCGCATGCGGCATGGTCCCCAGCCCGCGATCCTGGCCGAAGTAATGCGCCGTCGCATCCGTCGCGTTGCCGACAAAACCGATCGCACCGACCTTGCGTTTGGCGCGCGCGGAGCCGACCGAAGCGGCATAGGCCATCAGCTCCGCCATGTCGGGGCCGGTGCAGTGGCGCGCATCGAAGGCCATGAAGGCCACGTTCGGCAGGTCCACGCACATGGCTGCCGCGTTGTAGGCCGCCACACAGCCCGCGCCGAGCTTCTGCAGGAACAGCGTTTCCAGATCGACCAGCTCGTGGAACGAGCCGGAGATGTACATCAGCGGCTCACCCGCACCGACCCAGCGTCCCTCGTCGAAGCGCAGATCCACCTTGAACTCGGTGCCACGCGCGGCCGCCACGCCATCCAGCCATTCCAGCGCGAGGCGGGCGGCGGAGATCACCGGGCGGCGCATGAACACCGCATAGGTGACCTGGGTGTCGCCGAACTTCCCGACGATATCGCGGGTCTTGTTGAAATAGGTGTCGGTGTAGCGGGAGATATCCGCCACTGATGGCCGCAGTTCCGTGGCGCGGGCGGGCTCCGCCGTCGCGGCCTCACGCGTCGTGCCCGGTTCAGGCGATTCGGTCGTGCTCATCAGGACCCCCGATCATTGCGCGTCGCAGTCTGGCGCGCGACGGGCCGTTCGCAAAGCCTCTTTCGAGGCCCTGCGCGCTGCCGTCAGTCGGCCGACGCGGCCTGCGCCAGCTCCGCCGCCATCACGTCGCGCTGGCTTTTCAGCCGCTCGGCGATCTGGAAGGCCAGTTCGATGGACTGGCTGGCGTTCAGGCGCGGGTCGCAATGGGTGTGATAGCGGTCCGCGAGGCGTTCCTCGGTGATCTCCTGGGCGCCGCCGATGCATTCGGTGACGTCCTGGCCGGTCATCTCGAAATGGACACCGCCGGCGTGTGAGCCTTCAGCACGGTGCACCGCGAAGAAGGTGTCCACCTCCGACAGGATCGCGTCGAAACCGCGCGTCTTGTAGCCGGTGGAGGCCTTGATCGTGTTGCCGTGCATCGGGTCGCACGACCAGACAACCTTGCGCCCTGCGCCCTCGACCGCACGCACCAGCGGCGGCAGGCCGTCGGCGGCCTTGTCCGCGCCCATGCGGCAGATCAGGGTGATCCGGCCAGCCTCGTTCTCCGGGTTCAGGATGTCGAGCAGGCGCAGCAGGTCATCGGTGTTGAGCGACGGGCCGCACTTGATGCCGATGGGGTTCTCGACCCCGCTCAGGAACTCCACATGCGCGCCATCAGGCTGGCGGGTACGGTCGCCGATCCACAGCATGTGGGCCGAGGTGTCGTACCACTTGCCGGTCAGCGAATCCTGCCGGGTCAGCGCCTGCTCATAGACCAGCAGCAGCGCTTCGTGGCTGGTGTAGAAATCCGTCTCGCGCATCTGCGGGACGTTCTCGCTGGTCAGGCCGCAGGCGGCCATGAAGGCCAGCGTCTCGTCGATGCGGGTCGCCAGTTCCTCGAATTTCGCGCCCTGGGCGCTCGACTTCACGAAGTCGAGGTTCCACTGGTGAATCCGGGTCAGGTCCGCGAAGCCGCCCTGGGCGAAGGCGCGCAGCAGGTTCAGCGTCGAGGCAGCCTGGTGGTAGGCGCGCAGCATGCGGGCGGGATCGGGCTCGCGCGAAGCCGGCTCGAACGCCATGTCGTTGATGATGTCGCCGCGATAGCTCGGCAGGGACACACCGTCGATCTCTTCCATCGGGGCCGAGCGGGGCTTGGCGAACTGACCGGCCATGCGGCCGACCTTCACCACCGGGCAGGCGGCTCCATAGGTCAGCACCACCGCCATCTGAAGGAGCACCTTGAAGGTGTCGCGGATGTTGTCGGCATGGAATTCGGCGAAGCTTTCCGCGCAGTCACCGCCCTGCAGCAGAAATGCCTGACCTTCGGCCACGCGGGCGAGCTGCGCACGCAGCGCACGCGCCTCGCCGGCGAACACCAGCGGCGGCTGCTTCGAGAGTTCGGCTTCGACGGCCGCAAGGGCGCCGGCATTGCTGTATTCCGGCACCTGCAGAATATCGCGGTCGCGCCAGCTATCGGGCTTCCAGTTCTTCGACATCACATCATTCGGGCCGCGGTGAACCGCAAAACCCGTCCATTTGTTCGCTTGACCAGGTCACATACGCGCTAACGGGGGAGGCTATAGGCGTCCCAGGGCGGGAATTCCAGCGAAAATCGCACAAATACAAGGTCCTAGCAAACCGCCGTTTCGCAAAAGCGTCATGCGTGAGCCTGCCACACCCGACTGAAACATCCTCATGCTGAGCCTGTCGAAGTATGAGGATGTCGCCCTCCCCCTTCGTCAGGCTCAGGGTGAGGGCGCAGTATATATCTACTCTGCGGCCTTGGCGGTCTCTTCCGGCACCGGCTCGCGCATGGTGACGAACTCTTCCGCCGAGGTCGGATGAATGCCGATGGTGCTGTCGAAAATCGCCTTTGTCGCGCCCGCCTTCAGCGCCACGCCGAAGCCCTGCATCATCTCGCCCGCATCGGCGCCGACCATGTGGATGCCCACGACCTTGTCGGAGGCCTTATCGACGATCATCTTCATGAAGGTCTGCTCGTCGCGCCCGGTCAGCGTGTGCTTGAGCGGCTTGAAGCTGCTCTTGAAGATCGACACATCGCCATACTTCTCGCGCGCCTCGGCTTCCGTCAGTCCGACCGTGCCGACCGGCGGCTGGCTGAACACGGCGGTCGGGATGTAGTCGTAGTTCACCGTCGTCGGCTCGTTGCGGAACAGCGTCTTGGCGACGGCCATACCCTCGGCCAGCGCGACAGGTGTGAGCTGGTAACGGTCGATGATGTCGCCGATGGCCCAGATCGACGGGACCGAGGTGCGGAAGTACTCGTCCACGACCACGGCACCGTTTTCCTTCAGCTCGACCCCGGCCTCTTCCAGGCCCAGGCCCGTCACCTTCGGGCGGCGGCCGATGGCCGACAGTACCTGATCGGCTTCCAGGATCACCCCGTCGGTCAGGTGGACGCGCAGGCCGTCATCGGTCTTCTCGATACGGTCGAACACGGAATTGAAGCGCATGGTGATGCCCTTCTTCTCCATCTCGGCCTTGAGGTGATGGCGGATGTCTTCGTCAAAGCCGCGCATGAACATCGCACCGCGATAGACAAGTGTCGTCTCCACGCCGAGGCCCGCGAAGATGCCCGCGAACTCCACAGCGATATAACCGCCACCCTCGACCACAACCCGCTTGGGGAGTTCGTCGAGATAGAACGCCTCGTTCGAGGTGATCATGTGCTCGTGGCCCTCGAAGCGGTGATCGTTCGGCCAGCTTCCCGCCGCGACGAGGATGTTCTCCGCGGTGTAGTGCTTGCCCTCGACCTCGACGGTGTGCGCATCCACGACCGTCGCGCGGCCGTCGATGACCTCCACCCCGGAATTCTCCAGCAGGCGGCGATAGATGCCGTTGAGGCGGGAGATTTCCTTGTCCTTGTTCTCGACGAGGGTGCACCAGTTGTAGGACTCCGGCTTCACCGTCCAGCCATAGGCCGCCGCGTCGGAGAACTCCTCATGGAAGTGCGAGGCATAGACGAACAGCTTTTTCGGGATACAGCCCACATTCACGCATGTGCCGCCCATGTGCAGGTCTTCGGCAACCGCCACACGCGCGCCATAGCCCGCGGAAAACCGGGATGCCCGGACCCCGCCGGAGCCCGCACCGATCACAAACAGGTCGTAGTCGTATTCCGCCATGTGGCACCTTCCAGAAAATCTTGTTCGGACCTAATTAGCGCGCCGTCCGGCAAAAGCAACTGCCCCACGGTCACAAGTGCTTGCTTCCCGGGTTGGCCGGCGGCTCCTGCCGCGCGCACATGACACCCTTGCAGCGCCTGAATTGCCTTCCCTCGCGCGCATCGTTAATGCTCGGAGCGGAGGAAGTTGCGTGCCCGTTGAAATCATCCTGATCTATCTGGCCATGGGCGTGTTCGCCGGGGTCGTCGCCGCGATGTTCGGTGTCGGCGGCGGGTTCGCGGTCGCACCGATCCTGCTGATCGCGCTGACCATCCAGGACATCGGCGGCGAACAGCGCATGCACCTGACCATCGGTACCACCCAGGCCGTCATCTTCGTGACGGCCAGCTTCACCGCCGTGCTGCGCTGGCGCGCGGGCGACACCAATCTTGCCCTTGTCGCGAAATTCCTGCCGCTGGTCGCCGTGGGCGCGATCGTCGGGGCGACGGTCGGCGACGCGCTGCCGGGCAACGTCCTGAAGGCGATCTTCATCTTCTTCATCGCGCTGACCATCGTGCGCGGGCTGCTGACCAGACGGATTGTGGACCTGCAGAGTGGCAGCGACCTGTCCGGGGTACGCGGCCCGGAATTCTGGCTCTCGGGATCACTGTCCGGCTTCCTCGGCTCACTGATGGGGCCGGGCCCCGCCGTGCTGGTCGTGCCCTTCCTGCGCCGTCTGCGCTTCCCCATGGCGACGACCATCGCCACCGCCTCGACGCTCGCCGCCTCCATGGGTCTGTTCGCGGGCGTCACCTATATCGTCGGCGGCTTCAACGAGACCGGGCTGCCGGAGAACAGCCTTGGCTACCTCTTCCTGCCGGCCTTCGCCGGTCTCGCCGTGGGTGGGCTGGCCGGTGCGCCGTTGGGCCTGAAGATTTCACGTATCCTCGACGACCACCTGCAAAGCCGCCTGTACCTGCTCTACCTCGCGATTGTGCTGGTGGTGATGCTGCTGCACGGCCGGACAGGCTGAGGGCCCGCGATGCTCTACGAAATCATCCTGATCTATTTCCTGACCGGCGCGCTGGCCGGGTTCGTCTCGGGCCTGTTCGGCGTCGGCGGGGCCTTCACCATGGCCCCGGCCCTGATCATCGGCCTGCCCCTGCAGGGTGTGCCCGACGAACACGTGATGCACTTATCCGCCGGAACGGCATTGGGCGTGATGGCCGCGACCTCGGCCTATGTCGCGGCGCTGCGCTACCGGACGGGCGACCTGCAACTGCCCGTCACCCTGCGCTTCGTGCCGTTCATCGTGATCGGCGCCGTCGCCGGCTCGATCTTCGGTGACTACCTTCCCGGCGATGTCCTGAAGATCATCTTCATGGGCTTTATCGGCGTCGCAATCCTGCGGGGCATTTTCTACAAGGGCCACGAGACGGTGGCTGCCGGCGGCGACCTCCACAACGTGCGCGGACCGGGCCTGTGGTTTCACGGCACTCTGACGGGGATCACCGGCTCGTTGCTGGGCCCCGGGCCTGCGATGGTGATTGGCCCGTATCTTCGGCGTCACCGCTATTCCATGCCCATGGTGGCCGCGAGCTGTTCGGCGCTGGCCGCGATGGTCGGCCTCGCCTCGGCGGGCGGTTACATCTATGGCGGCTTCGACGAGACGGGCCTGCCGGACCTCGCCTTCGGCTATCTCTACGGCCCCGCCTTTGCGGGCCTGGCCGTCGGCGCGATCTTCGGCTCACCGGGCGGTGTGAAGATATCCCACCGCATCCCCGATGTGCTGATCCACCGGATGTTCATCAGCTATCTGGGGCTGATCCTGTTCGTGATGATCGTCTGGGGGCACTAGCCCCCAGCGCCACGATCAATCCGGGACCTGGCGGATCACCAGGTTGCGGATCTCGGTCATGTCTTCCATCGCGAACAGGATGCCTTCGCGGCCGATGCCGGAATCCTTCACGCCGCCATAGGGCATGTTATCGACCCGGTAGCTCGGCACGTCGCCCAGCACCACGCCGCCCACGTCCATCTCGTCCCAGGCCTGCTGCACCTTGTAGTAGTCGCGGGTGAAGATGCCCGCCTGCAGGCCGAACTTGGAATCGTTGACCATGCGGATGGCCTCGTCCCAGTCGGAGAACTTCGACAGCACCGCCGCCGGACCGAAGGCCTCCTCGACGCAGATCTTCTCATCGTCGGGCACGTCCTCCAGCAGCGTGGCTTCCAGCATCGCGCCCTCGCGTGTGCCGCCGCACAGCAGCTTGCCGCCCGCCGCCACGGCCTCCTCGATCCACATGTGGAGGCGCTCGGCCTCCTTCTCGGAGATCATCGGGCCGATGAACACATTGCGGTCCTTCGGGTTGCCTGACACCAGCTTGGAAGTCTTCTCCACCAGCAGGTCGCGGAAGGTGTCGTAGATGTCCTCATGGATCAGGATGCGCTGCACGCCGATGCAGGACTGACCCGACTGGTAGAACGCGCCGAAGATGATGCGGGTCACCGCGTCTTCCAGATTACGGGTGTCGCTGTCCACGACGACGGCAGCGTTGCCGCCCAGTTCCAGCACGATCTTCTTCTTGCCGCAGCGCGCCTTCAGGTCCCAGCCCACGGCGGGCGAACCGGTGAAGGACAGCAGCTTCAGGCGCTCATCGACCGTGAACAGGTCGGCCCCGTCGCGCGAGCACGGCAGGATCGAGAACGCGCCCTTGGGCAGATCGGTCTCGGCCAGCACCTCGCCCATGATCAGCGCGCCCAGTGGCGTTCGCGAAGCGGGCTTCATCACGAAGGGACAGCCCACGGCCAACGCCGGGGCGATCTTGTGGGCCGCCAGGTTCAGCGGGAAGTTGAATGGCGAGATGAACGAGCACGGGCCGATGGGCACGCGCTTCCACATGCCCCGGTAGCCCTTGGCGCGGGGCGAGATATCCAGCGCCTGCAATTCGCCGTGCATGCGGGTGGATTCTTCCGCCGCGATCTTGAAGGTGTCGATCAGGCGGGTGGCCTCGCCTTCCGCGTCGTTGATCGGCTTGCCGGCCTCCACGCACAGCGCCTCGGCCAGTTCGTCGAAGCGCTCGCGGAACCGGGCCACGCAATGCTCCAGAACCTTCTGCTTCTCGAAGGACGGCATCTTCGCCATCGCTTCCGTGGCCTCGACCGCGCCCGCGATCCCCTTGTCGATCGCGTCGTAGTCGGCCAGCGCGCAGACCGCCGCCACCTCGCCGGTGTACTTGTCCGTGACCTTCAGGTCCTCGTTCGCAAAGACCGGCTCGTTGTTCAGGTAGTAGGGATATTTGTCCATGTGGCCGCGATGCTCCCTTGCTCGGATGGGCCGTCATTCTGAAACCTCGAAGGGGCGCAGCCGGTTCGCCACGCCCCCTTCCGGCGGTCAGATTTCGGCTGACCGCTTCTTGATGTCGATGTTCAGGATCTGGTCGTTCTCGGAATAGTCCACCGGGCAATCGATCAGGTGAACACCGGGCTCCGTCAGCGCCGTCTCCAGGATGCCGGGCAGTTCCTCGGCTGAACCGACCCGGTGGCCGATCGCGCCATAGCTCTCCGCGTACTTCACGAAGTCCGGGTTGCCGTATTCGAGGCCCCAGTCGGAGAAGCCCATATTGGCCTGCTTCCAGCGGATCATGCCGTAGGAGCTGTCGTTCAGGATCAGCACCGCGATGTTCATCTTCAGGCGGACCGCCGTCTCCAACTCCTGGCTGTTCATCATAAAGCCGCCGTCGCCGCAGATCGCCATGATCTTGCGGTTCGGGTGCACCAGCCGCGCTGCCATGGCCGAGGGCAGGCCCGCCCCCATGGTCGCCAGCGCGTTGTCGAGCAGCACCGTGTTCGGCTCGTGCGCCGGGTAATTCCGGGCGAACCAGATTTTATAGACACCGTTGTCGAGACAGATGATCCCGTCCTTCGGCATCGCCGCACGGATCTTGCCGACGAGGTGCTGCGGATAGATCGGGAAGCGCGTGTCATCCTTGCCCTCGGCGAGCTGCGCGTCCCCGTGGGCCTTCACCTCCATCATCCGCGAGAAGTCCCAGCCGGCTTCTTCCTTCTTCTTCACGCCGTTCTTCAGTTGCCAGATGGCGTTGCCGATATCGCCCACGACCTCAACCTGCGGGAAATAGACCGGGTCCACCTCGGCCGTGTTGTAGGAGACATGAATCACCTCTGTGCCACCCTGTTCCATGAAGAAGGGTGGCTTCTCGATCACGTCGTGACCGACATTGATGATCAGGTCCGCAGCCTCGATGGCCCGGTGGACATAGTCCCCGGCGGACAGCGCCGCACAGCCCATGAACAGCGGATGGTCTTCATCAACCACGCCCTTGCCGAGCTGGGTGGTCACGAAGGGAATGCCGGTCTTCTCGATGAACACCGACAGCATCTTGGAGGTCATCTTGCGGTTGCCGCCCGCGCCGATCACCAGGATCGGGGACTTGGCCGCGTGGATTTTCTCCAGCGCGCGATAGATCGACTTCTCTTCCGCGGTCGGGCGGCGCACGGAGGATGCCTTTAGCGGAGTCGCGTCGGTTTCCTCATCCGCAATGTCCTCGGGCAGCTCGATATGGACCGCGCCGGGCTTTTCCTCCTCGGCGATACGGTAGGCCTCTCGCACGCGGCTGGGAATATTGTCCCCGGCGACGATCTGGGTCGCGTATTTGGTGATCGGGCCCATCATGTCCACGACGTCGAGGATCTGGAACCGGCCCTGCTTGGAGCTTTTCACCGGCTTCTGGCCGGTGATCATCATCATCGGCATGCCGCCCAGCTGGGCGTAGGCCGCCGCGGTGGTGAAGTTCGTCGCGCCCGGCCCCAGCGTGGACAGGCATACGCCGGTTTTCCCGGTCAGGCGGCCATAGACCGAGGCCATGAAGCCCGCGCCCTGCTCATGGCGCGTCAGCACCAGCTTGATCTTCTTCGAGCGGGACAGCGAGTCCAGGAAATCCAGGTTTTCCTCACCCGGAATCCCGAAAATGTACTCGCAGCCTTCCTCTTCCAGACACTGGATGAACAGATCCGATGCTTTTGTCATAGCCCCCAAAACGCCGACCGGCGCCCCCTGTTACGCGTAAACCGATTTTCGAAGCGGCCAGTGTAACGGAGATTCCCGACCGATATATGGAAAGTTCGATGTTTTTGGACCGCACGCGCCTCAGACGCGCGCGATACAGGCTATTCGACCGTCACGCTCTTGGCGAGGTTGCGCGGCTGGTCCACATCCGTGCCCTTGGCGACGGCCGTGTGATAGGCAAGCAGCTGGATCGGGATCGAATACAGAAGCGGCGCGACGAAGGGATCCACGTCGGGCATCTCGACCGCCGCGAAGGCCTTGTCGGACAGGCGCTTCAGCCCGGCGCGGTCGGACATGAAGACCACCTTGCCGCCACGCGCGATCACCTCCTCCACATTCGACAGGGTCTTGTCGAACAGGTTGTCGCCCGGCGCCAGCACGATGACCGGCACCTCCTGGTCGATGAGCGCGATCGGGCCGTGCTTCATCTCGCCGGCGGCATAGCCTTCAGCGTGGATGTAGGAGATTTCCTTGAGCTTCAGCGCGCCTTCCATGGCCAGCGGGAAGGCCGTGCCGCGCCCCAGATAGAGCACGTCGCGCGCCTTGGCGACGTCACGCGCGATCTCGCGCAATGCGTCGTCATGGTTCAACACCTCGGTCATGCGCGAGGGCACCTCGGTCAGCGCACCGGCCAGTTCCGCCGCGCGCGCCGCATCGATTGTCCCGCGCGCCTTGGCCGCGGCGATGGCGAAGCAGGCCAGCACGCCGAGCTGGGTCGTAAACGCCTTGGTGGAGGCAACGCCGATCTCGGGCCCGGCCAGCGTCGGCAGGACCACGTCGGATTCCCGCGCGATGGAGCTTTCGCCCACATTCACGACCGAGACGATGTGCTGCTTGTGTGCGTGGCAGTGGCGCAACGCCGCCAGCGTGTCGGCGGTCTCGCCCGACTGGCTGACGAACAGCGCCACCCCACCCTCGGGCAGCGGCGCCTCGCGGTAGCGGAACTCGGAGGCCACGTCGATCTCGACCGGGATGCGGGCCACCGTCTCCAGCCAGTATTTCGCAACCCAGCCCGCGTAGCATGCGGTGCCGCAGGCGACGATGGTGAAGCGGGGGATATCGGCGAAATCGAACGGCAGGTCCGGCAGGCTGATCTCGCGCGTCGTCGCGTTGATGAAGGACTGCAGCGTGTCGCCGACCACCGCGGGCTGCTCGAAGATTTCCTTCTGCATGAAGTGGTCGTAATTGCCCTTGCCGATCAGCGCGCCGGACAGCTCCGTCTCGCGCACGGCGCGGGTAACGGCGTTGCCGTCCTCGTCGAAAACCTCGGCCCCGTCCCGGGTGATGACGGCCCAGTCGCCCTCTTCCAGATAACTGATGCGCTTGGTCAGCGGCGCCAGGGCCAACGCATCGGAGCCGAGAAACATTTCCCCCTCGCCATAACCGATGGCCAGAGGGCTGCCGCGCCGCGCACCGATCATCAGGTCGTGCTCGCCCGCGAAGACGATGGCCAGCGCGAAGGCGCCCTGAAGGCGCGGCAGGGCCGCGGCGACGGCCTCGCGCGGCGACGCGCCGCCTTCCAGCTCCCGGCTGATCAGGACCGCGACGGCTTCCGTGTCGGTGTCGCTTTCGAAGTTGTGGCCGGCCTCGACCAGCTCGGCGCGCAGTTCCTGAAAGTTCTCGATGATGCCGTTGTGCACCACGGCCACGCGGGACGTGGCATGCGGGTGCGCGTTATGCTCGTTCGGGACGCCATGGGTCGCCCAGCGGGTGTGGCCGATGCCGACATCGCCCGTCAGCGGGTCAGCGTCGAGCAGCTTCGCGAGGTTTTCCAGCTTGCCCTCGGCCCGGCGGCGGCCGATGGAGCCGTTGACGATGGTCGCGATCCCGGCGGAGTCGTAGCCCCGGTATTCCAGCCGCTTCAGCCCTTCCAGCAGGCGCGGCGCGGCATCGTCCGCGCCCAGAATGCCGATGATCCCGCACATGGCCTAACCCTTCGACTTCAGCTTGCGGAACTTCGCGGCCCAGCCGGGCTTGTCGTCCTGGGGCGCACGCTCAATGGACAGCGCGTCGGCCTCCACATCGCGGGAGATTGTGCTGCCCGCTGCCACGATGGCCCCGTCGCCGATGGTGACGGGCGCGACCAGCGCCGAGTTCGAGCCGATAAACGCGCCTTCCCCGATCACCGTGCGGTACTTGCCGAAGCCGTCGTAATTGCAGGTGATGGTGCCCGCGCCGATGTTGGACTTCGCGCCCACATCCGCATCGCCGATATAGGTCAGGTGGTTGGCCTTCGCGCCGGGGCCGAGACTGGCGTTCTTGATCTCAACGAAATTGCCGACATGGGCCGCGCGGCCCACCAGCGCGCCGGGGCGCAGCCGCGCATAGGGTCCGATGATCGCGCCGCTTTCGACAGTCGCGCCCTCCAGATGGCAGAAGGCGCGGATTTCCACATTGTCGGCGACGGTGACGCCCGGCCCGAAGACAACATTGGGTCCTACCACAACGTCCTGTCCAAGCTGCGTGTCGTGATGGAACCAGACCGTGCCGGGATCGACGAGTGTGGTACCGCCATCCATGGCCCGCGCACGCAACTCACCCTGCACGACAGCTTCTGCCACTGCGAGGTCGGCGCGGGAATTGACGCCCAGCAGCTCGTCCTCCTCGCCCTCCACGACCGCCGCCGACAGCCCGTCGCCGCGCGCCAGCGCGACCGTGTCGGTCAGGTAGTACTCGCCCTTGGCGTTGTTGGTATCCAGCCGGTCAAGCAGGCCCGGCAGGTGCCGCCCGTCGAACGCCATCACGCCGGAGTTGCACAGGTTGACTTCAAGCTCTTCCGGCGAGGCGTCCTTCGCCTCGACGATGGCCTCCAGCGCGCCGTCGGCGCTGGTGATGAGGCGGCCGTACTGGTGGAAATGCGCCGGGCGGAAGCCGAGGACGGAGACTGCCGCCCCTCCTCCTTCGGGCGCACAGGCCGCAGCCGCGGCGCGCATGGTCTCCGCGCGCACCAGCGGCGTATCGCCATAGAGCACCAGGACGGTGCCGGTGAAGCCTTCGAGTTCGCCGCGTGCGGCGTTGACCGCGCCGCCGGTGCCGTCCCGGGTTTCCTGAACGCAGGTCGGGTGCGGCGCGACCGCCTCGGTGACGGAATCCATGTCCGGACCCACCACCACGACCACCTTCTGCGGCGCCAGTTCCGACACGGTGTCGAGCAGGTGCGCGATCATCGGGCGGCCGGCGACGGCATGCATCACCTTGGGCAACGCGGACTTCATCCGGGTTCCCTTGCCGGCGGCGAGGATCACTACGGCGATCGGCGTGTCGGTCATGGTCGAGAATCAGCGGTGGTACAGGTGGAATTCTTTCCGGGCGATTCGCGGAAAATTGCACATGGGGCGGAATCGCTCCAAGTCACGAATTGTTCCCGATTGTTACGGCGCGGGAAGCCCCGTATCCCCGGAGTTTCAATCGCCTCCGGCCTCGCCGAAGACCAGCGTACCGTCGCCGTCGCGCGCGCGGACCAGATGCGCGAAGCCGTTGCCCCACGGCGTGAACAGTTCCAGACGGACCGGTACCCGGCCGGGCGTCGCACCGGGCGCGGCCCCCACATCGGCCATCCACACATCGACCTCCAGGTCCTGCATGCGTTTCCGGTCGGGCTTGAACCCGGCGATCCGCTCGAAGGTCAGCTTGCAGCCCTCGGCCTGCCCGGCGAACGGCGCCTGGGAGCTGGGCTTCAGGTCGCGCGGCTCGAGCACCTGCAGATTGGCGTTGTACCGGCGGCGGCCGTCATAGATCGCGGTGGTGGGGCGGCATTCGCCCTCCAGCGCGCTGGTCAGCACCAGCGCCGTCACCGCGCTCGTCGGATCGACCGCACCGGGGATCATCTCGGGCGCGACCTTTTTGCGGTCCTCGTCGCTGTAGGGCGGCCGGGCGCGGACCTTCGCGGCGATGCCGTCCTCATACTCGATGGTGACCGTGCGTTCGTTGCCCTTCCAAACATTCGCTGTGTGGTAGCGCACCGGCACGATATCCCCGCCGCGCCACGCGCCCCGGCTGCTGGCGTCGAACCGCCAGCCGAACATGAACCCGATGATGCCCGAGGTCTCCATGCGCACGCTGGTTGCGTAGTCGGCGTTAAGAGCCGCACCATCCCGGTGCCCATT
>Ga0255761_10001945_pt1 | contig 19175 bp, 19 predicted proteins | sample 071ome_29_FD_179961 | JGI IMG/M metagenome (GOLD analysis project Ga0255761, IMG submission 179961) | Coastal salt marsh microbial communities from the Groves Creek Marsh, Skidaway Island, Georgia - 071407BT metaG (version 2) | ecosystem: Environmental > Aquatic > Marine > Intertidal zone >... | reverse complement strand
GAGAGATCTTTTTGTTGGATGATTGTCAAATCCTCTAATTTTAATGCAGTAAGATCATTACCCCAGACGCATCCTGAGTCGAGACAATAAATATTTTTAAATGTAAAAAGACCAAGCGAGGCCCAGTGCCCAAAAATTATTTTTCTATCTTGTGGTAGTTGATTTGCTAATTCATACCAAGGTTTAAGTTCATGAGATTGATTCCCTGGGGGCACTTTAGTCTCAAGGTCTAAAGATCCATCACTGTAACAATAACGCATTCGCGTTAGGACATTGAGCCAAAATCTACTGTATTCCCAATCATTTTTCACAGTATCAGGATGAATAGGAGAATTACCATACATTTTTGCTAATACATTTAGCCACTCACTAGATTTTAGCTTATCTTCAATTTCATTTGCCGCAGCAAGCGTAATTTTTGTATTTGATAAGGGGTAGATACCCGCATGAACCATCATAAAATTTAATACATCATTATTTATGATTAATGGCTTTTCTCTGAGCCACTCAATAATATTTGCGAGGTTATTTGATTGTAAGATATCCTGAAAGGTATCATTTGGGCCAATATGTCTTTGCTTGGTAGCTACCGCCAAAAAATGAAGCTCATGATTGCCAAGCACAAAATTAATACTGCTTTCGTTTTGATAGGCAAATTCAATAACCTCTAATGAGTTGGGTCCACGGTTTATAAGGTCTCCAGCCAACCATAGCTTATCCTTTTGCGGATCAAAGGCTATCTTTTCAAGGAGGCTTAAGAGTTCCTTGTAACATCCTTGGATATCTCCAATAAAATAATTACTCATTTTTCAAATAGTTAGACATGTTTGCATAATCCCGAATGCTAAGTTCCTCGGGTCTAAGGGCAGAATCAATGTTTAAGGATTCCCAATCCTTCTGGTTAAGATGGTCTTTAAAGATAGTTGAAATTTTTTTTCTACGCATGGAAAAACATCTATGAACGAGATGACTGAATACAGTTCGATCGAGAATATGAATATTATTTTTATGATCAAAATTTATCTTTAAAAAAGTTGAATTTACCTTAGGTTGTGGATCAAATGCATTAGGTGGTAAATCAAACAAATGATCAAATGAAACTTCAAGTTGCGTAAAGATTGATAATTTTCCAAATTTCTTTGATCCAGGTTGAGCACATAAGCGTTCTGCTACCTCCTTCTGCACCATAATGTATCCCAGAGAGAATAGGTGCTTACATTCTATTAATCTAAAAATTATTTCGGTAGCGATGTTGTAGGGGAGGTTGCCTATGATTTTATATTTGCACTTAGGATCTAAAATAGTTTTTAAATCTATCTTAAGAACATCGGTATTAAAAAACTCTACCTTAGCGTGATCGATCATTTTTTTTTGCAATAAAAAATCTACCATTCTTTTATCGATTTCAATTACTTTAAGGCTTCTGCATTGGCTTTGTAGAGGCAGGGTTATTGCGCCATCCCCGCAACCGATCTCAACTAAATCATCTAAAAGCTCAGGAGTTACAGCTTCTAGAATTAGATTAATATAGTGTCGATCTACTAAAAAGTTTTGACCAAATCGTTTCTTTTTATGCATTCGCTAATTTTTTTGCTAATGCAAATGCTTGTATGAGGCTTTGTTCTGAAGCTTGGTGCGTTCCTGCCTTATCAAGCGCAGTTCCGTGATCAACGCTTGTTCTAATTATGTCTATGCCAACCGTGATATTGACAATTGTTTCAAAGAAATGTGACTTGATAACAGGGAGTACTTGGTCATGATACATTCCTAAATAAAGGTCAAATTTTGCTAAATCATTAAATACGGTATCAGCACTGAGCGGCCCCTCAGTATTGATTCCTCTTTTTCTTAGAAGGTCTATGGCTGGGCCGATCACTTCAATCTCTTCTCGGCCTAACTTTCCAGATTCTCCGGCATGTGGATTGAGTCCTAGTACTGCAATTTTAGGTCTTCTCTTTAAGAACTTTTTTTCAAGCCATGAATTTAAAACTTCAACAACTTCAATGATCTTTTCTTTGGTCACCATTTTTGTAACATCCGCTAGCGGTATATGAGTTGTTAGTAAGGCCGTCATCATTGTTGGACTGGCTAATACCATTACAGGATTATCATTTTTTAGGACTTTAGCAATGTATTCGGTATGCCCCATAAAATCTCTTTTTTGCTCAGAGATAAGACTTTTTTGTACCGGGCAGGTAACCATAGCTGATGCTTTTTTGCTTTTACACAATGCAATAGCGTGATCTATTTGGCCCATCAGAGAATTAATATTTTTTAGGTCTAAGGTTCCAGGTATGACCTTTGCGCTACAAGGAAAATCTATCACTGATATTTTTTCCAATGTCATCTGATCAAGATTATCCTCGGGGTCGAGCTTCTCAAATTCAAGTTCCAAGTTTAGCAGGTTAGCTCGATCTCTTAATGTTTTAAGGCACCCTAAGATCGCAAAATTTTCATGAGCTTTTAGTGCCTTTTGGGAAAATTTAAGAGTAATGTCAGGGCCTATACCAGCTGGTTCTCCAGAGGTAATGATTATAGGACGCTCACTCATTTAGAGTAATATTTCTATATAGGCTTGATCTCTTAATTGAGTTATCCATCGCAATCTTTGCTCTTCAAACTTACGTTCCCTGATTTGCGTATCACACTCAAGTTCGATCATCTCATTGGTTGCATCGTACATTCTATTGCCTATGACTTCTGCGATATGCCAACCGAAACGAGATTGAAAGGGAGGTGTAACTTCTCCTTCACTCAAATCAGCAATTTGAGATTCAAATTCTGGAACCAAATAACCGGGTGATGTCCATCCCAAGCTACCCATTTCTGCTGCGGATAATGGATCCTCAGAAACGGCGGAAGCAACAATTCCAAAATCCTCACCCATCAATATTCTATCCCTAATATCACTGAGCCGTTGCTGGATGATCAAATCATCTTCAAGTTCTGTAGGGGTAAGCAGAATATGCCTAATAAGTTTTTGGGGGACCATGGCAGATTCTTGTCCCTCTTTAGCATTCAGCTTTACGATGTGGATATCATTATTTGAGATAATTGCCTCGGATGTTTCTCCGATTTCTAGGGATCGAACTTGATTGGCAAAAATGACAGGTAATTGATTTCCACTTCTCCAGCCTATTTGACCTCCAGATTCTGCGGTACCGGCCGATGAAAACTCGATTGCTAAAGACTCAAAATTTTGTCCACCATTGAGTTGATCAATGATGCTTTGGGCAAATTCAATAAATTCATCCTGAGAAGTGATACCCAGAGACTGTCGATTCAGCAAAATATGTGAGACATTAAACTGTACTTCATTTTGGATGAGTTCAAGTTGATCATTGATGCAGCTGTTGAGCTCTAGGGGTAGTACTTGAATTCTAGGTCCCACATCTCTTCTCATAAGCTCTTGGATAATCAGTTGCTCTCTGAGTTCATTTCTATAGACCAGATAATCAATACCATTTTCGCTCAGCATCATTGGGATTTGAGTAAGGGATATATTATTTTGAGCTGCAATACCATTGAGTGCCTGATTGATATCATCATCAGTTATAAATACGCCTAACTGACCTGCTCTTTGCACTTGCACTCTTCTAGAGATCAGCTGATCAAGTACTTCGTTTTCAATTTCTTGAACAGAAAAATTGATTAAAATATTTGGATCTATATTACTGCGAAAGGCTTGAATTTGAGGCTCAAGCTCACTTCTAAGGATTACATCATCATTAATGATAGCTACTACATCATCAACTAGCTCACCAAAACCACCAAGGTCTAAGGTTTGGGAATTGAGCTGGAAAGGCATCAAAAGAAGGAAGAAAAATTTTATTTTTTTCATTTAATAATTATCTAACTCCATTACCTATCAAATTAGTTATCAAGTTGCTTCTATTATTAATCAGACCCGTCAAAAAGAATTGAATTCTAAAGCCGTCGTCTTGGTCGCCGTTTCTCTGGCTAATATAGTTATAGTATTCAACACCTAGACCCCAACAACAGCCATTGTACTGCCATCCTACTCTCTTTTCTAGGGATTCACTATTTTCAAAGTCATAAGCAATTTTTGAAAAAAAACTTCCATTTAACATCGGGAATACGCTTGCTAGGGTAAGCTGATTTAAAAATTGATCTCTTTGTGAGTATCCCAAAGAGAAATAAGTATGTTCATTAGCATTATAGATAATACGTGCCACAGTCTGCGTGGCAGTTGCATCTGCTTCATTCCATCTTCTAGAAAATTGAGCTCTGAATGTTGAGGTGAATTGTGAATTTAATTCAATAATATAATCATTGTCGACAGAAAGATTGGATACGTCTTCAAAAGGTTTTCTACTTGCCAGCGCAAAAGTTCCGCTAAGAATCTCTCTTTTTGAAGAATTTTGAAGAATTTCTGTGGATATCCCAAGCACCAAATCATCCCGAGGGAGTACTCTGTCTGCACCTACAAATCTAAATGGATTAAAGATACTTAGATAACTAAGTTCAGCAAGTGAAGAATCGATTAAGGGAATATTTTCCTGGTTAGAAATATCAGATTGCACGATCAATAGCTTTGGCTCGATTATTTGATCCAAAGAGCGACTCAAATTCTTACGAAAACGTGCATTTATCTCAATTGAGGCCACACCCGCGGTCCTATTAATATCTAGGATCTCATTACGGTAATTTGTTAGCCGGTATAAATAACTCGGGGTAATATTTATGCCGCTAAGATTGATTGCCGAAGAAAGAGAATGGGTCGAATCAAATCTTAGAATATTATCGTAATCCTCAAAGTAAGATAACTCAGAGAGATGATCATAAAAAATACTCCCAAAGGATTTAAATCCAATGAGAGAGAGTGAGGGGATAAGCGATTCGTCCTGATTTTGATGTGAACTAGACGATATGCTGGCGAACTTATCTAATGGATTGATAATTGTATTTTGAAAAGCTTGAGCATTAAAATGCCAGTTTCCAAAATGTCCCGATAGGTGAATGTTATCCTTGATATAAGGTGTAGCAACCATATTTCGGCTTGTATAAAAATCCTCATAGTAATCCTGATCAGAGAAAGTTTCGATATTGCCATTAAGTGTAAAGTTTTCAATATTAATATTAAAATTAAGCTCGGAAACATACCTATTTGTCTCGCTAATTTGATCATTGATGAGCTGCCATGATAGGTCTAATTCACCGCTGGATATCAAATGCCTGTATTGACCCTCTAGGGTTGATCCGTACTCAGAAATATAACCTGGCGAAAGAATCAGATCATAGTTTTCCGATAAATTAAGATAGAAGGGGAAACTGATATTTGTACCCAGTTTCTTGCTATTACCAAATTCAGGCATTAAAAACCCAGTTTTGCGTTGGTTGCTTATTGGAAAGCTAAGACTGGGTAAATAGAGTAAGGGTATGTTTTTAAGTCGAAGGCTTAAATTAGCAGCACGTCCTATACCTTCTTGGGTGTTTAAATTTAACCTTGAGGCATTTATTGACCAAAAGGGTATTTCCTCTGCGCATGTTGTGAAGAAAGCATTTTCAATATCAAGCAAACCAGCATTATTAATGGTAAGCCTACCTGAACGACCTATTGCAAAAGGATTAGATAAATCAAATTCGGTCTCAATAAAGGAAATTGACTCGTTGACAGTATCAATTTCTGCATACTCACTTGCAATAAAGATATTTCTATCCGAATAACTGACCGAGCCACTTGCCTCAGCAAAGCCTGTAGATTGAAAATAAAGTGCTTGTTCCGCCATGATTACTTTTTCGTCCATTGAAAATGAGATATTTTCAAAATAATCTGACCCATCATCTCTAGATAAATCAATAAATCTTGCTGAAATTTCAATATTTTCAGTAAGATTTACTGGTTCAGAGGTGTCATTGTAAAATCTATCGAGCACCCCTTGCCTTAAGGGTGGAGAACAAACTTGCGCCAATAGTCCATCCATCGGCAAAATCGCAATTAATAGGAAGCAAAGATACTTCATAGTGTAAAATTTTCTCATAATAACAAAATCTTTTTTAAAGTATTTATGGAGGCAATCATCTTAAGCGCAGGGAAGGGAACCCGAATCAAAGGATTTCAAGATGGCACCCCTAAACCGCTTTTAAAGTTTAAAAAAAAATCTCTTCTCATCAGACATATTGAAAAATTGCGGGCTGCAGGATTTTCAAAAATTCATATAAACATTTCCAGTTTTACCGATCAAATACAAGCCCATCTTGAGCAAGAATTAGACGATCTTGAAAATATTGAAATACATCATGAGGGGGATGAGCCACTTGAGACAGCGGGTGGAATAATTAATATTATTCCAAAGATCAAGAAGAATAGTTTTTCAGTTATTAACTCGGATATTCTGACAAACTTTGAGTTTAAAGAGCTCACTAAACTGAGTCCTCATAATTATTTGGTACTGGTGAACAATCCACCTTGGAAAAACAAAAGTGACTATGGAATTAGTGCACAAGGATTAATCACAAAGCAAAATAAAAAATATACTTTCTCTGGAATAAGTATCCTTGATAAAAGTTTATTTGAAGGTTTTCTTCCAGGTAAACGAAGTCTTACTGAGATCTTTGATAGAGCTATTGATAATCAGGAACTCAAAGGAATTGTTACAAAGTCTTTATGGTTTGATATGGGCACTCCTGAGAGGTTTAAGGAGGCAGAAAACTATTTTAATGATTAGATTTTAATAAGAAGTCATAGAAACTATTAGTCCAAGGGTAGTTAGCTTTAAAAGACTCATAATCAAAAGGGTCCTCGTTTGTTAGGTACCATCTCTCTCTAATAATATCAGTCTCAGTGGCATCTTCTAGAAAATCTTCCCACTCAAGTTGTTGGTAGTTGAGGCATCCAAGATGGATGTCATTATAGGTTTCAATTATTTGCTGATAAGACAATTTGTCACCGGCAATAATTTGTGTCATACCAATCCACTGACCTGGACTTGAAAATGCCAAGGATACAAATCTACCAATATCGCTAGGATCAATAAAAGTACGCTGTAAATCTGAAGGCAAGGGACCCGAAACATTACAACCCTCCTGATTATTCAGAAGATCTATCAATGCAGTCATAAATGAAGCAGGCCGGAAAATGGTATAGGGTAATCCTGAGCTTCTCAGATGATTTTCTATTACAAGCTTACTTTCAAATTGTGGCACCCCAGTATCAAGATGTGCTTTTGATACTGAGGTATAGATAAAATGTTTTACGTTCGAGGCTTTGGCCGCTTCAATGATATTCATTCCATATTCAACCTCTGTATCTGTACCTATACCTCTATACTGTTGAACTGAAAACACACCATAAACATTCTGCATGGCACGGAGTAATGATGCATAGTCTGAAAAATCTCCCTCAACCATCTCAACACCCATTTCTGTGAGGGTTAGGGATGCTTCGCTATTACTATTCCGAGTTAATCCCCTTACCTGAAAACCCTCATGAAGTAGTGCTATAACTACCGCACCGCCTTGAGTCCCAGTAGCACCTGTAACAAGTATGATTGGTTTTTCAGTTACTTGTGAGAAAACCTGAGCAGTTAGCAAGAAGCAGAATAATAAGACTAAACGTTTTAGTTTATTTTGAGCCGCGATCAAGGGCATTTCTAGCAATTGATTTTGACCATCTTACAAAGTGCCATAATTGATCTGTCATCCTTGGAGAGTTTGACGGCTCTAATGGAAGGTCTCGAATTTCTTGGAGAGCTGATTTATAGATATTAAGTTCATCCTCAAGAGTATTTGTAGATTCAATCTTTTGAATAGGATTTTTAATTTCTTGAGACATAATTAAATTATAAATTATTGTTATAGTATAAGCATGCAATTTAATTTTAAAGAGAATTGATGTCCCCCCAGTTACTTTCAGAAGAAGGCATTAAAAAATTACTGCAGGCGCATCCTTTATGGGAGCTAAGCAATGAAACTTTCCTTACCTGCATCATCAAAGATCGTAATTATCAAAATCTCGTAGATTTGGTGCTAAAGATAAGTGAGATTGCTGAAGAAATGAATCACCATCCAGATATTATATTCTCCTGGGGCAAGCTTCAGATTGATATCACTACTCACGAGTCTGGAGGAATTACTTTAAGGGATCAGTTATTTATCGAAAAACTTGGGCAGATATTTAATCAAAGTGAAATTTTTCTTTCTTAAATTTTACTCTTATAAAATTCAATGAAGATTGCACGCCTTTTAACCTTATCAAATAAATGATCAACTTATTTCTTCTTGTTGAAGGTATAAGCGTTATCCCTAGCAGTATGCTTATTAGACCTTGCCCAGGTGTGACAAGCATTATTAAGCCAAAAATTATAAGCAAAAATCCAATGATGTATTTAAAGAAAATTAAGATAAGGTTTTGGCTAGGTCGCTCAAATAGTTCTCTCACGAAATAGCTTTTCGGTAATCTAAGAATTAGATAAGGAATAAAGATAATCGATAAAATAAATAACAAGGCAGAAAGAATTGAAATGAACTTTAGTAATTCTAGATTTATGAACGAAAAACTACTCATAGATATGGTGGTGGTGATGGGTGGACTTGAACCACCGACCTGCGGGTTATGAATCCGCCGCTCTCACCAACTGAGCTACATCACCAGCAAAAGCAATATTATACTAATAATGCGTATCTGTATAAAAAATACTCTGTCATTTTAAATATTAATGAATAATGATTAAATCGATTCAAATTAAGGCAATAGGTCATGGATTTTTATCTTTTGAAAATCCGGAAAGCTTTATCGTTGCGCAAGATTCAGATGAGGTGATCGCTGCATTGTCAGAAATTGAACGGTATCAGTCTTTAGGTAAATACATAGCTGGATATATAGCCTATGAGGCAGGATGGCCAATTCAAGCAAGAGATCATATTGACTATGACTGCACCTATCCACTTATTTGTCTCGGGGTGTTTTCAAAGCCTACTAAAATATCAAGTATTCCCCCAAAACTTATACCCTCAATAGATTTGAGTAAATGTGAAAATTCAATTTCGTTTGATGAATATAATAAAAACATTGAATTCATAATCAAAGAAATCAGACAAGGAAATACTTACCAAGTTAACTATACATTTCCTTTAAATTTTGACTTCATAAGGAGCGTAAAAAAAAAATCAGAAAGTGTTGATTTGAATGCATGGCCTTATGCTGCCTATATAGAAATGGATAACATGGAATTTTTTTCTGCATCTCCAGAATTATTTTTTAGAAAGACTGGCAAGAAAATTCTATGCAAGCCTATGAAGGGAACCATGCCCAGAGGAAAGAGCTTTTTCTTTGATCGTTTGAATGCATATAAGCTTCAGAAATCAAAAAAAAATCATTCTGAAAACATCATGATTGCAGATATGGTTAGAAATGATTTGGGTAAAATTGCATCTCCTGGATCGGTACTCCTTGATATGCCTTACAAACTAGAAGCATTTCCTGGTGTCTGGCAAATGACCTCTAGTGTATCTGCAGAGGCAGATGTAAGTATGAAGCATATTTTTCAGTCGCTCTTCCCATCGGCCTCTATAACCGGTGCACCAAAATTATCAACTATGAGAATTATTAATCAGATTGAAAAATCCTCAAGGGGGATCTATACAGGCTCTATCGGTTATATTTCTCCAGAGAATGATGCTCAGTTTAATGTGGCCATTAGAACCCTGGTCGTTGATAAGGTAAAAGAAAAATTTCAAATGAATATTGGATCAGGAATCACTGCTGACTCAAATGCTAAAACAGAGTACCAAGAGTGCTTAACTAAAGCTTCTTTCTTAAAAAGTATTCTGGTTACCTAAACTAGAGACTGACTCCTCTTGGGTATATAATACACATGCATTTCTGGGGAAGTGCTCTCAATTAATCTAATTTTTACGAAGGTTTTATTATGGCCCAACATAAGATCATTTATACCTATACTGATGAAGCACCAGCGCTGGCAACACATTCTCTTTATCCTTTAATTAAATTCTTTTTAGAAAAAGCTAATGTGCAAATAGAAATGAGGGATATTTCTCTAGCCGGGAGAATTCTCGCTAGTTTTCCAGAATGCCTTACAGACGAGCAAAAGCAAGATGATGATTTGGCCTATTTGGGTTTATTAGTAAAAGAACCTGAGGCTAATGTCATTAAATTACCCAATATAAGCGCCTCAATCCCGCAACTTCAAGCTGCAATCAAAGAGTTACAATCACAAGGCTACAAAGTGCCAGAATTTCTTCCGGAATCAACTGATAAATCAGATAAATCTAATGCAGATCGGTACAAAAAAATTCTTGGGAGTGCGGTAAATCCTGTTTTAAGAGAGGGCAACAGCGACCGAAGGGTTGCCAAAGCAGTCAAACAATTTGCCCAAGCCAACCCACATTCTATGGGGGATTGGCATGCCGATTCTAAGACCCACGTTTCCCATATGGATGATGGAGATTTCTACTCGAGCGAAAAATCTTTAACCATGGATCATGATGATGTCCTTAAGATTGAACTTGTTAACAAAGAAGGATTTAGAACTCTGCTCAAAGAAAACCTTAAGGTTCTTGAAGGCGAAGTAATTGACGCTGCTCGAATGTCAGTGAAATCATTAAGAAGATTCCTCAAGGAACAAAAGAAGAAAGCGAAAGAAAAGGGAATACTTTACTCAATTCATCTAAAAGCAACTATGATGAAAATATCAGATCCGATTATGTTTGGGCATGCAGTAGAAACTTTCTTTGAAGAATTATTCTCAAAGTACGGCAATGAGCTTGATCAAGTAGGGTATAAGTCTAAAGATGGACTAGGAAGCCTTGAGCAACTTCTGGATAAACTTGATTCAACAAAAGCAATTGAAATTAGAGAATTTATGCAAAAACTTATCGATGCTGGACCCTCACTTGCCATGGTAGATTCCGATAAGGGAATCACGAATCTCCACGTCCCTAGCGATGTAATCATTGATGCCTCAATGCCAGCAGCGATAAGAGCAGGGGGGAAGATGTGGAATGCTCAGGGAGAGACGCAAGATATGAAAGCGATTATCCCAGATCGTTCCTATGCCGTCATTTATGATGAGATGATCCGTAACCTTAAAGATCATGGTGCATTGGATGTTACCAAAGTTGGGAATGTCAGTAATGTAGGTCTTATGGCACAAAAGGCTGAAGAATATGGATCGCATGACAAGACGTTTGAAATTCCAGAGGATGGAAGAGTGATTGTCACCACTCAAAATAAGAAGGTAATACTTGACCATGAAGTTGACAAGGGTGATATATGGAGAATGTGTCAAACTAAAGATATAGCGATCAAAGATTGGGTAAAGCTCGCAGTATCAAGGGCAACTGCCACAAAGAGCAAGACAATTTTTTGGCTAGATAAAGACAGGGCACACGATAACGAAATTATTAAAAAGGTTGAGAAATATATCAAAGACTTTGATCTCTCAGGGCTTGATGTAGAGGTCTTGCCCCCAAGATCAGCAATGATAAAAACTTTAGAGCAGGTTAGAAGCGGTAAAGATGCAGTCTCAGTTACAGGAAATGTCCTAAGAGATTACTTAACGGACCTTTTTCCGATTTTAGAACTTGGGACCTCAGCAAAAATGCTTAGCATTGTCCCTTTGCTATCAGGTGGCTGTCTTTATGAAACAGGTGCGGGTGGGTCAGCACCAAAACATGTTCAGCAGCTTTTAAAAGAGAATCATCTAAGATGGGATTCGCTTGGAGAATTCCTAGCCCTTGCGGTATCAATGGAGGATATGGCGACAAAAACCAGTAACACTAAATTAGCTATCATGGCTGAATGTATGCATAAGGCTAATGAGGAATTTTTATTAAAAAATAAGTCCCCCTCAAGAAAATGCGGCGAAATTGATAATCGAGGAAGTCATTTCTATCTAATCAAATATTTTTCTGATGCCTTAGCATCACAAACACAGGATAAAGATCTTGCCGAAGAGTTTATGGAAATCTCAAAAAATCTTAATGAAAATGAAAATTTAATAATAAATGAACTTAATCAAGCTCAGGGAATGTCAGCAGATATTGGTGGATATTATCATCCCAACCCTGAGCTTACTGATAAAATCATGCGTCCAAGTGGTACACTAAACAAAGTATTTAATTAAGATAAGGAAAATTTAATGATCAATCTAACAAGAAGGGGCTTGCTAGGTGGCGTTCTTGGAACGGCATTTGTCCCAAGAGCTTTTACGCAGACAAGAAAAGAAGTCCGAATTAACGGAAAAAGAATTAAAACAGTCGATATTCATGCTCATGCTTCCATTCAGGCTGTTGAGGAAGTTATTAATGGTACTCCGCTTGAGAGAAGGATAGGCGGATCTAGACTCCTCAATCCAGGTAGAGTGGATATGATGAACGAATGGGGGATTGATGTCTCGGTAATCAGTGCAAATCAGTATTGGTGGTACCGTGCTGATAATGAACAGTTGGCAGCTGATATTATTCAAGTGCAAGATGAGGGTTTTGCAGCTTGGGTTGAGAGATATCCAGATCGATTCGTGGCTCTGACCTCTGTAGCCCTTCAATTTCCTGAGCTTGCAGCACAACAATTAGATTATGCTGTGAATCAGTTAGGTTTTAGGGGTGCGTCCATTGGCGGTCATGTTAACGGTGTCGTTCCCTCGGGTCCGGAATTCGATCCATTTTGGGCTAAGGCTGAGGAATTGGATGTTCCTATCTTTATTCACCCAAATGGATCTAGCAATATCATTGCTGAAGGGGGATTAGATTTTAACGGTGATTTAGGTAATATCATTGGTAATCCTCTAGAAACAGCATTCTTTTTTACAAGACTTATGTTTGATGGAACCTTTGATAGATTTCCGAATCTAAAGATTGTTGGTGCGCATGGGGGTGGCTATTTACCCTCTTACTTTGGAAGGGCAGAGGTAGCATGCAGTGCGTTTGGAGGCCCCTCTCTCAATGAGGCAGGTGATTTCATTGGAGTGGATCCGATTCAGGCAGATAACTGTCAAAACAAGAAACCGCCAAGAACTTATCTTAGAAATAATATATTTGCCGATACGATGGTATTTTCTGATGAAGCGCTAAGGCACTTAGTAGCTGAAATGGGAATTTCTCAAGTGGTTTATGGTACTGATATGCCATTGGGCTGGCCCGATACTATGGATATCATATTAAATTCTGTCCATTTAACGAATGCTGATAAAGAAGCAATCTTAGGGGGTAATTTAATACGTATATTAAAGCTAAGCCAAGAGGTTTAAATTAATTATTCTTGAATGATTTGTAATTCCTCAGTCTGAGCAGCCTGCTCGGGCTGAGGATAATTAGCGATAATAATCATCAGTACAACCACCGAAAGTGTTGTTAAGAAGAAAGCAATGACCATAAGTTTTCCTGACATACTTATTCCCTAATATTTTTAACGTGACATTTTACCAAACTTACTGTTTTCCCGTCAGGATCAGTGTCTATTCCTTCAAAAAAATCTAAAAATACACAAGAATCTAGTAACTCTCTTATTTCATTTTTTTTCATCCTATGCGATCTTGAGGTCGGACCGGCTACCTTGAGATCAGTCTCTAAATGCTGCTCAATAATAAATTCTATTCCAGGCTGACATATGGTAGGTAGCTTTTGAATTAACTTATTGTTCATAAATCTAACTATGACAATCAAGTCATATTCTTTGAAATCAATTTCCGATAGGTTGCAAAGATCCAGGCACCGCCAGTGAATCTTATCTAAATCTGAAGTGGCTTCAATATTTTTCTGAATCGCGACATTAGAAATATCAATCCCCGTAACTTGATCGCAAATGTCTTTCAAAAAATTAATATTCCTTCCCAGTCCACAGCCAAGATCAAGAGCATGACGATATCTATACTTTGTTAATCTTTTTATAAGATATTCGGAAGCGTGACTTCGACTTTGATACCAGCCATCTTTGTATCGCTTATTCCATTTATCACGATCTTGCGAAGACAAGGTATATTAGGGCATCCATCTACCGCCATTCACGTGCAGTGTTTGGCCGGTAAGATAAATATTCGATAAGTCAGATATCGAGATAACTGCTTGGGAAATAGCTGAAGTATCTCCCTTGATAAAATTATGCTCATCCTTAAAGCTTGCTTGTGGTTGATCTATTGACCTTTCTGTCTCTATTACTCCCGGAACAATGCAATTAACTTTTATTTTATTTCTACCTTCTTCAGCAAGAGCCTTGGTTAGCCCAATAATTGCAGCTTTTGAGGAAATGACATGCGCTCTATCCTTTGCAGGTTTATGAGCACTAAGGCCCCCTAAATTTACGATCGATCCAGTAGTATCACATCTTCTAAAGAATTCTTGAGATGCCAGAAACATTCCTAAAACATTACGCTTCATGACTTCATTGAATTCTTCAGAATTAATTTCTAAAAACTTTTTATGCGGTCTATATCCTTGTCCATTGATCAATATTTGAGGATTACAATTATATTTTTGTTCAAAACTTTTAAAAACCATTTGAACATTTTTATCATCAGACATGTCTGCTATACATCCCTCAATTTTGTTTGAGAGAGCCTTTAGATGACTTAATGCCCTATTTAGATTGTCCTCAGAATAGCCACCGACAATAAAAACTTTTGCACCAAAATTAATATAGGTTTCAGCTATAGCTAACCCAATATTTCTTGTCCCTCCAACTACTATGACACCAATATCTTTAAAATCATTCATATTTAATTTACTCTAAAGTTAGAGAATAGACTCTCTAGAGAATTACATTCCTCTATTGAGCTTATTATACTAATAATTTCCCTAGCCTTTTTTATTGGCCAGTTAACAAAACTTACGCACTCCATAAATTTCTCAGAAACCTCATCATAGGTCATAGGATTTTCTGGACTGCCTTTACCAAAGTCGAGCGTTTTAGATATTTTTTTTCCATTCACCAGATCAATTGTAACGATGGATGTCATTTTATCGTAACCACACTCTTCTGCGACCGGATCAATATAAAAATCTACTCTTTCTAACATATTTTGAATATCTTGTCTCTGCACAAACTTAGTTTGATATTGCTCAAGACCTGCTTTTCCTTCTATTGCAAGAATTGCCATCGAGTACTCCATTGAGAATTTTGCCTGGTACTCATTTTGGGGTTGATGATGTATTAATGCATTAGGCATATTATGATTTGTACCCACTGAAATTTTCTTTATATCATCTGAAGAAAAGTTATATTCTTCTATCAGCTCAAGCATTGCAGTCATTGCTGGATGCGTCAATGAGCCCGAAGGATGAGGCTTGATGCTGATTCCCGGGGAAATAAATGTCCATGGGTCCCCGAGTTTCCCTAAAATTGCCGACTCATCAAATGCCCCTCCATGAGCCTGGAAAAATCCCCTAGGTGCTTCGAGTATATTATTTGAGGCGCTAAAACCAAGTTGAGTTAATTCGTAAGCAATAATTCCTGATTCAGAAGCTTTGCCAGCATGAAACGGTTTTGTCATAGTGCCAAAATTTTCTCTTAACCCAGAGGATTGTGACGCAGTAATGCTAAGGCAATTATTGATTTGCTCTTGATTGAAATCAAAAAGCTTACTCATGGCAGCTGCAGAAGCAAAGCCACCACATGTTCCTGTGCTATGAAATCCATGTTGATAATGTCTTGGAGATATCGCTTCAGATATTTTAGTTTCCACTTCAATGCCAAGGTTATAGGCTAAGAGAAAATCATTCCCAGTCACCCCTTTCGTTTCACTAGCAGCAATGACTGCAGGCAGACATGGAGCTGTTGGATGCGTTAGCAGTCCGTACACTCTATCTTTAGCAACCGCAAGTTGGGTATCATCAAAGTCATCTGCATGCATGGTTAAGCCATTCAAAAATGCAGCAAATCGCATGGGCCATTTTTTATTAGTGCCAATTGCCGATGCAGGACCTGATGGTAAGCCTAAATTATTTAAATATGTAAATGCGATTGAGCCTGCCTCTGAATGCAAACCAGAAATAGCAAGACCAATACCATCTAATATAGATTTTTTTGATGCGGTAATTGTCTCAATCGGAATATCATTTATTTGTGTTTCAAGAATAAATTTTGATATTTCATCTGTGACCTTAAAGCTTGAATTTAAGGAATTGGGCGGGGTAAATGATTCAATCTTTTTCACGATATTTTTTTTAATGTTATATAAAGTGATTTACCAAATAAGCTAACTAAAGAAAGAAAAATAAATAGTAGAGCAATAGGTCTAGAGAAAAATCCTAACCAACTTCCTTCAAACAATATCAGTGATTGAGCTAGAGAAGTTTCAATGAGAGCGCCAAGAACTAATCCCATGATGATTGGCGCAGGTGTGATACCTAAATTCTTTAATAGATAGCCGACTATACCAGCAATTAACATAATCCATACATCTATCATGGATTGCTCTAGACCATAAGAACCAACGATACAAAGACAAAGAACAATTGGCCATAAAATTTTTATAGGAATTAGACTAACTCGACTTAAGTATTTTGCTCCGTAGAGTCCTATCCCAATGAAAAGTATATTAGCGATTAACATCGATGCAAAAATACCGTAAAGAAGATCTGGTTGTTGTTCAAAAAGATACGGCCCTGGACGCAAGCCTTGAACCTGAAGTCCACCTAATATTATGGCTGCGGTTGCACTCCCAGGAATTCCGAGTGCAAGGGTAGGGACCATTGCGCCACCAGTAGCAGCATTATTTGCAGCCTCGGGCCCTGCAATCCCTTCAATCTCACCTGTACCGAATTTCTCAGGCTCCGCTGACCATCTTTTTGCCTCATTGTATCCGATCATAGCTGCCATCGTACTTCCCTCTGCAGGCAAGACTCCAATGAAAGTACCAATAAGGCTCGATCTTAGGATCGTGTTCTTAATTTTTTTAAGATTTTTTAACGTTGGAAGCTTTACTGCATTAACTGCCAGGGCTAGACGATCTTGATTAATTTTTAGTGATTGATTGATAAGTTCTGATATTGCAAAGAGTCCAATTAGTACAGGAATAAAATCTATACCATCATAAAGCTCAGGATTTCCGAAGGTAAATCTTTCAACCCCAGTCATCAAGTCAATGCCTACTGTCGCTAACAGTAATCCAATCAGACCACCAATAATATTTTTTACAGGTGATTCACTTCCAATTGATGCAAGCATTGAAATACCAAAGAGAGCTAAGGCAAAGTACTCCGGAGGGCCAAAAGAATATGCAACCCTTGCCAAGAGTGGAGCAAAAAATAAGAGTGCGAATACGCTGATGATTCCACCTATGGCCGAGGAAATGGCGGATACTCCTAGTGCTTTACCCGCCTCACCTCTCTGAGCAAGAGGATATCCATCAAAGGCGGTTGCAGCAGCCGGAGGTGCGCCTGGAGCATTTATGAGTATTGCAGTAATTGATCCACCAAAAGTACCTGCACAATAAAGTGCAGACATTAGTGCAATTGATTCAATAGGTTCAAGATATAACGTGAAAGGGAGTAGTAGTGCGATCGCCATGGATGAGGAAAGCCCAGGCAGTGCACCCACAAGTACTCCTACTAAAGTTCCCATAAATATTAGAAATATTAAGTCCGGATTAAGAAAAATATTGAGCAAGTAATTTAAAGTTTCTATACCCATAGTAATCCTGGAAATCTAACATTCAATAAAATTGAAAAAATCAAATAGATCATGACCGGTGTGATTGTAGATAGGAGAAATAAGATTTTCTTATTTTCTTGACCCCATGCAAACTGCAATAAAATCAGCAAAACAGAGAGACCTAAAATGACTCCAAGAACAGAAAAGAGAAGGCCAGAGGCGATCAATATTAGAGTTGTGATAATGATAGTTTTATTGAACCTCAGCTCAAAGAATAGTTTTGAGTTTCTACCTTTAAATATAACCCAGAGGCTTAGAATGAGAATGCTTATGATTAATGTTCTTGGAAAGAAATAGGGTGACATGTATTGTTCTAAAATTTCAGGGTTTTGTATGATTCCAAGTTCTAGCATTGCGATCCTAGCATCCTCATAAAGTTCTCTAACTTGACTATCCCATTCCTCTCCGATGGCTACACTCTCTTGCGTCAATCCCGATCCAATCAGATAATCTGTAAATATTTGATTATTAAGTCCAGAGGAAAAAATTCTTTGCAAAGTTTCTATGTGTTCCAAGGGTGTATCTTTATGTACAAGGTATCCTCTGACAGTTGAAAACACTACATCATAGCCAAGCTCTCTTGCTGTAGGCACAACTGGAAGTAGTGATATTCTATTTGGTGAAAGGACAGCCAACGGCCTAAAGATGCCTCTCTCAATTTGATCAAATGCTTCGGTGAGATTTAATGCCGCTGCGTCAATAGTTTGTCCTGTTAAGTTTGTCACTATTTGGCCCCCTCCAGAAAAGGGAACAACATCAAGCTGAGTGTTTGCTCTTAAAGCAAGAATTGCACCGGCAACATGGTCTACTCCTCCAACTTGTGTTGTACCCCACTTAATTGGTGTCGACTTTCCATGATTAATCAGTAAATTTAAGTCCAGAAAGGGACTCGACTCATGCACCATAACAACCAAAGGGTCATCTGTAGCTCTTGCTATACCGATTAAGTCATCGATATTTACAGTACTTTGGCCTCTTGCCATCGCAAATAAGTGCGTTGGCGTGATGGCAAGAATGTTATGACCATCATGAATTTGACGATCAAAATAATTGATGGCTACAACGCCACCCCCCCCTGTCCTTGGAAAGACTCCAATATCTACATCATTAACACTTTGAATAGCTAGAGACATGGTTCGGGCAGTTGTGTCAGTACCTCCACCTGGGCTGGCATGGGTAATAATATCTATTGGATGATCGGGAAAAGAATCCTGACCAAAAAGTGAGATACTAATAAAACAAAATAAAAATAAAAATTTTCTCATTAAACATTAAATAAAAAATGTATGACATCTCCTGAGTTAACTATATATTCTTTTCCCTCAAGCTTCATTTTTCCTGAATTTTTTGAACCGACCTCACCATGATGTTTTATGTAGTTTTCATAAGAAATCACTTCCGCACGAATAAATCCCTTTTGAAAGTCTGTATGAATCTCACCAGCGGCTTGTGGAGCGGTTGCACCTTGATAAATAGTCCATGCTCGAGCTTCTTTTGGGCCTGCAGTATAAAATGAATGAAGACCTAGCAATTCATAGGCGCATCA
>Ga0255761_10001928_pt1 | contig 19266 bp, 19 predicted proteins | sample 071ome_29_FD_179961 | JGI IMG/M metagenome (GOLD analysis project Ga0255761, IMG submission 179961) | Coastal salt marsh microbial communities from the Groves Creek Marsh, Skidaway Island, Georgia - 071407BT metaG (version 2) | ecosystem: Environmental > Aquatic > Marine > Intertidal zone >... | reverse complement strand
TTGTGACGGCTCCTTTTGCCTTTGAGGGAGGTCTGCGCCAACGTCAAGCCGAAGCGGGCGTCGAAAAACTCAAAGAGCAGGTCGATTCGCTCATCGTCATCAACAACAACAAACTGCGTGAAGTCTACGGCAACCTCGGGTTCAAGGCCGGCTTCAACAAAGCAGACGAAGTGTTGGCTACAGCTGCCAAGGGCATCGCCGAGGTCATCACGCACCACTACAACGTCAACATTGACTTGCGCGATGCGCGTACGGTCCTGCACAATTCCGGCACGGCGATTATGGGTTCGGCCAAAGCGAGCGGGCCCGAACGTGCCATGAACGCCGTCCAGGAGGCCCTGGATTCGCCTTTGCTCAATGACAACCACATTCAAGGGGCGCGCCACGTGCTGCTGTTGATTGTTTCGGGCAGTGGCCAACATGAAATCACCTTTGACGAAATTGGCGAGATCAACGACTACATTCAGGACCAAGCGGGCCGCCAGGTGGACATCATCATGGGCATCGGCGAGGACGAGCAGTTGGGCGACGCCGTTCAAGTGACCGTCATTGCCACCGGTTTCAGCGCCAGCAATCCGGTAGGGGCCATTGCTCCAGCCGTTCCTGAAACGGTCGTGTACAAATTGGACGAAGAGAAGCCGCTGAATGAAGTGCCGAAAGCGCCTGCTGCCAGCAAGGCTTCCGACCAGCTTCCCGGCCAAATCGACCTCTTCCAAGCCATCGAGGACCAGCCCCTTCCCGAAGACCCCAAGTCTGCCATCAAGCCCGAAGCCCAAGCCCTGAACGCCGCGCGCTTCGCCGCCGAGCAACCGCTTGAGGCACATGCCGAAGCGGAAGCGGACTTGCCCTTGGTCCATCAGCTGGACGAAGAAGAGGGGCCCGTCGCGGAAGCCCCGACCGAAGCTGCTACCGAGGATTTTACGGAAGAGGCGTTTGAGGCCGAAGGGCTTTCCGAAGTCGAGGCTGAATTCAGCGAAGACGAAGGACTGAACTTTGAAGTGAACACGGTAGCTGAACTGCCCGAATCGTCGGCGGAAGAGCCTGCCCCTTGGGAAATGTCCCTGGAGGATTCCTCCCTCGAAGCAGAGGATGCCCCTGCCGTTTTTGAGCTCCCAGAGGAGGAGGAAGTTGCGCTAGATGCACCCATCGCCCTGGAAGACGAGGACGAAGAAGGTCCTGCCTATGAGATGCCTTCCTTTGACCTAGACCACGATGTGGAATGGGACGTGGAGAAGCCACTTTCGGGTCAAGAAGCGGATGCCGAAGAAGATGGTGAAACGACCATTTTCCAACTCCATGACGATGCGGACGATGCTGGATTTACCCTGGAGTATCCGGAGGAATTTGACGCCTTCAGCCATGATGCGCCTGCGGATGAATTTATTCCAACGTTCCAAGCGGAGGAAGCACCTGAAGTTGAGGCTGCCTTTGAGGCACCTTTGGCCGAAGAAACTCCGGAAGTGGACGCCGAGTTTGAGCTGGAAACACCGGTAGCGGAAGATGCTTCCGTGTCAGAGATCGCGACCGAAGTCGAAGCCTCGTACGAATTTGAAACACCTCTTGCAGAAGAAGCTCCCGAAGTAGACGCTGAGTTTGAGCTGGAAGCTCCGGTAGCGGAAGCTGCTCCCGCTGCAGAAGAAGTACCTGAAGTTGACGCCAAGACCGAGGAGACCATCCATCCAGTCGCCGAGGAAAGTCCCAAGCGACGCGAAGTGGCTTCGTACGATTTGAACGACTTGCGCGCCCTGGAAGAAGAACTCTTTGGCCCTGCGCCCACCCCTGCTCCTTCTGCCGAAGTTGCACATCCAGAGCCTGAGGCAGCTGCCGAAGCAGAAGTGCCTGCATTGGAAGCATCTGAGGCTCCAGTCGCTGAACCCCATGTTCAGGAAGCACCCCTAGCTGAAACACAGGAGGAAACGTGGGAAGTTCAAGAGGCCCCTGTCACCTCTGCGCCCGCATCCCTAGATCCAGAAGCCGCTTTGCCTGAGGCAAAATCGGCCCCGGAGGCAGCGGCAACGCCTGAGCCCCCCGTCTCTCGTGCACGCGTTTCGGACGATTTTGAATTGCGCGTCGTTGAGCCCGGTCCCAAAGGACCTGTCCAATTGGATCCGGAGAACGACCCCATCAGCCGCGACAAACTCAACCGCATGGCAGCCGAACGTCGCGCGTACCTGTCAAACTACAACCACACGTTTAATACCCACGTCCAAGCCATGGTGATGACGGAGCAGGAATGGGAGACCCCGAGCTATGCCCGCAAAGGCATGGATGTCGCTCCTACCGCCTACTCGAAAGAATCTAACCTAGGCAAGACTGGACTGAGTGGTGAGAAAAACGATGTGGAATTCCGCTCGCATAATTCATTCCTACACGACAATGTCGACTGAAACCCTAGACGCACGCCTGAGTGAAGACCTGAAATCGGCCATGCGCGCTAAAGAGACAGTGCGCTTGGAGGCGATTCGTGCTATTCGGACCGCCCTTACCATGGAGAAGTCCAATGCCGGCAATGGGGGTAGCCTTACCGAAGCTCAAGAGGTGGCTGTACTGCAGCGCCTGAAGAAGCAGCGGCAAGAAGCTGCTGACATCTTCAACCAGCAGAACCGTGCGGATTTGGCCCAGGTCGAGGAAGAGCAGTTGGCCGTTATCAGTGCCTACTTGCCTGCCATGCTCGAGGGAGCCGACCTAGAAGCAGCCTTAAAACCACTTTTGGCTCAAGTCGGTGCCAACGGCCCTGGAGACTTTGGAAAGGCCATGGGCGTTTGCAGCAAAGCCCTGGCTGGAAAAGCGGAAGGAAAAGCCGTAGCAGACGCCGTTAAGCGTTTACTCGGCGCTTAAAAGAATTCGTATATCAGCTTTACGGAGAATACCTGCGAGCGTCCGTTGGCAGCATTCATCCCCCGCCAGTTCGCAATGGCGATGGTCAAGTCTTGGCCGTAGTAGGGAATTCGGAAACCGGCCTCCACGTAGGGGCCGTAATGCGCATCACGCGTCATCCCATAGAGGTCAAAGTAATTGACGTCGTAGCTGCCCAATCCCAGGCTGAAGAAGCCCCCAACCATTTTGGTACTCGCTGCCGTCGCCCCCATGCCGGCATGCACGGAACCGCACAACGCGTAATTCACCCCCAGGGCGGATGCACCGCTCACCAAGGACTGCACCAAGGAAGCCCCGATGGGCAAGCCTAGGCCGTAGCTCAAGTTTTCATTCACCGGGAAGACATAGCGCGGCACGTAGTTCAAACCATTGCCCATGAAGAGCTGGCCGGCATTGTTGCGCGGCACCCCGATGGAGTAATCGTAGCCAAATCCATGCAGAAAGTGCGGGTCGTCCTGGGCCCAGGCAAGCGGCGCCAAAAGCATCGCAAAGAGGAAGAAAAAACGCTTCATTGCGGTGAAGATAGTGAACAGCCGGGGCACCTCGGGCGGTACCTTTGCCGCATGCCAGCTCAAAATCCCTTGACCGCGGCGGTGCGTTCCTACAAAGCAGCCTTTTCGGGCCTCTCCCCAGAGGCGTGGGTTCTCGCCACCGTCATGCTCATCAACCGAGCGGGCACCATGGTTCTCCCTTTTTTGAGCTTGTACTTGACGGAGGGCCTGCACTTTTCATTGGAGGACACCGGCTACGTCATGGCCTGCTTTGGGGCCGGCTCTATGCTGGGCGCCTTCAATGGCGGCTATTGGACGGACCGAATCGGCTCCTACCGCGTCCAAAGTTTTGCCCTTTTTGGCGGCAGCATCCTCTTTTTGGGGCTTTCCTTTATTTCAAATTTTTGGTTGCTCTGCGCGGGCGTCTTTTTACTCACGGCCATCGCCGACATGGTGCGCCCCGCCAATTCCGCAGCCGTCTTTGAATACGCCAAACCCGAAAATGTCACGAAGGCCTTCTCCCTGAACCGAATGGCCATCAACCTCGGCTTTTCCTTAGGCCCTGCCGCAGCGGGCCTCATCGCCGCCCTGAACTACCAGGGGCTTTTTTGGGCCGATGCCCTCACCTGCTTTGGCGCCGGCATCCTGTTCACCGCCTACTTCCGAAAGCGCCAGCCAAGGAGCCAGCGCGAAGTCAAGCCCAAAGGCCGGTCCCCCTTCCGCGACCCTAGCGCTATGGCCTTCTCGGCCCTGGTCTTGATTTTTGCGGTCATTTTCTTCCAATTGGTCGCCTCCCTCCCGCTCTACTACCGGAACGAATACCACCTCTCCGAAGAAATGATCGGCCTCCTACTGGGCGCAAACGGCGTGCTGGTGGTGGGCGTCGAAATGGTCTTCGTCAACTGGGCCCAAAACCGGATCAAGCCCCGCTTTGCCATCGCCTTGGGCTGTGTCATCCTGGCACTGTCGTTTGCCAGCTTGAATCTATTAGATGGGGTGCCCAACCTTTTCTTGTCGATGGGCATTCTTAGCGTGGCAGAAATTCTAGCCATGCCCTTCATGATTTCTTGGATCACCCTGCGTGCTGGAGACGCTTCTCGCGGCCGCTACCTCGGCCTCTACGCCGCCACATACGCCTTGGGCCACATCCTCGCACCTATCCTCGGTACCCGCACGATTGCGGGCCCGGGATTTGAGATGCTGTGGTGGATCTGTGTGGGCCTCGCCCTACTTGCAGCGCTCGGCTTTAGTCAACTACCTCCCGCGACTGCGCGTCAATCACAGCCATAGCGGCGGCATTGACGATTTCGCGGACGCTGGAGCCCAGCTGCAACACGTGCGCCGGGTAGCTCAGACCAATCAACAAGGGACCTACGGCCTCCATGCTGCCCATGGACTGAAGTAGCTTGTACGAAATGTTCGCAGAGCTCAGGCCGGGGAAAACAAAGATGTTGGGTTCCTTGCCCACCAAGTCGCTGAAGGGGAACTGCTCCTGCAAGAGGACGTTGTCTACGGCGAAGTTGGCTTGCATTTCGCCGTCAGCGATGAGTCCAGGTTCGCGCTGGCGAATGATGCGAAGCGCGTCGCGCATCTTCTTGGGCGTTTTGCCCTCGGAAGACGACCCAAAGTTGGAGTAGCTCAACAAAGCCACTCGGGGTTCTAGGTTCATCTTGCGCACCATGGCCGCGGCCTCACAGGCGATTTGCGCCACGCGCTCCGCGGAGGGGTCCTGGTTCATGGTCGTATCCGCAAAGAAGCGTGGGCCACGCTTGGTCAGCATCACGTAGACACCGGCGACCGTGCGGCTGTGGTCTTTGGGACCTAAAATTTCGAGGACGGGCTTCACGGCGCGTGGGTACTTCACCATGGACCCCGTGATGTACGCATCGGCATCGCCCATGCGAACCATCATAGGCCCGTAGTAATCGCGGTTGCGCATGTTGCGACGCGCTTCGTCGTAGCCTACGCCCTTGCGCTGGCGCCATTTGTAGTATTCGTCCGCGTACTCAGCAATGCGAGGCACGTGGAAACTCTTGACGTCGATGATTTGAACATCTTCTAAGCCCAGGCTGAACTCTTCGTTCAAGGCCTGAATGCGGCTTGCGTCGCCCAGCAAAATGGGTTCAGCGATGCCTTCTTCTAGGACGATTTGAGCCGCCTTGAGCACGCGGTAGTTTTCCGCCTCGTTGAAGACCACCTTCTTGGGGTTGGTCTTCGCCTTCTCCATAACGAGTCGAATAAACTTGTCGTCACGTCCCAAACGGCTGCGCAGCTCCTCTTCGTAGGCATCCCAGTTTGCAATGGACTGCTGGGCCACGCCCGACTCCATGGCGGCCTTGGCCACAGCCGAGGACACCGTGTAGATCAATCGGGGATCGAAGGGCTTGGGAATGATGTAATCCGGGCCAAAGGTCAAATTGCGGCTGCCGTAGGCCAGGTTTACAATCTCGGGGACCGGCTCCTTGGCCAAATCAGCGATGGCCTTCACCGCCGCCAACTTCATGGCTTCGTTGATCTGGGTGGCGCGCACGTCTAGGGCCCCACGAAAGATGTAGGGGAAGCCCAAAACGTTGTTGACCTGGTTGGGGTTGTCACTGCGGCCCGTCGCCATAATCAAGTCGTCGCGCGTCTCTTTGGCGAGTTCGTACTTGATTTCGGGGTCGGGGTTGGCCAAGGCAAAGACCACAGGGTCCTTGCCCATGGTTAGGATCATTTCAGGCGTCAAAATGTTGCCCTTGGACAGGCCCACAAATACGTCAGCTCCTTCAATCGCTTCTTCCAGGGTGCGCTTGGAATTGGGACGCGCAAAGCGAAGCTTCTCGTGCGTCAGCCCTTCGCGGCCGTCGTGGATGACGCCCTTGGAGTCGCACATGGTGAGGTTTTCAGGCTTCACGCCCAAAGCCAAGTACAAGGTGGCGCAGGAGATGGCGCTGGCGCCGGCCCCGTTAAAGACCACTTTCACCTGGGCAATGTCTTTTTTGACTAATTCCAATGCATTGAGCAAGGCCGCGCCCGTAATGATGGCGGTGCCGTGCTGGTCGTCGTGCATGATGGGGATGTCCAACTCCTCGCGCAGGCGTTGCTCGATTTCAAAGCACTCAGGCGCACTGATATCCTCGAGGTTGATGCCGCCAAACGTAGGGGCCAAAATTTTAACCGTCTCGATGAATTTGTCCGGATCCTTGGTGTCCAGCTCTAGGTCGAAGACGTCGATGTCCGCAAAGATTTTAAAGAGAACGCCCTTGCCCTCCATCACAGGCTTAGACGCCAGTGGGCCGATGTCGCCCAGTCCCAAAACGGCCGTACCGTTGGAGATGACTGCCACCAAATTGCCTTTCGCCGTGTAGCGGTAGGCATCTGAAGGGTTTGCCGCAATTTCCAAGCAGGGCTCCGCTACACCAGGGGAGTAGGCGATGCTCAAGTCGCGCTGTGAGTTGGACGGCTTGGTAGGTATGACTTCAATCTTTCCGGGCCGAACTCCCTCATGGTAGTCCAGGATATCGCGCTTGCGGATGGGTGCGTTCTTCTTTGCCATAGTTGCGTTGCAAAGTACAAAGGTGGGGCTGATTTCTTATTGAACTACCTTTGGGGTCAGACTAAACGCATTTAATCGTGTACACAGGTTTACTTCACACGCACCGAACGGTTGCCTACCTCTTTTTGCTCGCTGCAATTGCTTTGGTGCTTTTGGCCATTTACCGCCGTCTTTCCGGCGCATCCTCTACGGATTCCAAAATGGCCCTGCTCGCTAAAATCGCCCTCATCAGCGGCCACACCCAACTCCTCTTGGGTTTGGGCTTGTACTTCGTGGGCCCTTGGTTTGAGCAATTGACCAGCAACACCGCAGAAGTCATGAAGACGGCCGAGCTGCGCTGGTTTGCCGTCGAGCACATTGCCGCCAACTTGGTGGGTCTGGTGCTCATCACCATCGGCAACAGCAAGTTCAAGAAGGCCAGCGATGCAGAAGGCAAGGACAAGGCCGTTTTGGTCTTTTTTGGATTGGGATTGCTCCTGATCGCAAGCCGAATCCCCTGGGAGCGCCTCTTCTAAGTTCTGAGTTGCGCGCATGCTAGAACGTGATTCGGCCCGCCCGAGCCAAGCGGAACGCTGCATCTTAATTGGTGCCATTACCCGCGAACAGTCCGAGGCAAAATCGACAGAATATTTGGAGGAACTGCGCTTTTTGGCCTACACGGCCGGTGCGGAAACCCTCGAGGTATTTACCCAAAAATTGGATCGACCCGATTCGGGCACCTTTTTGGGCAGCGGAAAAATGGAGGAAATCAAAGAATACATCCACGACAACGGGGTGGATTTGGCCATTTTTGACGACGAATTATCGCCCTCCCAGCTCAAGAATATTGAGCGCTTGTTCGAGATCAAAGTCATGGACCGAACTAACTTGATTCTCGACATTTTTGCCGCGCGTGCTCAGACCTCCTACGCCCGCACCCAAGTCGAATTGGCCCAGTATGAATACTTACTGCCCCGATTAACCCGCATGTGGACGCACCTTGAGCGCCAAAAAGGCGGCATCGGCATGCGCGGACCCGGTGAAACACAGATTGAAACGGACCGTCGAATCATTAAGCAAAAAATTGCGCTCCTGCGGGAAAAATTGGTGAAAATCGACCGCCAAATGGCCACGCAGCGCGGCAACCGCGGCACGCTGATTCGGGCCTCCCTCGTGGGCTACACCAACGTGGGAAAATCCACCTTGATGAATGCCTTGGGTAAGACCGAAGTTTTGGCTGAAAACAAATTGTTCGCCACCCTCGACACGACCGTGCGAAAAATCGTGATCGGCAACCTGCCCTTTTTGCTCACAGATACGGTCGGATTCATCCGAAAATTGCCCACTCAACTCGTCGAATCCTTCAAGTCTACGTTGGATGAAGTTCGTGAGTCGGACATCCTCTTCCACGTGGTGGACATTTCACACGATTCCTACGAGGACCACATGGCCTCCGTGAATCAAATTCTGACCGAACTCAAAGCCCACGAAAAGCCCATTCTAGTCATTTTCAACAAAGTGGATGCGTGGGTCGCTCAGCCCGACGAAGAGGGGCATATCGGCCGAATTGAAGACGTCCAAAACCGCTGGATCAAAGAACTCGGCGGCCAGTGCGTATTCATTTCCGCGACCAACAAAGACAATTTTGACTCCTTGCGCGAGTCCATCTACCGCGCCGTTGCCACGCTGCACGCCGCGCGCTTTCCCTTTGATACCTTTTTGTACTAAGGGTTAAAGGGTTAAAGGGTTAAAGGGTTAAAGGGTTGAAGGGTTGAAGGGCGCTACGCGCCTGCTTTCTAGCCTCCTAGCTTCCAAGCTGTTTATTTGAACGCCGGAATCCCCGTCACATCCATGCCCGTAATGAGCAGGTGAATGTCGTGGGTACCCTCGTAGGTCACCACGGATTCCAGGTTCATCATGTGGCGCATAATGGGGTAGTCGCCGGTGATGCCCATGCCGCCGAGCATTTGACGTGCGTCGCGGGCGATGGTCAAGGCCATGTCGACGTTGTTGCGCTTGGCCATGGAGATTTGGGCGGTCGTGGCGCGGCCTTCGTTCTTGAGTTGACCCAAGCGGAAGGTGAGCAATTGGGCTTTGGTGATCTCGGTGATCATTTCGGCCAGTTTCTTCTGCTGAAGTTGAAAAGCGCCGATGGGCTTGTCAAACTGGATACGTTCCTTGGAGTAGCGAAGGGCGGTATCGTAGCAGTCCATGGCCGCACCGATGGCGCCCCAGGCGATGCCGTAGCGGGCGGAATCCAGGCAACCTAGAGGAGCTCCCAAGCCAGACTTATTAGGCAAGAGGTTCTCTTTGGGGACTTTCACGTTGTCGAAGACGAGCTCACCAGTGGCAGAGGCGCGCAACGACCATTTGTTATGCGTTTCAGGGGTGGTGAAGCCTTCCATGCCGCGCTCGACGATGAGGCCGTGGATGCGGCCCTCTTCGTTCTTGGCCCAGACTACGGCAACATGGCAGAAAGGTGCATTGGAAATCCACATTTTGGCTCCGTTGAGCAGGTAATGGTCCCCCATGTCCTTGAAGTTGGTGACCATGCCACCGGGGTTGGAGCCAAAGTTGGGTTCGGTCAAACCGAAGCTGCCGAGCCATTCGCCGCTCGCCAATTTGGGCAAGTACTTCTGACGCTGCTCCTCATTGCCGTAGGCGTAAATGGGGTACATGACCAAGGAAGACTGCACTGAACAGGTCGAACGCACGCCGCTGTCGCCGCGCTCAATCTCCTGCATCATCAAGCCGTAGCTGATTTGGTCCAAACCGGCACCGCCGTACTCCGTAGGGATATAGGGACCAAAAGCGCCGATTTCCGCCAGGCCTTTTACGATCTGGGTGGGGAAGGCCGCCTTCTGGGCGTAGTCTTCAATAATGGGGCTGACATCCCGTTTTACCCAGTCGCGCGTAGCGTCGCGAACGAGCTTGTGCTCTTCCGTGAGGAGTTCGTCCAAGAGGTAGTAATCGGGGGCTTCAAAGAGGTCAGGTCGCATAGCAAAAAGGTTGTTGCGGCAAAGGTACGGCAGAGTCCTTTCCGGTTTGTTTAACGAAGCTTTGGATTGCTCGCGTGGCGGTCTTTATCGCGCGCACCCTTGGCGGCCATGCGGCGGTCGAAGGCGGCTTGGAGGTCGGTGCCCGTCTGGTTGGCGAGGCAGAGGGTGACGAAGAGGACATCGGCGAGCTCTTCGCCCAGGTCTTTGGCTTTGTCGCTTTCTTTTTCCGACTGTTCTCCGTAGCGGCGTGCGATGATGCGGGCCACTTCGCCTACTTCTTCCGTGAGCTGGGCCATGTTGGTCAGTTCGTTAAAGTACCGAACGCCAAAATCCTGGATCCACTGATCGACTTCGGCTTGCAAAGATTGAAGGGGTGCTGCCATGTTATTCTTTGTTTTTGCTGTCCATGGTGATGGTGACGGGGCCGTCGTTGATGAGGGCCACTTTCATATCGGCGCCGAATTCGCCTGATTTCACAGGAAGGTCAGAGGCATTCCAGAGTTGATCCAAAAAGTCCTCATACAGAGGCTTGGAAACCCGAGGATGCGCCGCCCGAAAGTAGCTGGGGCGGTTGCCCTTTTTAGTCGCCGCGTGCAGGGTAAACTGGGAAATGACCAGGAAATGCCCACCCACTTCCATAATGGAGCGGTTCATGACGCCTTCGTGGTCTTCAAAGAGGCGCATTCGGCTGATTTTCTGCGCCATCCAGGTATTGTCCTCCGGGGTGTCGCTTTCCTCCCAACCGGCAAAAATGAGCAAGCCCGGTCCGATGCTCGCATGGACCTGTCCACCGATTTTCACGGAAGCTTCCGATACTTTCTGGACGACAACTCTCATTCGTCTAAACCTTTAACCTCCGCATGGCGGTAGGGGTCATCGCCCTCGTCACCGTGCAGCATGCGGAGGTAGTTTTCATAGCGGGTGGGCGCCAATTGGTGGGCTTCATACGCGGCCACCACGGCGCAACCAGGCTCTTCTTCGTGGCTGCAGTTGTTGAACTTGCAGGCTTCGCTGAGGGCAAAAATTTCAGGGAAGTAGTGGCCGATTTGGTCGCGCTCCATATCCACCAGACCAAAGCCGCGAATGCCCGGAGTGTCAATGAGAAAGCCCCCTCCGTCCAGCGGGTGCATTTCTGCAAAAGTGGTGGTGTGCTTTCCTTGGCCGTGGGCGTCGGATATTTCGCCCGTCTTTAGGTCCAAACCGGGCTGCAGGGCATTGGCCAGGGTGCTCTTCCCCACCCCGGAGTGGCCGGAAAACAAGCTGACCTTGTCTCGCAACACCTCGTGCAGGGCATCAAGTCCTTCGCCCGTAGCCGCTGAAACCCGCAGCATGGGATAGCCCGCTCGGCCATAACAGGCCTCGCGGTAGGCCAACTCGTCCATTTCGGCAGGACCGTACGCGTCCATTTTATTGAATACCAGGACCGCCGGGATCTCATAGGCCTCCGCCGTCGCCAAAAACCGGTCCATAAACCCCAAAAGCGTCTTGGGCTCGGCAATGGTGCACACGAGCACCGCTTGGTCCAAATTGGCCGCGATGACCTGCGTTTTTTTGGAGAGGTTGACGGAGCGACGGACCAGGTGGTTCTTGCGCTCATGCACGGTGGAAATGGCGTAGCGCCCCTCAGACTCGGGTTCTACCTCTACAAAGTCGCCCACTGCCACGGGGTTGGTGGCACGGCTCCCTTGGAGGCGCATGGCACCGCGCAACCGCGCATCCACGAGGCTGCCGTCTTCGAGCTGAATTCGGTACCAGCTTCCAGTGGATTTGAGAACGCGTCCTGTCATTTCATACCAAAGATATCTGCCTTACTTTCGGTGAAGGATTATTTTATGAAAAAGTTTCTGCTCCTTCTGGCCTTTTTACCCCTCGCATTGGTGGCGAAGGACATCGTGGTGCTCCAAAATGGGCACCGCTTTGAAGGCGATGTGGTCCGCATCGGCCAACGCTTCCTGCATTTTGAAAGCCAGGGCACGCGCTACCGCATCCCCGCAGCCGACCTGCGCTATGTGGGCCTCGATGAAGCTCAGGACAGTGATGTGGACGTTTGCCTCCGCGCCTACAACGACACCCGTCTGCGCGGCCGCCATTGGCACAATTTCTTTGGAGGCGTGCTGTTTGGCCCCGCGACAATCATTTACGATTTGGTGAAGACCTACCACCCCTTGCACGACCGCCGCGTCCTGCTGCTGTCCAAAAACAAGGGCTACTTCAGCGACCCTGTCTATCTGGAGTGCTACACCTACCGCGCTAAGGTCAATGCCACCCTCCAAGCGGCGGGCGGTTGGGCCACCTGGCTCCTCTTCTTTAAAAACTGAGACATGGCGATTTCCACGCATGGATTGACCAAACTGTACGGGGCGCAGAAAGCCTTGGATGGCGTAACCTTGGAGCTGCCAAAGGGCCAAATTGTGGGGCTGCTAGGCCCCAATGGCGCGGGCAAGAGCACCCTTATGAAGATCTTAACGGGCTACCTCCCCGCAAGCGAGGGCAAGGCCTCTGTTTGCGGCCTAGACTGCGCGACCGAATCCATTGACGTGCGCAAGCGCGTCGGCTACTTGCCCGAACACAACCCCCTCTACCAAGACATGTACGTCACGGAGTTCCTTCGCTTTGTCGCCAACCTCTACGGCGCGCCCGAGGAAGCGGTGGAACAGCGCATCGCAGAGGTGGGCCTCACTCCGGAACGCCACAAGCAAATCAAGCAGCTCTCCAAAGGCTACCGACAGCGCGTGGGCCTAGCCGCTGCGTTGGTGCACGACCCCGAGGTCCTCATCCTGGACGAACCCACCACCGGCCTGGACCCGAACCAATTGGTGGAAATTCGGAAACTCATCCGCAGTGTGGGCGCCAACAAGACCGTACTCTTGTCCACTCACATCATGCAAGAAGTGGAGGCGCTCTGCGACCGGGTGGTATTTATTCGAAAAGGGCAGATTGTCCGCGAAGACTCTATCGAAACCTTCACCAAAAAGGGCGGCGAAAACCTGGAAGCCACCTTCCGCAAGGTCACGTCCTAAGCCCTCTTTTGCCCCTAGCGCACGAATAAAGCCGACCCTCCGGGCCGGCTTTTCTTATTTCTTGCGGAAGTAAATCTCAATGGGCACTCCGTGGAAGTTGTAGTGCTTGCGCATCTGGTTCTCCACGTAGCGGTAGTAGGGATCCTTCACGTACTGGGGCAGGTTGCAGAAGTAGACAAACTGCGGATAGTGCGTGGGTAGCTGCGTGATGTACTTGATTTTCACTTCCTTACCCTTGTAGATGGGCGGCGGCATGTGCTTTACGATGGGCAGCATCTCGTCGTTGAGGCGAGAGGTGCTGATGCGGGTCTTGCGGCGTTCGTACACGGCCATGGCCTCTTCGATACCTTTCAGCACGCGCTGCTTGGTGAGGGCCGAGGTGAAGATGATGGGGACGTCCACAAAAGGTTTGGTCCGCGCCAAAATGATTTTGGTAAACTCCTCGGTGGTCTTGTGGTCCTTCTCGACGAGGTCCCATTTGTTCACGAGGATGACGAGGCCTTTGTGGTTCTTTTCGATCACGTTTAGGATGGCCAAATCTTGGGCTTCAAAGCCTTGGGTGGCATCGATCACGAGTACGCATACATCGGACTCTTCAATGGTCCGAATGCTGCGCATGTTGCTGTAGAACTCCAAATCCTCGTTCACCTTGCCCTTTTTGCGCAAGCCTGCGGTATCGAGCAACAGGAACTCCATGCCGAATTTGTTGAAGTGCGCATTGACCGTATCGCGGGTCGTACCAGCGATGTCCGTCACGATGGATTTTTCTTCCTCAAAAAGCGCATTGGTCAGCGAAGACTTGCCAACGTTGGGGCGGCCCACGATGGCCAACTTGGGCAAGTGATCTAAGGGATCCTCGTCCGGTAGGTCTTCCTGCTTGGGAAGGAGGTTCACCACGGCGTCCAGGACTTCGCCCGTACCGCTGCCGTTGATGCCGGACATGCAGATGGGTTCGCCCAGGCCTAAGCCGTAAAATTCTGCGGCGTCGTTGGCGCGTTGGTGGTTGTCGACTTTGTTGGCGACGACGATGACCGGCTTGGATTGGCGGCGCAAAATGGCGGCAATTTCCTGATCGTCATGGGTCACCCCGTCTTCTACGTCCACGAGGAAGAGGATGGCGTCGCATTCCAGCAAAGCGGCTTCTACCTGCTTGCGGATTTGGCCTTCAAAAATGTCGTCCGAACCTTCCACATAGCCGCCCGTGTCCACAATGTTGAACTTCTTGCCCACCCATTCGGTATGGCCGTAGTGGCGGTCGCGGGTCACGCCGGCAATGGCGTCCACGATGGCATCGCGGCGTTGCACGAGGCGGTTAAAGAAGGTGGACTTTCCCACGTTGGGGCGTCCGACGATGGCTACTAGGGATTTCATTCGTATCCGAATCTTTTGAGTTTCTGACGGTCATTCCGCCAATCGGGCTGCACTTTGACGAAGAGCTCGAGGTGCACGTGTTTTTGGAAGAAGTCTTGGAGGCGCTTTCGGGCCCCAATGCCCACGCGTTTCAGCGCCGCCCCCTTGTGCCCAATGAGAATGCCTTTCTGCGAGTCGCGCGCCACGTAGAGAACCGCCCGAATCCGAATAATCTCCTCCTCTTCCAGAAAGGTATCCACGCCCACCTCCACCGAGTAGGGAATTTCCTTGCTGTAGTTCAGCAGAATCTGCTCGCGGATGATCTCCGACGTGACAAACCGCTCCGAACGATCCGTCAACTGGTCCTTCTCAAAGTAGGCAGGACTCTCCGGGATGAGCTGCAGGATGCGGTTGAGCACGTAGTCCAAATTGAACTTCGTCAATGCCGAAATGGGGATAATCTCCGCCCGAGGCATCCACGAAGACCACAGGGCCGTCTCGCGCTCCAATTTCTCTTGATCGTGCAAATCGACCTTGTTCAAGAGGACCAAAACGGGTTGCTCCGCCTCTTGCAGGCCCTTGAAAAAACCTTCGTGCTTGAGGGGTCCCTCGCCCAACTCCACGACGTACAAGAAGATGTCGGCATCTTCAAAGGCAGACTTGACCGCTGTCAACATAGTTTCCTGGAGTGCATAGGCGGGATCCAAGACTCCGGGGGTATCGCTAAATACCAACTGGTAGTCAAAGGCGGGCGTCTCTCCGTTGAGGATGCCAAAAATGCGGTGGCGCGTGGTCTGCGCCTTGGGCGTGATGATGTTCAAGCGCTTACCCACCAAGGCGTTGGTCAAGGTGGACTTGCCCACATTGGGATGGCCAATGAGGTTGACAAAACCGGCTTTGTGGGCTTTTTGCATAGCGCAAAGGTCGGGGTTTTTATTCGCCTAAACGCTTAACCCACGCTATCTATGCCCAAATCTTTTAGGAGCTTCAAGACGCGTTTGGTCCGTGTGGCTTCCGTTTTTGCCGAAGCGATGTGGTGTAGGTAATTCCTGCGGCGCCCCGGCAGGAGCTTTTCAAACGCCGTTTCTATGGCCGGATCAAATTCAAAAAGCTCCGCTAGCTCTTCAGGCACGGGCATGCCATACTTCGATTGGTCTTCCCACAGGCGTATCTGAATCCATGCGCCCAAAAAAGCGCCCAGTTCCTTCTGCCTCGCTTGGCTGATCAGGATGCCCCGTCGCCCTTCCGACAAGGGCATTAAAGCGGCGCTGTAGGCGGGCAAGTCTTGGATGGACACGCACAGGCGCTTCCATTTCTTGGCCCGAATTTCTTCCGAAATCTCCCCCGGAACCTCCACAAAATCCCAGGTCCATTCTACATCCATGCGCTCAATGGCCCCCGAGAAGTCGTATATCTCCTTGTCCTTCACGGGCTTGAAGGTAGCACAAGGCTTTTTCTCCACCACAGCGGATTTTGGAAGTCATTTGTGGGAAATGTTGTACTTTTGACGTCCACATCGCGGGGTGGAGCAGTTGGTAGCTCGTCGGGCTCATAACCCGAAGGCCGTCGGTTCGAGTCCGGCCCCCGCTACAAGGAAACCAAACCCAGGCCACACGGCCTGGGTTTTTTCATTGGTAGCCGAGCCTAGCTCGCTTGAGCGAGGGTTGCCAATGGAAAAAACATCGCGACGGAGTCGCGGGTTTGGTTTCATAGTCAGCACCCAAAAAGCGGTCCGCCGCGCGGAAGCGCGGCAATCCGGCCCCCGCTACTAGGCAAGCCCAGGTCAACGACCTGGGCTTTTTTTATTTCCCCTAAGCCATGCGCGCATGAGCGAAAGGGGGAATAGAAAAAGCCCATGCCGCGCAGCGGGAGAGCTTGCCTAATAAAGCCTCCCCCACCGGTCCGCCGAGCGCAGCGAGGCATTCCGACATTTGGTGTATATTTACACCACAAACGCACCACTATGAGCCGTCAAAGCATTTCCTTCACCGAGCCCAATAACGACTGGCTAAATGCCAAATTGGAAGCAAAAGAATATGCTAGCAAGAGTGAAATCGTGAATGACCTCATCCGCCGTGCCCGAGAGTCTGCACTTGAATTAGAGTTGATTCGAAAAAAGCTAGAATGGGCTGAGAAATCAGGTTTCAGCAGCGAGTCGGCCTCTGAAATCTTAGCTGAGAGTTACTCCCAACATGGGTGAGTATCGAATAAGTAACACCGCTAAAGAAGACCTCATACGCATACATCGATACGGCTTACAAACGTTTGGCCGACGTCAGGCAGATCGCTATTTCCACCGCTTTTTTACCTGTTTTGAAGAGATTTCAATACGTCCATACACGTATCCCGATGCATCTGCCGTCCGTCCGGGTTACCGAAAATGCGTGTGTGGGGTGGATACCATTTACTTTCGGATAATCCTCTCAAGGGTGGAAATCATGGCCATCATTGGGCGTCAGTCACTCAATCTGCCAGGATAATCCTTTTCTCAAACGACCCGTCCGAGTACCAGAAAATATACACGCCCGCCGGGAGGTTGGTGGGAGCTACCTGCCGGCCGTGGAGGTCGAAGATGTGGGTGAGCGTTCGGTCCGTTAAAGATGGAACCTCCTCCAAACCAATGCCTTGGAAATAGGCGCGTTGGAGGTAGATGCGCTTCTGGAGCACCTCGTGCCAAACAAAGTAAACGCCTTGCCCGCTGACCGCGACGTCGGGCACATTGACGGTCCCGGTATCCAAGTCCACCCAAAAAGGGAGGCCCCAGTGTTCAATTTTGGCCTGGATTTTTGCTTGGGTGCCCGCACCCGTTTTCCAGACCGAACTACGCGTAAAGCTTCCATCACTCCAGAGCTGCGCGTCCATGCGCGGGTAATTCTGGGCGAGAGACGATGTTGAAATTTCTTGGATAGCTACGGTGCTATCCCCATGCTGCCAGCGCGAGAGGAAAACGTCGTCGGATTGGGAAGCGTTTAAAAACGTGGCGTAGAGGCTGTCCCCGAGGTTGGTAATGTCTGGGCCCGAGGCGGGGCAGGCATTGACGGTCCAGGTTTGCGGATCCACGTTCATGGAGGTGTAGACGCTGTCTTGCCAGAGGCCGCTGGCGACTCGAATGTTTCGGACGTTTGACAGGTTGTCTCGGTAGGCCAAATGCACCGTCGACCCCGTAACCGCGAGGCCGGCGGGGCAACAGTCGCACGCTTCGGCCGTTGGGCTGTTGTCTCCACTCACTTGAACGGGGGCACTGAAGGTTTGACCGTAGTCCGAACTCGTCGCAATCACCCATTGAGGCTCCATGTAGTTCAGATCCGAAAGCATAAAAGCGACCACGGGATGGCCCCCAGGCCCCTTTGCCACCGTCGGCAGACGCCCCATATGGTTGCCAATGAAATCGACTCGGCGAGGTGCCATCCAATTTTGACCGCCGTCAAATGTGGCCACGCAGTAAATGTGGTGCGAGGTGTCCGTCTGTGGAGCCTCTTTGTAGACGGCGTAGAGGGTGTCCCCGGTGCCGGCTAATTCGGGCCCGTGCCAGTAGGAGATGGAGACCATTTGGCCCGGAAGATTAAGCGTGTCTACACGGTCAAAAAAGAATTGGCTCCCCACACCTGCAATAAGGTTTGCGCCCTCTCCCCAAATGACGACGGGCATAGCGTAACCGTTTGTGGTGATGCGAGGACGATTGGCCGCCATGGAGGTTGAAACCGTTTCCTTGGGCAACCAATGCAAGGACTGCTGAGCGCTAGCCGCAAAGGACAACAGGCTGGCGATGAGGAGAATGTAGCGACGCATGGTCTAAAGATAAATAATGGGGGCATAGGGTCTCGTAGGGAACCCTTTGACCTACTTACCTTAGACACGCCAACGCTACTCATGAACCCCCAGAATCTTTGGATCCTTCGCACTGCCTCCGGTTTGGAGTGCCATGTTATGAGCTACGGCGCCGTGCTGCAAAGCTTGCGCGTGCCTGTTGGTGGTGAGCTGCGCGATGTCGTTTTGGGACTACCTACCGAGGCTGACTACGTTCAGAGCATGACGCATCCCTATCCCCCGTTTTATGGCGCCATCGTGGGGCCTAATGCGGGCCGAATAGCCCACGGGCAATGGCCGGGGACGAACATTCGCCTCGAGACGAACGACGGCCCCCACCACTTGCACGGAGCTTCGGGGTCGCTGAGCCGCATGCACTGGGAGGTTGTGGGTTCCGTTCAGGAAGACCGCCTTACGCTGCGCTGCATCACCGCCGCGGGGGCTGCGGGCTACCCCGGCTCCCTCGAGGCCGCCGTTACCTATACCCTCTCCGGACTTCAACTTCGCATTGAACTAGAGGCCCGCGTCTCGGCCGAAATGCCCGTCAACCTCACGCAACATTCCTACTTTGATTTGACAGGCGGGCGCGCCGGCGCCGCCGGGCATCGCCTGCGCGTGGATAGCCGCGAAGCCCTGGTCACCGAATGCATGATTCCGACGGGGCGCCGCGCGCCGGTGTCTGGCGAGGTGCCCCTCGCGCATGGATTGGACCAGACCTATGTGCTGGGGCCCACCCAAAAAGCCGTCCTAGAAACCCAGGATTTACGCCTCACGGCCCACACCAATCAAGACTGCTTCCACGTCTTTGTGGGCGGCCCCAACGCCAAAAATCTGCCTGGAAAGCATGGCGCCCCCTACGGCCCTGCGTCCGGAATTTGCCTCGAAAACCAAGGCTACCCCGACGCCCCCAACCATGCCGAATTTCCCAACACCCTGCTGAAGCCCGGCGATACCTACGTAAATTGGGTAACCTTAGACTTTGAAGAATTAAACCCTTAAACCCCCTAGCCCCCTAGCCCCCAAACGCGCCGAAGGCGCTCCCAAACCCACAAACCCCCCAACCCTTGAACCCCTCCGCCCCTAAACCCTTCCACCCTTTCACCCTCGCAGTTATTGCCGCCCTGGCCTTGGTGCCCTATGGCTGCACCAAACCCATTGATCCCGTGAGCTATCCGGTGCCGGATACGGGCTTTGTGAAGGGAGGCGAC
>Ga0255761_10001921_pt1 | contig 19296 bp, 20 predicted proteins | sample 071ome_29_FD_179961 | JGI IMG/M metagenome (GOLD analysis project Ga0255761, IMG submission 179961) | Coastal salt marsh microbial communities from the Groves Creek Marsh, Skidaway Island, Georgia - 071407BT metaG (version 2) | ecosystem: Environmental > Aquatic > Marine > Intertidal zone >... | reverse complement strand
AGTTTTCCTTGAGATTAAGAACGAGAAGCCTGGTTAATGTTATGGGAATAACAGAACTGGAATTAATCATGACGGATGTACCGTTGTTGACAATGGTGAAAAAGCAAATTCTTGCTGAAAAACCACCATTATCGGTGGATGATGAACAACTGGAAACGACCCTTTGTATGCTTTGTTCATTCTATTCTTTGGATGACATGATGAGTTTTATTTCATCAGAAAAATTTCGCTCGCTTGCGCTTCGAGAAGAGGCGTGGATAGGTTTTGAAATCGGTGTGTACAAAGACCATACAAAAACAGTTGAATTTATTCCCTCAGCAAAAGAATTTATTCTCGCAGACTCGCTCATGTCGGGTGTTTTTGAAAATAATGTGTGGAAGGGAGCAACCATTGAAGATTTGCAGAAAGCATTGCTTCTATGGCTCAATCTTTCGATGAGTGGGGTTCAGTAAAAAATGGAGCAGCATGTAAGTGAACCATCGGCTGCACGGATCTCGCTAAAATCGAGCTGAATAACATCTAGCCCTTCATTTTCTAAAAATTGTGCAACGGATGGATAGCCTTGTGCTATGAGCACTTTGTTATCAGGTAAACCGATGGTGTTGCAGCCATAGACCTCGTCTTCAGGCATCATGACAACTTTCACACCTTCCGGTAATTCACCGAAATCTTCTGCCGTAAGGTAGCCTTCTGCTGTGAGTATGATAGAATCCGTGGGTGTTGATGAAATGCTTGTTAAATGAAGGGCGTTGGATGGTATATCGATGATGCGTAGTTCGTAACCAAGCCATTCTAATAATTCATTGAGAACAAAAATTCCTCTGTCGTTTGTTCTCGTTGAACGCCCAACAAAAAAGAGGTTTTCGAGTCGCAAAATATCGCCTCCATCCATTCGTGCTTCGCCGCCCATCTTGCACGTCCGAATTTTCAATTTACGGAGTTGTTTTTGTAAATATTTCGAGATGGGGGGTTGTTCTTTCACCCGTGAGGGGTGCCCTGGGACAGGAAGGAGGATATGGCCATCGATCACAACCGCCTGATCTTCAACGAACACGCAATCGGGATGGTTTTCATCAGCATCGATAACATGAACATCAATGCCGGCGTTTTTCAGCGCCTCGATGTAGGCGCCGTGTTGTTGCCGAGCGAGGTCAACATCCTTTGGTCCTGTGCCGAAATAGTTGGCGAGTGCGTTTGTAAACGATAATGGAATGTTGCGAACAATCGCCCGTCGCTTTTGGTCCAACCGTACGGTTGCCATGTGCGAGATGTCTTGCAAGATGTCTTTAATTCTTACCATTTCCCGAAAATAACTTCCGCTTTTCGACAATCAATGTTGACATAGAAGAGGTAGATTCAACATGGGGGGTCAGGTCCCTCCGTCATGGAACGCAAGAGATTGATGCCTTATCTGCTCTGTTCTATGTTCTTACTTGCATCGCTATCGGGTTGTTTTGGTGAGGAAAGCAAGGATGATTTTCCAAAAATCTCGAGTCTTGAAATTTCTCCGGAACAATGGCAGGCTGGAATGTGGAATCGTGTTACATTCAAAGCTCTCAAGCCAATGAATGTGTTCATCCCTCATTTCATGCTCGATACATCAACGCAGTTCATTCAAAACGGAACGATCTTATCGCTTGATAAGAACGAGATTATTGAGTTGGAAATTCTTCCAAGTGCCCGACTCAATGGGGCACCCATCATGATTTCAAATACTGACGATAAGAAATTCCCTCTCCGAGATGCAAATGAATCTTGGTCGACGTGGTTTGTTCGCACGGGGGGTCAAGGAACATCCGGTATGGGCTGGGTTCAACCCACTACAAACCAAGAAGGTGGTATGCACCCTTATGTTGGGTTTGCAAATGTAAGTTCAGTGAAAAAAGTCGCATATACAGAAGTCGAACTCACGAGGCCCGTTGATACAAGCCTCACCATCGAGCAGGGACAAGCCCACAGCGAAGGATGGGTTGATGGACGTGAAGTGTACGACTGGATTGCGATGATTACAGACGAAACCTTCGATGCGACAGACCCGAACGATTTCGCCGTAGGTTATCTTGACCGGTGGATTGGTAATGGAAATCCTGCTTATGAGGATGCGGTGGCGTTCTTTTCTGGTGTGATGGAAGGGTACGGCCTTGACGTCGAAGTGCATCGTTTCCAAGCCGGTACCGCTTGGGCAGTCAACGTATGTGGATACAAGACTGGTTCGGTTTACCCAAATGAGTGGCTTGTTTTTGGAGCCCATTTCGATATTGCTCCTCCCGTGGCCTACACGCCAGGACCAGATATCCCTGGATACGGCACTCGAACGGGGGCTTACGATAATACCGCTGGAACGTCAATGATTCTCGAGACCGCAGAGTCGTTATCAAAAATTAACACACGACGAACAATGGTGTTCTGCTTGTGGTCAAGCGAAGAAGAAGGGTTGTGGGGTTCATCTTCATGGACACAAGATATTGCAGATAGGGAAGAAATCAAGGTAACAAATTACGTCAATCTCGATATGATGGGTATAAACTGGCCTGGTGATTGGGTTCTTTCGTGTTATATCGGTCCTGAGGTCGACCCCAACATCATCGACCAAGCTCCGATGTATGAATTAGCAGAATGGATTGGTGCTGGACAATTGGGTCTTGAAACCCAGATTGCTCGAGGTTGGGATGCGTGGTCAGCTGATGGAGAGGCTGCAATGTGGTCAAATCAATACGAAGATACGGTTGCGATTTACGAATCGCCAACCGCCCGTTCAGACCATCAGCCATTCCAAGAAAATTTGAACACGATTACGATGGGATGGAATGGCGTTGTGGATGGTTATCCGTGCTACCATAGAGAATGTGATCGATTATCTCAAATGGAATCCTACATGGAAACAGATAACGGAACTGGCGAACAGAATTTGGTTGAAAGTTTCGACGTTGTTGCTTGGTGGTCAACGATGGTGTTCCTCTCCCTCGACCAAGACCCTATCCTCAACGAACTCTAACTTTCGGCGTTCGATAATCAAGGCTGCAGCAATCACCGATATCAAAACAAATGATGTCGGTAGGAATGGTGTATCTTCTGAGGTTGCGGTCGTTGTGTTCGTCAAATTGTTTGTCGGCGGTTCTAAGGGAGGGAGGGGTGTAACTGTGATTGTTCCGACCATGCCAAGTGCAGCATGAGGTTCACACACAAATTCGTATGTCCCGTTCATCCCACGTTCAAATGTGAACGAATAGTCCACATTCCTTTCGGGTTCACCTGAATCAAAAACACCGTTCTGTTCAACTGCGTTGTGAGGTAAGGCTTGGCCACTCCAAAAAAACCGAACCGTTTGACCTTCTTCGATGGTCACATCCGACGGACTGAAACGTAAATTCGTACTGTCAACTGTGATAATGGTTGTATTATCTTCGACCAGGTTTGCGGATGCTGTTGGTACAATAAAGAGGAGCGATATGAACAAGCATATCTTCTTCATGGTCAGAAATATACTCCTTCTTTCATATAGTGATGTTTCTGTCCTCACACTATCCTTCGATAAGCGGGCATCGTTCATCATCGATAACTTCGATGTGAAATCTCGCCCAAAGGATGGCCATTGCGGTTGTTTTCTTTTCATTCTGAGAGGGCTTCATCATCAGTATTACATTGGTTTACTACCTATATCAAACTCTTGTTCACCTACTTCATCGCAGGATTTGAGAAAGAGAAAGGTTTGGGTGGTATATGGGCGAGAGGAAAATCCGGGCTGCTTTGCTCTTTGTCCTGTATTTTACCGCTGGATTCTCCGGTTGTTTTGGAGAAGACAATAATGAGAATATGGTCCGCCTTAAAGATGTTGATATTACACCAAAAATGCTCGTTGGTGGTGTCTTTCAAGGACTTACAATTCAAGCAAAGAACGACATCTCCGCCTTCGTCCCATACTTGATGAAGGATCTAGATTCTGGATTTGTGTACAATTCGACTGTCCTTGATTTGAAGGCTGGCGAGTCGATTCAACTTCAAGTCCTAGCCCCACCAAGAGCTGCGTCTGCTGTCGTGATACTCGGTGAATATGGGCGGACAATGTGGCCACTTCGGGATGCGAATGAATCGTGGCACTCCTGGTATGTTTCTGGTGATCACCTCAAACCATCCTCGGGAAGTCTTGTTGTCAATGAAGAAGGTGAGCAACGATTCAATCACACGTCGGTCAACAGTGCACCAGTAACCGTAGCGATGCTCGATGTTCGCCGTGACATTGCTCCTGCTTACGATGAATCAGAAGGTGGGCAACATTCGACTGGTGTGGTGAATGGTCGGACGACATACAATTACCTCCACCACATTACCGACCCAAGTCCATCCCTCGACCTCATCGATGGCGTTGCGGGATACTACGACCGTTGGGCTGGGCAAGGGAATATCGCTTACGAAGATGCTGCAGATTACTTAATTGGAAAATTAGATTCATTTGGGCTTGAGGTTGATATTCAACGGTACGAGTTTACTGACTTCTTTGGAAATCAAAACGCTGAGGGTTACAATCTCTGTGGATTTAGATACGGCGAAGTGTATCCGAACGAGTGGATGGTGTTCGGAGCTCATTTCGATATCGCCCCCCCTGCGAATCTTGTTCTCGATGACCCTCATGTCACTGGCACTCGAACGTACGGCACCAGGGTTGGAGCATACGATAATACTGCTGGAACGAGTATGGTCTTGACTGTCGCCGAAGCGATGTCGTCGTATGAAACTCGTAGAACAATGGTGTTCTGTTTTTGGTCGGGAGAAGAAGGTGGAAAGAGAGGGAGTGATTACTGGACGGATTATTTTGTCAAAGAAGACAACCCTGAAGTCACTATTTCGAATTATGTCAACCTCGACATGGCGGGCGTCAATTGGCCGGGCGGTGGAGGAGCTCCACACAACGACCCACAGCCAACCATCGACCCTGATGGATACCCAAAGGATGAGGAAGTTTGGCCTATGCGGGTGTACATCGGACCATCGCTTGACCACGATCAATTTAACCAACCTGAGATGGTTGGATTGGCTCTATGGATTGGTGCAGATGCTATTGGTGTTGAAGAACAACAGTCAACGCTCATAGGAACAGGGTTTGATGCTTCAACGTGGAAAGTGGATGATTGGCTTGCTAAAGACCGCCCTGAAATCATTGTGTATGAGGATACAACCGCCCGCTCCGACCACGATAGTTTTCAAAGAAATCTAGGTACGGTGACGATGGGATTCGGAGGACTTGTCGACGGTTATTGGTGTTACCATCAAACATGCGATACACTCGAAGAAATGGAAGCGTGGATGGATACCACTGACAAGAGTTACGGTGAATCACAAAGTGGGACTTCGAATCTTGTGAACAGTCTCGATATGATTGTTTGGTGGGCAACCTTTTCGTTTTTCCATCTCGATGAATCGCCTATCCTTAACGCATATATCGAATAAGAACCCTATGATAAGAGGGTATATCGTGGGAACTTTTTTAATAAGCATGCATTTAATTTTAATTAATGGATTCCCAAGTTCCACCTTTTGTTGAGAGAATTATTGAAAATCGTTCAACGGTTAACATCATTTCAATTGTGATGTTGCTTGTCGCTGCGTGGGCTTGTTTAGAAATTGTAACAAATCTATCTGGTTCTGACCTTATACCTCCCGAAACAGGCACAATCAAAGATGCAGATGACCCCGACGGTCAACGATTAAACGACGGGAAGGTGTTGTTTGTTGGGGCGGTCTTCGGTACACTCGGTGTTGTTTTCCAACTGATGATTGTTGGGTTAAAACCCGAGGTAGAAAGCGTTGTTGTGATGGAAGAAGTTGATGAAGACATCGAAGAAGTTGTGGAAATGGAAACCCAAGATGCTGGTGCAGAAGAAAGCACAAATGAGGAGGAAGTCGCTGACGATAGTTTGGAACAATCCGAAAGTGATGTCAAAGAAACATCGGATGAAGCTCAAGATGAACCTGAAGAAGATCCTGTCGAGGATGCTGCTGAAAGTGTTGCGGAAGAGCCAAAAGAAAACAGTGGTTCCCAACCAACAGCGGGAAGGAAGTTTTGAGGTGATAACATGTGGGAACATAGATCTGTATCGAATAAACAATATGAAGAAAGTAAGCGAATGACGCCAGCGGAAACGTATGTGCGACTAATGGACGTTGTTGAAGGCGAGGTAACCTCTGCACAATCACTTCCTTTTGAACACGAAGAGTTTCTGAAATTTATTCCAAACCGTGGACCGTGGGAACCCGTTCAAGGAACGGACACAACCCAATCCGACCCCCGTCAGCGATACATCGGCGACGGTGAGCCTAAGTTGCTCAATACCAATTTGTACCTCGGTTCAACATGGATTGAATCTGAACGTTTCAAATTTGAACGTCGAATCTCAACCCCTTCAGATTTCCTCAAACAAAAAACAGTTGTAAATGCAAATATGTGGACACCAAAGCAAATCGTTACAACACAAACATTCTTCTTTTGCTCAACTGGTGATGAAGAACGTTTAGGTGGTTCGCTTCTTGTCGGAGAAGAAATTCCATCCAACCATCCATTCCTCGGAGGCGGCGAAGAAGAAGTCGCAGAATGGGAACCAATTCTTTGGGGCCTTGGTCATCGTGGTGTCGTTCCCGACTCAGACCCACAAGACAAAATCTACTACCCGTCACTCATGCACAGGGGTGTAGCGTTCAACAACAGGCTTGGATGGATTCGATATTCCCCTGCTGGTTTCGGTAAAGATGCAAGTGGATACATCATGACTCGTCCATGGACATGGATTTGGCCAGCGGTTGACGGAAACAGAGATACTGCAACATCGTTTAACCTTCTTGTGAACTTACCTGACCGCCGATTATCCTTTGGTGAAGAGGGTATTACTGATGTATTCCTCACCACAGGAAAGACATCATTGTACACCATGATGGGTATGATGCGCTCCTCGACTGTTCGCCAAATGTTCGGTGCGGGTTCAGAAACCGTTCCGCTCGAGATGCACTGCATTGAGCCTGGTCTCGATGAATGGTTGCGTGGAGCAAGTGATGAAGACAAATACGCTCGTCTGTTTGAAGTGTGTGCAAGCCTAGGTTGGTATCTCACCGACCCGAGAATTGGTTCCCTTGGTGGAGCCAACAAGCGTCGCAGAATGTTGATTTATCCAAAAGACCAAGGCAACTTACTCACCTGCACAAATGCAAGCCAAGTTGCAGATCATGCGCTCAAGTCAAACTATGCAAACACCGTGTTCACCAAGCTCGACCAAGCAGATTTCATGGCTCGAGTTACTCGACGATACAAAGCTTATGCTGACCTTGTCACTGCGAGTGACTTCGCAAAGGGTGCTCGGTGGGTGAGCAATGCTACGATCAATGATTCAAAGGTTATGGGTCCAAACGTGCATTCAATTCTCGCGGTTCGAGGATACGATATTCTCAACCTCGATGAATATATGGAATCATTCAATGATGTCTCTGCAGCACCAGAGCGGCTCATTCGAAGAATCGTTCAGTCGATTGCTACAAATGCGTTGAAGACATTGTACCCTATGGACATGCTAGGAGAGCAAGGTGGTGACCGTCCTTACGAACACATCTTTGCACCAAAGAATCCTGAAGACATCATCGTGTATTACACTGATATTCGATTCCTTGTCCCCACTTCAATTGACAAACTTCGAACCATCACTGGTTCAAGTGGTGCCGACCGTGGACGTATGCGAGATGCTTTTGCAGCAATGACTGGCGCAGACCCGATGACCGGTCTCTCCATCCTCGACTTGTGTCTTCCGTTCCTCGCTGATTTGGGCCCAGACTCATGGCAAACCGGTACTGGACTCAATGAAGACGAAATTATTGTGGAAGTCACCATGGCAATTAATCCAGCAATGGTTTGGAAGAACTTGCTTGAACCAACAACCGATGAAGTGTTCGACCTTCCAAAAGGAAAGAAGGGCACTGCAGCGAATGTTTGGGGCGATCTTTTCATGTTCAACAACGCTCTTCACGAGAAGATGGAAAAAGATGGTGAAGACCACTATCTAAACCTCCTCAAATTGTGTTATCATTGGAGTCATGAGAAGTCCAAAGCATTACACAAACTCGACGATAAAGGCAACTCAACAGAGTAGGTTAAATCCAACAACGATTGAGATTTTTCATGGCAGGGTGCGAAGCGTCTTCCCTTTCACTCGATGTCGTCGACCAACCGCTGAGAAGGCAATTTCGTGTTCGAACGGACAATAATTTTTGGGTGACATCAGAAAACAAAATTGGCACGGTTGTTAAACTACAACGGTTCATCCAAAGAAAACGTGCAAAGGATGTGTATTATTCGACCAGTTCTTGGCTCGACCCTACGAACTTACCCCGGCTCCGTGAAAAAACAAAACATTACCCTGTGATGCTTGACCATGATGTTGTTTTTGACATCGATGTCGCACCTTTCTCTCTTCAAAACATTGAGCGGGCGAGAAAGTATGCTGTGGAAATTTATCATATCATGAAAGAGAAGCCCACATACCGATTTCACTATGTTGCATTCTCGGGCAGTAAAGGGTTTCATCTCGTCTACAAAGATCTAGCTCGGGATATATTCTCGGTTCCAAATCCAAAGGAACGCGAGGAACGTGTGAGGGAGCAGCGACATATTCTTGTTGATGAACTCATATCAAGAGGATGTGTATTTGATACAAAAATTACATCGGATACAAGGCGAATCATTCGTATGCCTGGGACATTTCATGGGTCCACTGGTTGGGCATGCACAATCCTATCACTCGATGTGTTTATGCAACCAACAAAGACTTGGATTCGCACAATAGAGAAGCAATCGGACGCTGCTGTGCTTCCGCGGTGGAAGCGCAATAAAAAAACAAAACATCTTCGGAAAAATGTCGTTGTTGAAGAAGGCCACCCGTTGCTACAAATCAATAGTAGAGTTTCTGGAACAAAGCAACACCATTGTCTTGCACTCATTCTCAACAATATGGATACATTGGAGGCTGGTACTGGGGTGGTGAAGGATATCATGGTCAACGAACATTTGCCACTTGCAGTCCAGTGGATTGAACAAGGGAAGAAGTATGTGTTGTTCCCTGTTTCGAAAGAAAAGGTTCTCGTGAAGAAATTTTTGAATTCATATCAACAAAAATCCCTTCTCAATCAATTTGAACGGCTTGAACATTTTTGGTTTAACCTACCTCAAGAACCGGATTCAATCGATATTGTTGTCAACGATAACGAAGTAGGTTCGTGTTTTTCTAGGCCTCATTTTGAAGCGATGTACAAGATTGTCGAATTGAAAGATTTCTTGAATTATGACGAATGGATGGGAAATGAAAAGCCCTTGCTTCGCATCGTCGTTATCGAATGATTTACTTTCGACCAATCTTACTCAAAAAAACAGCTCCACCCGAGGCAAAGGCTTGAAGCACTATTAATGGAATGAAATCTAAAATAGAGCCTTCATTAGAACTTGTGGGGAGCTCTTCGGTAATATCAGTAAATTCTCCACTCGCGGCTAAGACTATGAGAAGGCCGCCTAAGACGATTGAGATAATAAAACCAAGAATAGATCCTGTGATTGCTGCCCCACTATTTCCTCCGTGGAAAGAAACAAGGAAACTTGAGAAAAAGGAAATGATTGGTGATGTGAAAAAATAAATCAAGAGAACCAATCCTAGAGAAAGTGATACACCTCTGTCAAATTCCCCTTCAGACATCAATGCAGATACAACGACGAAAATAGCCAACGAGAGCATAATGACGATATGAGAACTCGCTGGGAAGAATGCAGATTGCATCGAATTAAACGATGAGGAAGGCGGAGGAGGGGTTTGTATTGGTGTTTGATATGTTTGTTGATGGGTTATCGGTTGATGGTATTGTGATTGTCCTGGTACAAATACAGGGCTTTGCATAATAGTCAATTCTTCATGCGCCCTATTATTATTATTTTCAAATTGGCTCTTTCATTAGGGGTTTCAAAAAAATGCTTTTATGCTTTCGTGGTTTACTACGTTATGGCCTCACCGGAGCAGAAATGCAATGACGATTGGCAATGCCATGGCGAATTCCAACGGATGGTGCTTGAGGCCGGCACCTCCACTGGAGGGATATGATGACTCTTTTTGACATACTTCTCACTCTCTTTGTCTTGGGTTTTGGTGGCTTTCGGCTCTTACAACGCATGACAAATTATGACCAGGCGAACAACACTGTATCAGGTGGCAGCCAATTCTCAAATACAAACAAACCTGTTTTTCGGGGAAATTATCGTTACGATCGAATCTTGAAAACAATTCATTTGAACCCTGGGCAGACAGTTTCATCGTCTGAACTTGTTGATTTATTAGCACCTCGGCTTGATGGAGGTGTTGTTCGAGCAAGACAATTTGTTGCCTCACCCTATGTTGCGGCCTTTGTCTCCGATGGAGATACAATGGCTAAAAGTCCTCAATCCTCTCTGCAAACTTCTACTTCCACACATCAAGTCAACGCTGAGCAAGTGACGTCGATGAGTTCTTCACTCGTTGAAGATAAAGAAAAGTCCGCCGGTTCGGGTGCTGTGTTTTGGGATGACTCATTCTGAAGTTTGCCTCAGATGTTCATTGCAATTGATTCAAGCAATAGAGCTGGACTCCAAGCACCAATAAACCACCACAATGCAAGGGGGACAAGGAATAAGGATAAGACTGCAAAATATGCTGTCTCATTCCAATCTTTGACCTTGAGCCCGTCGAGTGGTCCAAACGGTAGCATATTGAATAAGCCAAGAATGAGGTTTGCTGTTAACCAAAATTGTGCAGCATCGATAAGCATAGCTTGCCAGACCAATGTTCCCCCTTCTAAGTAAGCAGAACTACTGGACGGAAGAGTTTCGTAAGCGTTTGTTAATCCAAGCAGAACTGCCCAGAGTGGAATGCCTATCAAGAACAATCCGAAATTCACCAATGGACCGGCTACTGCGATATGGCCGTTCTGTCTTCTCGTTACAAGTCCTGCAACCATCACCGCCCCGGGTGCCATAAAGAGGAATCCAAGGAAAAACGAAAGAAAAATTCCGAATTTTAGGCCACTTGGGTCAGCCCTGAATTCTGCCCAGCACCCGTTCTTCTTTGCAACGATTTTGTGACCTATTTCATGAAGGAGAAATGCAGGGCCCACCGCTACAAACATGACCGGCATAGCCAGAAGGAGAGCGATGACCCAACTTGTCATACCAAATTTGGAAATGGTTCCAATTCCACCCACCCACATGAAGCCAAGGGCGAGTGTGAAGGCGAGAGAGGCTTGAGTAAGGTGTTTTTTCTCTTCCTCACTAAAATGCCAAATGTTTCCTTCGTGGTGTTTTGCTTGATTCCACTGACCTCCACCAAAAAATTGCTGGAATATTGGTGGAGCTTGTCTTGGGGCCCCCATATCGAAAACGATTGTACCTTCGGCGTCTCGTCTTGTGTGCACTCTATGGATACCCGATGTAGATCGTGGGGGGTTTCGAAAGGGGTCGTCATCGACAATGTCAGCCCGTGGGTCTCGTTCCCCCATGGAACTTGGTCTGCTTCAGGTCATTTGAAGCCTCGCATGAAAGTATTCATTTGGTTGAATTCGCTGGTTGTTATGAACAGTATGTCGATGCCGCGTCGTGCAATGAAAGAAATGGGTCTACAGGCTTGTTGTTTGTGGTGCGATGCTCCGGACGTTGAGGGGTTAAAGCGGTGTACGCCATGTATTGAACGGCATAAATCAATTCGTGAAACGCTGGCTAAAGCAAGTCCTGACGATGGAATGGCCCAGTTCGCAAAAGAGATGCTGATAATGTGTGCTTCACCACATAAATTTGACCATCTTGAAGGACACGGTCCAGTCCTCCACCAACAGCAAAAAATTGCTGCATCAATGCTTGGAGAACGTCGACAAACAACACAGGATGAGGTTGAGGCTGTGTTTGAACGTCAAAGTCAAGTCAAGAAAACAAACGTTATCCGAGATTTTGCAAATAAGAATGAATGGAAGGATAAGGCACCAACGGCTGAAGAAGCACACAATATGGCCGAATTACATTTTTCTGACCAGGTCGAGCAAAATCCCCATGCACGAACAAACCCCTCAAAACCAATTCAACAAATTGATCGAAGTGATCGAGTTGGTGAAGATATAAATTTGACATATCGACTTCAAGCACAACAAGAAAATCCACATGATGATGTACTTGTCGATTTGGAGGTCGAATCGAAACAGAAGTTTCGAAAGACATTTTTGGATGCTGTAGCGAGCATTGATGAATTACTGGATGATGAAGATTAGATGACGTTTGTGAGGGGTTGAACAGTTTCTAATGATTCAAGTTCGTAGGTAATTCGCTGTGTCCCTTTTCCTTTGGATTTTTTTCCTATGATATTCATGTTTCCAATCTCTGAGAGATTTCGTACATGAGTTCCTGCACACGGGCACATGTCGATCATGTCGCCAATTTTTATGATACGTAATTCTTCAACATGTGAAGGGACTAAATCCATATTTGTTCGCTCGGCTGGCATCTGTGCATTAATTTCGGCCCTAGTCATTGTTTGAGATACCACTTCGATCTCGTTGTTCAAGAATGTATTTGATGTAGAGCTCAGGGCGTTTAATTTTTCTTCATCAAAAGAAATTGGCTTGAAATCAATCCTCGATGTTTCGATATTGATTTGATTACCAACCGTTCTCGCTCCATCAAATAATTCGTAGGCTACACCACTAACAACATGTTGTGCAGTATGCATTCTCATATGTGCGTGTCGTCTATCCCAATCAATCGAACCTCGTACTTCATCACCAACCTCAAGTTGATGGTCTGCTTCGATATAATGCTCAACGGCTTCTCTTCCTCGAACTTCTGTAACATGTTGAATTCCATTCGGGCCTATAAGTGTACCAGTATCCCAGTTTTGACCCCCTCCGATAGGATAGAAAAGTGTACGGTCCAGAATAATTTTTTGCCCCACGATGCCAATAACCTTTGCGTCAAACGTTGTGTAATATGCTGATTCGATATTGTCCAAGTAGAGTTTTTCTGTAAACAATGTTCTTCCCACCTATGTTGTTTCAATGATTTCACTAAGACTCTTCTCCGCTAGATGTTGAATATTTTCAAATTGGGCGTTTGATAATGTTTCATCAATGCGCAAATGCCATTGTTCCATGGCATAGGGTGAATGTAGTGTTGGGTCTGTTGTCCAAATTTCGGAGCACCCATCGCCACGATGGAGAATTGTTCTGGTATCGTCTTGTTCAATGAGATGCTTTGAAGGAAGGAGAACACCGTACCACGATGAAAGATTTGTTCTACCAATCTTCTTTACGTGTTCTTTATCGATGTTGTGGTATATATTTCCTGGGCTTTTTCGTTCGACTGAGCAATCGACAACAACAATATCTGTTTCGATACTACCTGGTAAATTGTTAGGAGATTGTAGTTTCAGTTCTACTTTGCCGTTATTTTTTTTTGAGTGAAGAATAGTCGATCTTGAAAAGACATCGACACCAAGAGAAACACATTTTCGAACTAGATGTTTAATCAACCATTCAATTCGAAATCCATAGCCTTCTGGTGAAGGTAATATTTGAAGAAAATCTATTTCTTGTTGAGTGAGTAATCCTTTGAAACTTGTAGCTTCTTTACACCAGCCAATTTGAAAAGATGGTGTTCCTATTTCTGCATGTGTGTCTATTATTATCACTTGATGTTCTTTTGATAATTTTTGAGCAATAAGAAGGTGTTGTATAGTTGGTTCTATCAACGTAATATGCAAAATTTTCACATCCGCTGACGTATTTCTAAAGCAAAAACTGGGCAGGATGGTACACATAGATTACAATGCGTACAATTTTTTTCCTCAGCGATCACAATTGCATTATCTAAGGTTAGAACATCATGTGGACAGAACATAATACAAGCTCCACAACCATAACAAACTTCTGTTCGAACATGAAACTCTTTGGTTTCATCTCGAACCATGTCTTCGCCAATTGTGATATCTACATATGCTCTTCGTTATTTTCATTGTCTGAAATTTACCCCCACCCCTCTGTTTCCTATGGAAGATAAAATGTTCAGAGGAAAACAAAACAAAAACAGAAGATAGAACGAAAACAAAACAAATTCACGTGAAGTTTATCGCGACAATCATATCAACATTAGGTTCTTTTTTTTGAATTTTTAACATGTCAACTCCAAATTAAGTTCCATAGGAAACAAGGGGGGGTACCCACATCTTCAACAACATCCTTTGTATCGGATTACCATGGTGGTTTTCTCTCCTGGTCGCACATCTTCATATCCTAAACAACCACCAGAAAAAGGAATACGCTATCATTATCTTGGTGGTGGAGATGAAGTTGGCAATGTAGGCTTAGTTTTGGAAGATCATCAAGGAACACGTCTTCTGTTAGATTATGGTCTGGCTCCAACAAAACCTCCGCGCTATCCTCATGAAGCACCACTTATTCATGATGCAGTGATTACTCATTCACATATCGACCACTTGGGTATGGTACCTTGGCTATGTGGACATTATCAAACGAAGTTGCACGGTACTCATGTCACGGCGGCATTATCGGATATGATGTGGAAAGATTGTTACAAAGTAAGTTCTATCGAAAAATATCCATTATCGTGGGACAAACGAGATATTGATGTCGCAGTAGATTCTTGGTATGTACACAATTTCGGTGAGTCTTGGCACCATCATGACTGGGTTCTAACGTTACATTCCGCCGGGCATATACCTGGTGCAGCAATGTTAGAAATACAAACTCCAGAACAATCAATTCTCATTACTGGTGATTTTGATACTCGGGATTCACCTCTGGTTGCAGGTGCTCAACCGAGAAAAGTCGACACTCTATTTGTTGAAGGAACGTACGGGGGCCGATCTCATACTTCAATGGAAGAGGAAATACAACGGTTCATCTCTTCAGTGGAAAAAGTGGTGGCCAGAGGCGGAACAGTTCTTATTCCTGCTTTTGCTAACGGACGAACTCAAGATGTGATTATGCATCTTCACAAACATCTTCCTCACCTCGACGTCCATGTGGATGGTATGGGTAAAAGAATAGCAAAAATTCATCTCGAACACGATACCTATCTTCGCAATGCAACGGAACTCGAGCAAGCTTGGCGGTGGGCTAAACAAATTTCTTCAAAAACCGATAAGAAAAAGGCACTTTCTGCAGATGTTATCGTTTCAACCTCAGGAATGCTTGATGGCGGGCCAATTCTTTGGTATCTTAATCGATTAAAGGATGACACGAGGAATGCATTGTTTTTCACAGGCTATCAAGCACGCGATACGGGTGGAAGAAAATTCTTGGATACGGGCTCTGTGAGTATTTATGGTCAGGAACATAAAATTCGACTGGAATCAAACCATTTTAATTTCTCAACCCATGCAGGACATCAAGAGATTGTTGATTTTGCTCAAGCATGTGAGGCCAAAACAGTCGTCGTGTATCATACCGATGCAACGAACGCACGGCCTCATCTTGTGACTGAACTCGAGTCTGCAGGTCATCGGGTTCATCAGCCGCAAAATGGGGTTTCAGAAATCCTTTTGCCTTTTTGAAGAAAGTAGCCGAAGTCATTGAATATACAAACCGAATAGGATGTTCGATAGCGATGGCAGCAAAGAAACCCGTTAAAGGTGGACAGAGAAAGAAAAAGCGACGAATGAAGTTGACTTTGAAACAATCCAAACTTAAAGCAGGTAGCGATGCATATACCGAATCTGTCGGTTGGTCGCAAGATGTTGGTCGAACACTTGAGGACCAACCCACAGGCCCCGCCGAACCCGAAACACTCCGTGTACAATGCGAAATGTGCGGTTCGATGATGAAAATTCCAAAACCAAAACGTTCCAAATACACAGTAGCATGTGCATATGCTGAATGCGGTCATGTGATGAAATTTGACTAAGTTCAATACCCCAATTCTCATCGTCTTGATTATCTGTTTTCCTTTGTTGAGCGGCTGTCTTTCCAACATTGATGAAAAGACGCAGGTGTTTCGGTTAGGAACAACAACATCGATGAGAGATTCTGGATTACTCGAGTTGTTGATTGAAAATTTCACGGATCAACATGATGTTACGATTGAATATGTTGCAGTTGGGACCGGAGCGGCCCTTGAACTTGGCAAAAACAAAGATGTGGATGCAATCATTGTTCATGCCCCAGATTTAGAAACCGAATTCATCGAAAATGGATTTGGCATCGAACGCCATACCTTTGCTTGGAATCGGTTCATCCTTCTTTCGTATGAAGAATTCAACGGAAGCGTTTACGATGCGTTGAATCAGGTGTACCAGCAGAATATTTGTTTTATTTCTAGAGGTGATTTTTCAGGTACGCATTACAAGGAACAAGCCATTTGGGAGGAACTTAACACCACACATAACCTTCCACTCGATGAGGATGAAAACGGAATTCATCCTGAAGGTGAATGGTACAATTCCATTGGGCAAGGGATGGGTGCAACAATCAACATGGCCTATGAAAAAGGATGTACTACGCTATCCGACAGAGGCACAGCCCTCAATTTCATTGACAAAACTGACCTAAAAATGTATGAGTTTGAAGACGAGATACTCAACAATCCGTATTCATTCATTCCCATTCAAGGCAAAAACGATGCGGTGTCAACGATATTCGCATCTTACCTGCTCAACGAAGGACAAGAAATCATCTCTACCTATACAATTGGTGATGAGTTGGCATTTTTCCCAATCGACCAATCAACCGAAGAACTCACCAGATAGAATTGATTGAGCTACAGCATCTTGATGGTCGAGAGCTTTTCCTTTGTTTAGAACAATAATTTCATCAGCAAGGCGTTTTGCTTGATGTATGTTGTGCGTAGCAAGTACAATACTACATCCTTCCCCTTTCATTCTCAAGATTTCGTTTTCGATGTTCCGTACAGATTCTCCATCCAAGGAGGCCGTACATTCATCGAGAAGGAGCAACGATGGTTGTAACGAAAACTGACGCAGAAGGACAAGACGTTGAACCTCACCTCCCGACAAATCTTCAACGGGCTGGTTATTATCCACGTTAAGGCAAAACTTGTTCATCAAATATTCAGAACAAACGGGAAGATTTGGGTAGAGATCATTTGCAATACTGCGTTCTCCTATGACCGTATTTCTCAATGCCATTGGTTGTTGAGGCATCCATATGCACGAACCCGGACCATATTCAACAAAAACCCCCTCCAGTCCGGCAAGATAGCGCAGGATAGTGGTTTTTCCAGAACCCGAAGGGCCAACCAAAACAATGATTTTTCCGGATTCCAAGGTTATATCAACACCATTGATGATGTTTTTTCCACCCTTTGTAACACTGATCGAATGTGGCTGTGGCGAACCAAATTTTACTGTTGATGGAAGACCTGAATCCTCTCGTAGAATGATGTTTTTTCGAAAGATGTTCTTCTTTGAGACCGAAGCAAGAAAGAGAACAAAAAAGGTACAGAGAAGCAAAATAACTCCCAACTCCATCGCCATATCGGTGTTTCCTTTTGATGTCTCAAGCACAATACTTGTCGTCATTACTCTTGTTTTCCCAGCGATATTTCCACCGACGATAATAACAGCACCAACTTCAGCGATAGCACGCCCAAAGCCAAGTATGATGGCATGAGATATACCCTGGCTCGAGAGTTTGATTTCTGCTCGAAAACGCTCTCTCCCATGAAGTCCAACCGAGTAAAGCGCATCGTTGAATTTGGTTTGTGTAGATTCGAAAGCATGCCACGCCCCACCCCAAATGAGTGGAAGAATGATGATAAATTGAGCAAAGACCATTGCTTCGATAGTGAAAAGGAGCTCAAGCTCGCCGAGCAGTCCACGCTTTGAAAGAAGCGAGTACACAAAAACACCAACGACGACAGGAGGCAATCCGTACAGTGCATGAAGAACACGTCGAATGTGAAGCAAACTTGGATGAGATGATTGACTACACCACCAACCAAGTGGAATACCAACAATAGCAGCAAAGAGGGTTGCAGAACCACTGGTCATGAACGAGGTGAGAATGATGCCAAGAAGGCCACCGTCATCCATGTTCGTGGGGTGTGACCTTCCCATCAAAGCATTACCTATTCACCCACATACTCAAACCAACGAACATTCTCGTAAACACATGGCCGAACTTCCGTATTATATTCCCGTAGAAGATGCCCTCGACATCGTTCGTGCCAATGCATTACCAACCCAGGTTGAAGAAGTCACCCTTGACAACGCTTCAGGACGCGTCCTTGCAACAGAACTCAAGAGCAAAGTCAACGATCCGCCGTTCGATAATTCTTCAATGGATGGCTACACTTGTTTTTACGATGGACAAACCACATTTGAATCGTATCGTGTGATTGGCCTTGTTCAGGCGGCAAAGGACGACCAATCGATTATAGCAAAACAAGGAGAAGCCGTGCGAATCATGACCGGAGCACCACTACCGGAGAGTTGCAACGCGATTATTCCCATCGAACAGACCGAACAAATTGATGATGAACATGTACGTTTTCTTCAATCTCCAAAAACAAATTTTGTTCGTTACAAAGGCGAAAACATACGAGCCGGTGAAGTGGGACTTGCTCGCGGAACCTATCTTGGTCCAGCTCAACTTGGTATGTGTGCCACAATGGGTTATGATACGATTCCAGTTTTCAAACGCTATACAATTGGCATTATCTCAACAGGGGATGAATTGATTCAACCGGGGCAGGATTTAGCATATGGAGAGATTTACGAATCAAACTCATTCGGCTTAGCATCTCTTGTGCAGTGGTTAGGTCACGAACCCCTCCGTTATCCCGCCGTCCACGATAGCAAAGAGGCATTGAAACAAGCGTTGGACCAAGCAGCAAAAGAATGTGACCTCATTCTCACTTCAGGAGGAGTGTCCATGGGTGAGTTCGACCATGTTCGACATGTCATGGAAGAAGAAGGCGATTTGAAATTTTGGCGGGTTCGCATTCGTCCTGGCTCTCCACCGCTGTTTGGCTATTGGAAGGACACACCGATTTTTGGATTACCAGGGAACCCGGTGAGCAGCCACGTCGTGTTTCGTATGATTGTAGCACCCTACGTTCGTTACAGCCTTGGCTCGTCGTACCCAATTGAACGTAAGGCACGAGCGAAAGTACGCGACCCGATCAAAGCAACAGCAGACTGTCTTACCTTGCGGCGAGTTATTCTTGAACACACAGATGAAGGGTTCCATGCATTCCAACCCAAGCATCAAGGCAGCGGCAATCTCGAT
>Ga0255761_10001920_pt1 | contig 19302 bp, 33 predicted proteins | sample 071ome_29_FD_179961 | JGI IMG/M metagenome (GOLD analysis project Ga0255761, IMG submission 179961) | Coastal salt marsh microbial communities from the Groves Creek Marsh, Skidaway Island, Georgia - 071407BT metaG (version 2) | ecosystem: Environmental > Aquatic > Marine > Intertidal zone >... | reverse complement strand
ACCGACGAGTTTAACACTACGTACAATTCTGTTGCTAACCGTGACGTTCGCGGAACAATTGCAGGCTTGTATGAAGCCCGTCTCCAAATGTTGCAGTACGAGGAGACAAAAAAGGGAGCAAGCAAGGACGGTGCCTTTAAGGCCCTCACCGGCCACGAAGGAACTGTTCGTAAGCAAAACAAGGCGTTCAGCCTCGCTCAACGCTTAATGACCGCTGGAGTCTAGTGCCACTCCTTCACTAGACCGGCAGCGATTACCCCCCAGGTTCCCTTCCCTGGGGGGTTTTCGTTTGCCCAAATTTAGGTACCTAAATCGACTTCTCAAGCCGGTTTATTTCCCGGCTAAAAATTGCGTCAATGTCCCTAACGTGCGACTCCCCGTACAGTTGCGCCTGATCGCGTTCACGATCCCAAGCCCTGTACGCCTTACGGATTACCCGCTTCTTCTTTCTTTCGTCCTTTACGCTGCCCACTCGCGCCGTCCTTCTCATGTCGTTGTGCTGTTCTACACGTTCGACAACGCCTTTTGCCGTCGCTCCATACGATTGTGTTCTCAGGAGTGAACTCGTGCCCTTTGGGGCACTCGTTTTTCATGCGATTGGCGTGTGCCTGCCTCGTCGTATTTTCTGAGGCTGTAACCAATTCTAGATGATTGGGGTTTACGCACCGTCGATGGGGGCAGGCTTCACCTCCGTCGCAATTTCCCTGCTCAACCGCTTCTGTGTGGCACTTGTGATCGACCTGCATACCGTCCGGTACGTCCCCTTTGTGTAGGCGGTAACTGAATTTGTGCGCCATTTCTCGTGGCTGTCCTGGCCCTTGACGGTGGTGGCCGTAGCCGTCTGTCGTCCCTGAGCCCTGGAACAGCCAACAGCCGTTCACGCTTTTGATGACTTGCCGCATGAAACGCTGAAACTCAACTTGGTTGATAGGGCGGTCTGCTTTCCTCATTTTTCCCCACTCGCGCCGGATGTTGTTGTTGTGCCGCTGCATGTCGTTGTGCCCAGTTTGACATAATGCAGTTGTAGCGTGTATAATTGATGTAACTGTCCACCAGATCGCTAGGTGTCCTATTTAGGTACCTAAATGATCTTACCACCGGAGGAGTCATGTACCGCATAACAATTCACGACAAGTCTTTCTTCACGGATACTGAGGAAAGAAGTCACCATCACTTTGATACCGCTGACGCGGCGCTGCGCTTCATGGCAGCGTTGGAGTCGCCTCGCAAGATGTTTGTGTCTGAGGTTTACGGCCACTACTGGTTCAAGACTAATGAGCGTACCTGGCAGTGCGCTGAGTGTCATCAATACGATGACGGCGACACTCACCCGCAATGCCCTGGTAACCCACAGGTAGAAATTGACGCTGCGTACAAGCAACTTGCTGACGACATGGCGTTTGAGTCATGGAGGGAGGAAAACCGATGAGATTAGAGGCTTACTACAACCTGCACAAAAAGTGCATATCGGCGCGTCCAATTGGCGGCTATGTAAAGCACTACGAGTTTCTGTGTCTAGAAGACGCAAGTTTCTCTGTGCAGCCTGCCGGTCGCAAAAAAGTGCTGAAAGAGAAAAAGAAAAACGTTCACGCTTTCGTTAGGGGAAACCTGCTTAGTGGTGGCGAACAACGCCAGCGCGATCACGACTACGACGGCGTAAACATTGACCTCAGCGTAGATCGCTTCCGTGAAGATGCGCGCTACGATGAAGTTACCTATAATCCATACAAGTACGAGTCATTTGTACGTAAACATAACGAGGAACCAGTCCAGTACGCACCGCATGTATGGATCATTGACAAGCACATTTTCATTCCGTCCATATTCCCACCGAAGTAGGAGCAATGAAACAAGTCACCGTGTACGAAGTAGACAGCGACCGTGGAACCTACTGGGAGAGCGACCCGTTCATCCCAGAGATATGGGACACCAAGACAATGCCGTTCGGTGTTGCCGAAGGCCCCCATGCTGACGCTGTTGTAGCGAGCGCTGTTATGAAGATGGCTCGTGAGGGCTACGAGGTCACTATCAAGTCACAAGAGGCTTACCTGATGTGGTTGCTTGAGAACCACGAGCCGGGAGACTGATGAGTACGTCGTCCTGGTGCAAGAAGTGGGCGGGGCAGCAGCCTGAGTGTGAACGCTGCCCTGGCCCCACTTGGGAAGTTTACGGCATACAGAGAGCCTGTTCGTGCCGTTGTCACAGAAAGGAAAAGTAATGCTGGAGAAGTCTGACCCGCCGCAAACAAAGCGGCGCAGTAAAGAGTTCTGGCGAGAAGCAGTACAACACCTGAAAGAAAACCCCGGTGAGTGGTTTGTGTTGGGTGAGTGGAGTAGCAGCGTTGCCGGTCAGATGAGACGCGGCGCTTACACCTCATTCGTGCCTGACGACATCGCTCCTGACAAGCGTGCTGAGTACATGAAGTACGCATGGGAATTTCATTCTGAGATGTGTGGCCCACAGAACGACAAGGGCTACCGAAACCGCGCCGTCCTGCGTGCTAGGTACATCGGTGGGTAAACGTAGAGATAGAGGAATCTCCTCTGCACGCTACTTAACTCGCGCTACTGACATACCTATGATAGAATGGAGCGGTAACGTAATAAAAGCACCAGCACCATACCGTTTTAACTTAATCGCAGACACAGTTTGGCATCGTTTTGAGAAGGCGCTGCCGGAAGGCGATGATCTTACAGCGGTAATACGTTACAACCACACCACAAACGGCGTAGATAACGCCATAGTCGGGATGAGGATGTCCGGTTTCGTCCAGTTACTACGGGCGCACGCTGACCAGATATCCTCTGAACGACCGTTCGGAAGAAAGGAATAATTATGCCTTTACCAAGGCTGCACGGAGAGTTCAACGTTGTCATGGATCCAGAAACTAAGTTCCTTGACAGCGGTAAGACGATGGTGAAGTTGCGCGTCGTCGCTAAAACACGCAAGAAGGTTGACGGCTCGTGGGTTGACGGGGACTCCTCGTTTTTCAACGTAGTCGTGTGGGATCCTTTCGCTACCAATCTCATTGAGGCTGGGGCTAGCAAGGGTGACACCGTGTTTGTTTCCGGCAAGATACGTGAGCGTCAGTTTGAGAAAGACGGCGAGAAGCGATCCAGCGTGGAGATTAGCGTGGGTGACCAGGATGACTCCATCGGGTTGTCTAGCCGATGGCCTCGTCGCTCTAAGAGCATGGACAACGCTCAAGCGAACATCGCTTCAGCAAAAGCCGCTCTTGGCGCTACTGACGACTGGGGGCAGGATGTCGCACCTTTCTGACAGGGCCGACATCAGCGCTGTCATAGGCCATGTTGACTTAGCGATGAAATTGCTAGAGACTCTTAACTACGAGGAGTTCGGCATGGCTGAAAGTTATTTAGGTGATGCTGCCTTTGAGTTGCACTCATGGAAGGATCAACCTAAGTTCACCAAGCGAGGTTCGTACAACGGCCCTTAGGCACCTAAAAATAAGTCGGGGGGCGGGGAATTGGAGTTCACCCGCCCCCCTATAGAAAGGACACCCAATTGTCTATCTCCATCATGTCTAGATACTGGCGCGACGCGCCGTATGACGGCACTCAGTTACTTTTGCTGCTGGCGCTAGCCGATTACGCCGACGACTCTGGCTACTGCTACCCAACGCAGAAGAAACTTGCTGAGAAATGTCGGTGTACTGAGCGTCACGTTAGGTCGCTTATGAAGACGCTTGTGGCTGATGGCGTCGTTCGCGTCATTGAGAACAGCGGCAACAATCGCTATCAGTTGCTACCCATCAAGTTATCCACAGGAACCACAGTTCCACCGGAAAAGATTTCCGCAGGAGCCACAGTTCCTATCAATAGGAATCCCAGTTCCTATGACACCGGAAATCCCCTGCCTAATAACCATCAAGAACCATCAATAACCACCACTAGGGATCCAGCGACGTTTGATTGCTCATGGTGTGGCAGAAAAGCCATACCAGAAGGCAAGCGCTGTACCTGCTCACACGGGAGGATGAACTAATGCAAGAGTTTGAAGAAGGTCTACTCAACCGCGCCTTATGGAGCCGTGACGTAGCCGAAGACGCCTTCACCAAGGTAACCGTTGATGACTTCACGCCAGGTAACGCTATGCAACTGGCTGAACTAATCACCGCCGCCGTTGACCAAGATCAGCCAGACGTTTACGTCTTTTGTCAGGTTGAGTCTGCGAAGGTGGGCAGGCCGGAACCTGCCTACGTCCAGAAGGTCTACGGCCACATCTTCACAGCAGACTGGACGTACTACGCCGATAAGATCCTTGAGGCTAGCCGCTCCAGACAGGTGGAGACTGCCCTGACTCAGGCTCTCAGCGACACCAAGAAGGGCCATACAAGCCCTGAGGCGGTCTTAGAGGCCCTTTCAGACCGTCTTGGTATCCTGAGTACTCCAATAGACAGAAATGACGACACGTTGGTTCTCAGCGACATTCTGGACACCCCTGAGAAAGACGACAACTGGGCCTTCCCACGGCTCCTCATGGAGAACGAGCGCCTGATGATTACCGGCAACGAGGGTGGCGGCAAATCCATGTTCGTCTACCAGATGCTCACCGGAGCAGCGTTCGGATACGACACGCTCCACCTAGAGCCGACAGAACCCAAGCGCGTCATGTTCATTGACGTTGAGAACAACGAAATCCAGACCAAGCGCAATGTCGTAGACATCGTGCCGCTACTGAGGGAGGCACGCCCAGACGTAGAACCGGAGTGGCGCTGGTTCAGGCAGCGAGTCATCAACCTGCTAGACCCCGCCGAAAGGAACAACCTCATCGCCAGAGTCAGGCACTACGCCCCCGACATCCTGTACATGGGCACGGTGTACAAACTCACCGACACCGACGACAACGTTCACCGGACAGCGCGAGCGATCCAAGTGTTCGGAGACAAGGTGCGTGACCACGTTGGCTGTGCGATGGTGGTCGAACACCACGCCGGTCACGGCTTCAACAACGACAGGAACAACATGCGACCAGAGGGATCGTCGTACTTCCTGCGCTGGCCTGACGCCGGATACGGTCTAGCAAGGGTCAAGACCAACACCGATCAGCGGATCGTCAAACTAAGCCCCTGGCGTGGCGACCGCTTCACAGGACGCGATTGGCCCGTTGCACTACGAAGCGGAGGCGTCTACCCCTGGACACCGATCAGCGCAGGCGAGTGGGAAGCCGTCTACGCAGACAAGTACGGAGACGCTTAATGAACCTTCACGGAAAATACAGTAAAGCGGCCTGCGCTGGCATCAACACGGAGATGTTCTACGAAGACCAGATCCGCACGCCCAACAGCGCCCTCACTCAGCAGTTCCGCAAGTTGTGTTCTGGGTGTGAGATACTAGAAACCTGTGGCGAATGGGCCATCAAGCACGAGCGGTGGGGGTTCTGGGCAGGCATGACGCCTGCTGATAGAGAACAAATCCGCAAGAAGAAAAACATAATCGTTGACGATCCAAGTGACGGCTTGCAGCCCCGATTCGACAATTCGGGACAGCACACCGGGTACGGGAGACGAAATGCGTAAACTACTTTTTCTAACAACAATAATTACAAGTACCGTTATCTCTGCTACTCCAGCGTTCGCGGGTGGAGGCCCAGACCATCACGCGATGCCCACGCAGCAAGTGAACATGAGCAAGCCACACAAAGGTGCGTTCTCAGGTGTGATAACTGAGGCCGCTGCTATCCCGAAGAAATGGCGACCGTTCGCAGCCTGCGTAGTTGACCGTGAGAGCGGCGGCACTCTGGACAAAATCCAGTCAGGGGTCGGGGCTCGCAACCCCAGGTCGTCTGCGTCTGGACGATGGCAGTTCCTAAACAGCAGTTGGAACAAGCCTTTGCCCTACATGGTGGCAGCGAGGTTGAAAGAAACGGGCGTCCCTAAGTTAGTGGCGAAAGAAGTGCGTATCTACTTACAAAGCAAGCCCATCTACAAGTGGCACGGATACTGGCAAGACATAGGTTTTGTCGCCGTTGTTACCGAAGGTGGCTGGCGACATTGGAGTGGCGCGTACTGTAACGGCAAGCGACCATGAGGTAAGATGGTTAGCATCCTAATTCAGAGCGGAGTAAACATGCTGCACAGAACCCCCACCTCAGCCACCGTCCTGAATACGAGCCGACCAGAAGAACTCATCACTTTCTTCTACGGTTTCGACGCCGAAAACGGAATGCCCCTTCTGGCGCTGTTCCACAACGGCAAGCAGTTAGGTTTCATCAGCAAGAAAGACATGATCGACATACTGTTCGACGGGTGGCAGAACGCCTCCGACGCTATCGGTGACGGCGAAATGCACGGGCCGATAGACATCGAAGATGACGAGTATTACGAACGCTGGGAAGACGACGAGTAACCGTGACTTCACCACAAAAAAGAAAAGGAGCAAAGTATGAGTTGGATGTCGTGGGCTATCTCCGACAAAGCGGCTACAGAGTTGATAGAACTCGCGTTGGCTGGTCAGATGACCGTGGAGACATTCACGGAATTGTCCGTACACATGACGGAATCGTGGGAAGAGCAAGCGACGGAAATCATCACGAAAAACCGTTCGTCATCGAATGTAAAAACCAGAGACGCGACTGCCTACCTGACTGGATCAAACAACTTAAAGAAGAGACATCTAACGCTAATACAGACGTTGGAGCGGTAGTCCACAAGAAGCACGGAGTCACCGATGCAGCGGAACAGTACGCGACCATGCCGCTCTACATGCTCGTCACTCTATTGAAGGAGGCTGGTTATGCAGTTCACGAAGAAGACAGCGCAACTGATTGAGGACAGGGCCAACGGGTACTGCGAGTTCTGTCTGTACCCCGCAACAGAAGAAATGCAGATACACCACCGCAGACCACGAGGCATGGGTGGCAGCAAAGATCCAGCCACAGCGTCACCAGCAAACGGCGTGTGGGTTCACTACCAATGCCACCGCGCCATAGAAGAAAACAGAGAACACGCTCTCAGCACGGGCTACCTAGTCTACCAGCACAAAGACCCAAGAGAAGTGCCGGTAATGATGCCCCAGGTTACGGCGTTTGGGATGCTCCTGGATGACGAAGGGGGATACGAGCCGCTTCAGGAGCCTTGCGCTGTTTCCCGTACCCAACCCTAGACAGCGCCACGTTTACCGCAGCGTCACTAATAAGAAGCAACTCACCAATCTCTTCCGCAGAGACGCCCTCCTTAGTCATATCAACGATGGCGTCATTACGGATCTGATACAACATTTCAGGGAGGTCACTAATTATTGTTTGCATAGCGTGAGCCCTGTCAGCAGGAGATAACAAGTCGAACTGCGACAGGAAATCAGCAACAACGGAAGCAACATCACCCGCGTCTAGTCTGATTTGACTAAAGCCCATAGTGGGCACTATACTAGACATATCACCAACACCGTTAGGAGATGTAATGAACGAGAAGCAACGTGAGCAACTGCTCAAGCCGATCAACGAGTCACGGATCGCGCAACGCAAAGGTGGCGGCGGCAGGATGCTGTCGTACCTGGAAGCGTGGGATGTGAAAGCCCACATGATCCGCATGTTCGGTTTCGCTAAATGGTCATGGGTCGTGACCTCCGCTGAACTCGTCTTTGAGGAAGAGAAAGACGGCAAGTGGAACGTCGGTTACAAAGTCGTCGGCTCACTTCAAGTTGAGGGCGCTGTCTACAGCGAAGCCGCTGTCGGCGCTAGCACCCTTCCCCAGCGTGGCGAGGCTCACGACATGGCTATCAAGACCGCTGAGAGCGATGCGTTCAAGCGTGCCGCTATCAACCTGGGCGACCAGTTCGGACTGTCGCTCTACAACAACGGATCCACCAGGCCCGTTGTTACCACAACCCTTGACTGATTTAGGTACCTAAATCACGCACCCGCTATGTCATGGTTAGCGGATTTGGACGGAGCGTGGCCCCGGCTCCAGCGAACACGGGGCACTTACCCACCAGGAGGAAACAATGAACATCGCTGAACAAGTAAAAGCAGCACTCAACAATCAAGACCACTATTCACCACGCGCCATACAATCCCGTGAGGGAATCCTAGGCCCGTCAGACATAGGCTTCTGCCGACAGAAAGCAACGCTTACAGCCAAGGGGACGCAGGCGACAGATGTTGTGCCAATGTGGGCTGCCCAAATAGGTACAGCCATGCACAACTACGTTGAGGCAGCGCTGCACGATATGTACCCGTCATGGAAGTTGGGAAGCATCCACGATATGTACGTCAGAGCCACACTCCCTAGTGGTGCGGAGATAGGTGGACACCCAGATATTGTAATCGCTGACGAGAAAACCATCATCGACATCAAGACCGTCAACGGTTTCTCATGGGTGCGTCGCGCTGGCGTAAGTGACAGCCACAAGTACCAGCGACACCTGTACGCGCTAGGCATGATCCAACAGTACGGTTGGGATCCCGGCGAAACCAAAGTCGGCAATCTGTACATGGATCGCAGCGGAGCAGAAGACGACTTCATCCTAGAGATGGAGCCGTTCGACCCGTCACTCACATATGAGATAGATAACTGGGTGCAGGACGTTATCTACGCGGTAGAAAATAACGAAGACGCTAGCCGTGACATAGCAGCACCCGTCTGCGAGCGCATATGCTCCTTCTACACCGTCTGCCGTGGAGGACTAGAGACAAGCGAGGAAGAGAACTACACCGAAGATGGGCTCGTCCAGGCCGTCGCCGCATACGTTGACGCTAGGGCGGCAGAGAAAGAAGCAAAAGCCCTGAAGACTGAAGCCCAGTCTCGTCTGCGAGGCGTGAACGGAACCGTGGGTGACCATCAGGTACGATGGACGACAATGCAGCCAAGCGGCAACCTCCGCATGGATGTACGGAAGGCTCGTTAGGCTGCCGGGAGTGGTGACCCGGCATCCAGGGGCGACTATTCTGCCCCTGATGAGGCCCCCCAGTTCCCTCCTTGCTGGGGGGCCGACCTTCTTTAAAATTGTGGTAAAGTGCCCTTGTGTGCGCCACTCCCAACACATAAGGGGCCAGCATGATTGTTCTAATACCAGACCTACAAATACCACTACATGACAAACAGTTCGTCAGCGCTCTCTGCCAGTTTATCGCAGACCACAAGAAACGAATCACCCGTGTAGTAACAATGGGAGATGAGTTAGATTTCACTAGCATGGGGCGCTGGAGCGAATCAACGCCGCTCGCTTACACCAGGCAACTAGGCAACGAGCGCGACCAATGGGTGAAGATCGCTGAAGATCTACAGGTAACAGATACCATCCGATCCAACCACACAGATCGCCTAGCGGCGGGGATTATGCGTCGGCTACCCGGCCTGCTAGACGTACCAGAGTTTGAGTTGCCCAACTTCATGGGGCTGCCGGAACTAGACATCAACTGGCATCCCCAAGGACTGCGCCTAGCAGACTGGATTCTCTTGCATGGGGACGAGTCAGGAACGTCGCAAATAGCGGGTACTACGGCACGGAGGCTAACGGAAAAGACCGGCCTAAACGTAGCCTGCGGTCACGTACACCGCGCCGGTCTAGTCCCCCACACCACAAGCATCAACGGCAGGCTCACCCGCACGCTATGGGGAATGGAAGTCGGTCACGCTATGGACTACAAGAAGGTCAGTTACCTCAAGACAATGAACTGGCAACAAGCGTTTGGCATCCTGCATCCCAGCGGGAGAACATACAGCCCACAGTTGGTGCCCGTCGTAAACAAGTCCTTTACATTTGAGCAGAAGGAATACAAGTGGCGGTAGGGAAAAACGTCACAGCAAGAGTGGTGTTCGGTGATCTGCGCGTAGAACTAACCGCTGAACAAGCGTCATGGAATCCAGACGTAGTAGACGACATGATATCCAGGCTCAGTAGGCTGTGGAAGGAGTCGCTACAGGCGATGGTTGAGACGAACACCTGGGAAGAAGTACTAGACTTGGAGGATGACGATGAGTGACGAACTGATTGCTGATAGAAGCAACTACGGGGATCCCGTAGAGAACCACAGACGTATCGCTAAGATGTGGAGCGCTTGGCTGGGCCACGAGATACAACCCCATCAAGTTGCGTGCATGATGGTTCTCGTAAAACTATCTCGCATGGTTGGGGACAGGTCACATCAAGACAACTATGATGACGCGATATCATACCTAGAGATAGCAGAAAAAATAGTATCGGACGACATAGAGAAAGTGCTAACAACGCTAGAAAAAGGGGCAAGCGCCTACAGTTTTAGCGGAGGAAGCATAGGATTTCGGGGAGTGAAAGGTTAGATCCCGCTAAAGACCCCACGAGGGAATAGCGAGAAACTCGGGTTCGATTCCCGACACTTCCACATGATAAGCAACTACGAGCAGCAATGGCTGTACTACATTGTCCTGATTCTGTTAATTACAGGGCTCGCAGTAGCATACGGGCTTATCAGTTTTATCGTCGCTAAATCGGGCAAGGACTCCCTTCACAGCATGAAGACTTCCAGCCACAATGAGGACAGCGCCACCGACAACTGACTGGATCAAATCCTCTTTCACATTGTTCACAATCAATCACTTCCGCTCGCCGCACTCTTCACAGATAGCCATGCCACGCCAGTAACTCCACTCATGGTCACAAGTATTAGCCACTACGCCACCAAACAAACCCGTTGTTAAAATCTAACTGCGCAGTAATGTAAGGGATGTACTCGTTCCCCTTGCGCCGCAATCCCCAAAACGAGAACGTCATTTGTTCTGCTTGCCTTGAACCTTAGGCGGCGGGACTTTCTGCGTTCCACATCCACAAGTAATACACATAACTACACCTCCTATCGAACCCGAAAACGTCTAGTCTTTTTAGCGATCTTCTTAGGCTGCTTACTGACCTGCTTCCCCTCAGCAGAAGCCTTACGCTTTGCTCGTGTTGTAGCAGCGTACTCTTTGCTGCTCAAAGACTTAATCGCCTTCTCTGGCAGATACCGTTCGCCCGTAGCCTTCGGCCCCTGCGTAGATGGCTTACCTGATTTAGTGCGCCACTTCTGCTTAGTCCAACGGTTCAAAGACTTCTGAGGCTCTTTCACGATGTGTAACCCCCGCCAGCGTCCTTGTAAGCCTTCGCCAACATTTGAGCCTTGCGAGCAGACCATTGACCGGGAGCGCCACCCTTACTGCCAGCCTTAATCTGCTCAAACAATCGCTTACGCAGGGCAGGCTTCGTGTAGTTGCCAGCCTCATTCACGCGAGACTTCTTCACCTTTGCTGGCGCTTTCGCCTTAGCAGACTTGCCTTTCACTTTGCATCACTCCACACTTTGCGAGCGCCATTAAGAAGCCATTGCCACGAGTATTGAGTGTCTATTTTCCGGCTAGTCCAGTCTTTATGATTGGCGAGCCTGTACTTAAAGCCCTTCCAGCCAGCGGCCTCACGAACAGCGCAATGCAAACGCCGCAAGGCTTTCTTCTCCTCCACGCTAAAGTCCTTCTTCCGACCCGCTGAAACGACCTCCGTGCCCCAGGTAGCCCAATTCGCCATGTTGTTAGGGATACCCCACCGACTCCAGCGAGTGCCCTTAAACGAGCCACGACCCGCGTGCCACACAGGGCCAGCAGAACAAATATACGTATGCCCGTCGCTGTCAATCACCGCATTAGCGTAAGGAACTCTTGTGCTTCTGTGGATGACATACTGAACCACTCCTGGGTTCCCGTTCGGGTCGCTTGAGTCACCACCCGCTGTGTGATGCGCGATAGCCATGACCGGCTTATTCCCTTTGCTATACCGCCAGCGACCGTTATGGCGCTTAGTCCAACCATCAACAAACGTAACATTCTCAGCGCCCAGCCACTTCACACAAGACTTCTTCAACCTACGTTGGAACGCGCTCACTTATCCTCCACCGCAACCCCGATGATATCCTTCACAGCCTTCATCTCGCCCTCAATCGCACGCTGATCGTAAGCGATCTGATTCACACGGTCAGCAAGGCTAGTGCCACCATTTGGGAACAACTGATATTCGACACGCTCAAGCCGGTCACTAATCGTGCGGCCCTGACGGTCAACACCAAGCATCTGGTCAATACGATGAATGGCTTTATACGTGGTGTACCCAAACTTCATAACAACTAGCAGCGCAACAACTATCGCTGAAACGCCGATAAGCCATTCCACGACCATGTAGTCGGTAATGTCCATGACTCAATGCTCTTCGGGCTCCTCGCCAGGAGGCGGGAGGTCAGGAGTCAAGTGCGTGAGAGCAAGAGTAGGCGCGAGAACCGCAGCAATAGCAGCGATCCATAAAGGCGCACTAGCCTCACTAATCACACCATAGGCGACAAGCAGCGGCACGGCAGCGAGAGCGATCCCGTACAGCCACTTGCGTCCCTCACGAGACATCAACTTATCCATCATGGGGTTTCCTCACTCTCTTAGGGTTTGTTAGTTAGCCGAGTGCGTAACGAATGATGACGAGTCCACTCGTCCCACTACCGCCGTAGCGAGTTCCCGTAGACGAGGTGTATCCCGCGCCACCGCCACCGTTGCCGTAGCCCGTCGCGTCAGAGCCGTTCTGGTTAGCGGATGAACCGCTACCGTCGCCGCCACCGCCGAGGCCGCCTTGACCGGGAGTGGCGATCGTGGTGTATCCACCGCCGCCGCCGCCTGCGGCGATACCGCGTGTCGTCCCATCGAAGTTCAAGAGCAAGCCGTCGCCGCCCTTACCCGCAGGGTTACCGCTAATGCCGGGAGTGACGCTGCCGCCAGTTTCGGTGTAACCACCACCTCCACCACCGCCATACGGGACATTGACATGAGATGGGTTTGCGTCGCCGCCGTCATTGCCTTGGCCAGCGGTTCCCGCTGCTCCAAGCGGGTAAGCGGGACTGGTGCTGGTTGCTCCACCACCACCGCCAGAACCACCAGCAGTTGCGGCGGGGCCGCTGGTGTAGCCAGACGCACCCCTACCGCCACCAACAGCGGTCAACGCTCCAAACGTGGAATCCTCACCGGGGGGAAACTGGTTGTAGTACGAGTTCCCTTGACCGAACTTCCCGACGTAGATCGCATACGTCGTCGCGGTGACCCCATATCCGTAGTACAGGATCAGGCCACCAGCACCACCACCACCTGATCCATAGTGACCAGTAGAGTTGTTTCCACCACCGCCGCCACCACCGGCGAGCAGGAGCAGGTCAATGTTTCCAGCACGATTGAACGTCACCGAGTAGCCCTGCGCGGGGTCGTACTCAAAAACGTGACAACGGTAAGTCACCCCGGTAATGGTTTCCGCTTCACCGTTCGCCACAAAAGTGAACGGAGTCAAGCCACCAACCTGTGAGTCGATGTAGGCACTTGGGCCTACATCTCCACCTGCCACCGTGAGCAGGTTATTGAATGGTGAGCGAAGTCGATCAATCGCCATTAGGAAATCTCCGATCCGAACAGGGCGAACGTGAAGTCATCATTCGATGCAGCCACGCGCAGGTACTTGTTTGTCGCGTCCAGCGTCAAACCGATAGTGAGGGCAACAGTTTCTTTGGCTGCCGCCAAATCGTTGAAAACGAGAATCTTTGAGTTGGCTGGCTCACCGCTGTTTGTCGTGTCCAGCGCGACCTTGTAGTAGCCAGCAGAGTTCCCACGGTTGCAGATGAGAAGGCTAGAGACGACCGTTGCCGTGGCAGACGGGCATGTGTACAGCGTCTCCCACTCAAAGCCCGTCACCGAGCCACCACTTGAGGCCGAAGTTACGTCTGAGTTGATCGACTCAAATGTGAACGTCGTAGTTGTCGGCGCAGAAACAACCGTGTGAACCCCATCGAAGGATGAATCGGCAGGTGACAGGATCACGCTCACCTGACTGCCCACTTGCAGGTTGTGTGCCGCGCTCGTCGTCAACGTAGCGACGTTGCTTGTCAGTTCCTTATTAGTCACCGTCAGGGATGACTGGCTTGTGGCTACTTGCCCAAGCACTTTGTAGTCAGTAGCCACTTGTCAGGCTCCCATCATCAGAAGTGGACTGAACCCAGCCGAAGCCAGATCTTCTTGCGTAGCGGCATCATCAACAATGTCTGCCGTATCCCTGTTTTTCGTCTCAGGCATTTCCTAGTTCCTTCTTCTCGCTTGATGTGATACTCGTTTTTTCAATGAACTCAGGCAAGAAACCAGCCTGATGAATAGCGTTCAACTGCGCCCAATCAACCTTGCCCTGACCGATAGCCTGCAACTCCGCTTGACGACTGAGGCGTGCCTGCCAGTAATCAGGCTGCGCCGCCTCCAACTCGTCGTAAGTGAACTTGTGTGGGAACTGGTCGTACATATCAATCAAGTGGTTTAGTTCACGCAGAGAGCCGCGCTCCTGCAACTTGCCCTCTTCCAAGTCCAGTTCCTTGATCTGCGCCTCAAGGTGATCGACCTCATCGTCAGATTCCTTGAGCCGAGCCACCTCAATCTCAATCTGTTGGCGACGCAACTTGGCACGCTTCCACGAGAAGATCGCTGCACGAAGTTCCATGCACACCTGCTGAAAGGCCATTTCGATTGTGTCGTGCTGACCAAGCACGAAGCGTTCCAGTTGGAAGCGGCTCCGTGACTGGATGATTTCCTCAATGGATTCCAGAATGTCTGGGCGGTCGTCGATCATACGTCCCAGAACCCCGCTCCGTTTCGGTGAGAATCACTCATGCCACCGTCTGCGGCGTTCGCGCCGCCGTACTCACCCGAGGGAGAGAGGTAAGCGTTCACATAAGTCGAGATGTAATTGGTGGTCGTAGCGAACTCAAATGTTTGGACATAGTTGCGCTCGTCACCGTTCCAGCCACCGGCCCACATGCCGTGCGTGTCAAACGACAACGGGACAGGACTTTGTATGGGTGAGAGAATGTAGCAAACCGTGGAACCCGACGTACTGGGGTAAGGATGCCGAGTGATGCTTTGGCTGGTGAAAGTGTTATCACCAGCCGTGAAAGCGCCTACCGCCTCCTCAACGACGGTTCCCGCTTCACGGCGAGCCGAACCTTGATTAGCGGCGTGCGACCAAGTATCCGTACTCATATCAAGCATCATCCATTCATCTGCATTGTTCGCACCGTCGTAGCCGCCCCACGAGTATCCGGTGTTGTTTGCGCGATGATGGAAAAATTGCGTGCTTGAACGGTTGTAATTGGCATTACTTATCGTGGAGAAAGTGTCCGTTGCGAAAGCAACCTTGTCACCGGTTTGTAACTGAGTACTCGTAGATCCGTTACACACGTAACCGTTCGCGCCACGCTCCCAAAAAACCGAGTGGTTATCTCGCCCCCGCCACGGTGTAGACGCAGAAGAAAGATCACTCCATGTGCTTGTGGAGTAGTCGTACTTCTGCACATCGTCGCTGTAATTAACGGCGTTCATGTCGCCGTTACACAGGTAGCCAGCGACACCCTGATTACTGCAACCCCGCGCCTGATAAACAGTCACGGGAAGAGGTGTCCCAACAGACCAAGTGCGAGCGGTAGCGAGATACTTGTCGTTTGTGAGATTGAGACTGCCGCCCCGATCTCTACCACCCATGACGTAACCAACTTGGTCAAACCATGAGGGGACAGACCCAGCCGTCGAAGTCTCCGCACCGACTAGTCGAAGAGCGACCGACGTATTTGGCTCCAACGCTTCAATACCTACGTTGTCAAAGTTCGCTGCACCGACAACGAAATCCGTGCCGCTACCCTGATTAAGACTCGTAGAGCCGTCACTCAACACAACATTCACGCGAGGCGACGCGCTCACCTGCACGTTGCCGCTCGTCTGTCCCACCGTGAACGTGTGAGTTCCAACATCTGTCAGGATCTTGGACAGCAGGAATGACCCGTCAGCGTTCTTCAACCGCTGGATACTCACTAGGAAATCTCCAATCCGCTGATGTGGAAGTTCACGGTCGTAGCCGAAGCCAAGCCCGTGATCGTGTTGGTCGCGTCAAGCACCTGCTTGACCTCCCAAGTGATCGAATCATTCGCAGCCACGGTCACATCGTTCGCAATCGCAACGCTGTTCAACTCAAGGTCAAACGTCGCGTCAGCGGCAGCGGTGTTCGCCACCGTGATCGACGTAACCAGCGTCTTAGTTGCAGCGGGAACCGTGTACAACGTGGTACTACCAGTCGAAGCAGCCCCACGGAACAATGCCGTAAATGTGTTTGCCATTACCTATCTCCTCAGAGTCCCAACAGGGCTAATGCTTCAACAGAAGTCAATTCAGTTTTAGTCGCATACGTTGTTGACGCGCTCGTCTGCGTCAAGAACAACGCATCCGCTTGCGTTTGCGTGTAAGTGTTCGCCACTTCAAAACTAGAGAAAGCGCAAACAATCAGGTAATCATTCAAGGCCGCGCCAGAAGCCAAGGTGATAGTTCCTGAATCCGTAGTCGTGTAGTCATCGCCGGGAGCCAGCAAGACACCATTCAGGAATACCTGCTGTAAACCGACGCTGTACGAAAGAGTGACTCCGTTATTGTCAGCACCCGTGAAAACCGTTTGAGCGGCAGAGGCCGTGTACTCAAACGTAACCAAACTGACAACACTCGCAGCCGACGCTGCCAACCAGCCAGCACCGTCATACACGCGCATCTCTTGAGCGGTCGTGTCGTAGTATAAGGCTCCCGTCACCAGCGCGTCACCGTCATTGTCAACCGACGGAGCCGACGCTTTCTGGCCCAAGTACCTGTCATCGAACGAGTCATACGATGCGGCGGCAGCCGCAGCAGAGTTCGCAGCACTCACCGAACTAGCAGCAGCGTTCGTCTCGCTAGTCGCAGCGTTCGCGGCAGACGTAGCAGCATTAGTCTCAGACGTTGCCGCGTTCGTTGCTGACGTAGCCGCAGCAGCGGCATCAGCAGCCGTAGAAATAACGTCAGCAGCCGTTGACGCGGCGTCAGCATTCGTTGAAACAACGTCAGCAGCGGTAGCCGTCTCCGAAGCAGCAGCGTTCGTTTCGCTCACAAGAGCGGCAGCGGCAGAAGCCGCGCTTGCAGTCGCGCTTGTTGCAGAGTTAGTGGCCTGAGTAGTCGCCTGAGCCACCTGACTTGTAACAGCAGTTTCAGCCCAGTTTTTAGTGACAGCATCTTGAGCGTCAGTTGGATCAACCATGTTCGTGATCTTGTAAGCGCTGCTCAGATCAATGTTTTCAAGAACCCTAGGGTGAGCGGTCGTCGCACGCCATCCGTTAGTGGAAGAGTAGACGTAAAGAATCTCCTCGTCAGTAGCGTAGTAAGCCTGACCAACAATAAGGCTAGTAGTAGGACGGTTTGCTAATGTCCCAATATCAATATGCCCATCAAGAGCGTTAACGTGAGTGTTAGCCTCACGAGCATCAGTAGCAGTAATGACATGCTCAATAATTGACGCATCACCATGAGACTGTGCGGCGGTATCATCAGCGCCCCGCTGCAAAACAATAAGATCCGTGCCGTTGACAGAAGAAATAAGGACTTTTTCCTCATTAGGCTTCTGCCGGTTAATAACAGCGAAAAACGGGCCTACGTTTCCAGTCGGCCACCCAGTAAACCCACTAGTAGGAATAGTAGTAGCAGTAGCGTTAAGAGGGCCAACGAGTAGAGTTGCCCTGGCCGATCCCTTATAGTCTCTAATTGCCATTAAACAATTTCCTCTACCGTTAAAACAAACGTGCCTTGCCAGCCCAGGCCGCCTGTTGCCAAGGATTCGGGTCGCCATTCAAACCCTGTAGCGTGGACTGAGTATACCAGACCGCTCTCTTGATAAAAGAACAAAGCACCCGACTGTACTAGGTTCATTAAAAACCCAAGTTCCTCTACCGGATCACGGATAATCTTTGCCCCATCAATATCTAACTCTTGATAGTTCATTATTGGAACATTCCAAGAGGAAGCCTTGCCCACCGCTGGCACGCTACGCAACTCCCATCGGGTAATAGCGGGGTTGCTCGTCCCAGGAATGATTACGTAGCGAGGCTCTAAACGAGAAAACACTAAACCGTCTGTGCTTCTATGACCGCTAGAAATGCCTGAATCCATGCTTACGCGAGCAGACCGATACCAGTTGCCGCCATCAGCCTTGTAGTCTAAGAAGATTCCTCCGTCATTTGGCTCAAACCACTTAACCAGTTGATAGAGGCCAGCCTTGTTGTCCTCAACGCTATACGAGATGCGACCCTGCTCAAGCCAGCCAGGAGCCGGGGTTTCAAGAATTTCGGCGTAAATCTTGCCACCAGCCTGCGCAAACACCCTACGCCCAGTAACCGTTGTTGACTGAGCGTTAATCCCATCAACAGTAGCGACTGCCGTTATCGCCGTATCAATGCTATCTGGGGTAGATCCCGTAAAGGTAGGCCAAACAAATTGCGTTTCTTGAGCAATAAGGTCATTAGCAAAAGCAGGAGTCAGGGCAACATTTGTGTATTCGGACAAATCCATGCGCCCAAGACCTTGCGCTTTTGTCGGGGGGAAATAAGTGCTAACCGTGTCTTCGTTCTCTGGAGACTCATAAGCATCCGTAATGCTGGACTGCGTGTACCAGACAAAACGATCCTGACCCTCAAAGTCATAAACAGGAGTATTGGTAGGGACTTTTGCTCCAGAAGTTAGAAGACCATTAGCGTCAGCAACCATCATCCGAAAACCGAAACGAGTGCCAACAATAATAAAACCTTGGTAAGAAGTAATGCTGTACCCGATTTCTCCATCAGGCAATGTCTGGGCAACAACCGGGGCGTCAAACGTAGCGCCGGTAGAGTCTAGTTGAAGAAAATGAATAACCCACTTATCGCCGTTACCGCCAAGAAGGTACGTCCCGTTAGGGGCACGAGTACCAGCGACCCACTTAAAGTCGGGAATTGGATGCTGGTAAATCTGAGTAGGAGAAGCGCCTGGAGTGGTATCCCACAAAACATTATCCATGTTTGTAAGAAGTCGATCCTGCGACCACAGCACAAAATTATTAGTTCCGTGCGTAGAGGGATTAAAAGTATCAACAAGAGTTAAAACGCCAGCAGCATTCTCGTATCGGGAGATATCCGTTCCGTGAGAAACAATCGCGTACTCACCATCGGTACTAATGCCCGTAGCAACCCCGCTAGTAGGCAAGGTAAGTTCTGAAACAGTCCAGTTAGTAAAATCCGTTATCATAAAAACTTTAGTGCCGACTGCCCCAAACAAGTCGCCGTTAACTTCCTGAAGATACGTTTGCGCTGTAGCGCTTTCAGCAATATCAGCAACCTCGTTAGTCTGATTTAGCAGAGAGCATTGCCATTGATTTGAGAAGTCAATGTTTATGCTTCGGTAATACCTGTTAATATCCGACTCGTCACGATCCATATTGGACTGGCCGCTGCCCTT
>Ga0255761_10001908_pt1 | contig 19347 bp, 17 predicted proteins | sample 071ome_29_FD_179961 | JGI IMG/M metagenome (GOLD analysis project Ga0255761, IMG submission 179961) | Coastal salt marsh microbial communities from the Groves Creek Marsh, Skidaway Island, Georgia - 071407BT metaG (version 2) | ecosystem: Environmental > Aquatic > Marine > Intertidal zone >... | reverse complement strand
CGCAGCGCGGACCTGCGACATCGAGCGCATCGACGGCCTGCCGCCGCGCAAGGTCACGCCGAACGCCCTGGATATGGAGCGCATCCGCCGCGAGGGCGCACAGATCAACGCCGCGCGGGGGCGTGACACGGCGCTGGTGGACCTGTTCGCCGGGTTCCGCTGGCCGGTGACCGGACGGATCAGCGGGCGCTATGGCAACCAGCGCATCCTGAACGGTGAGCCGCGCCGTCCGCATCTGGGGGTCGATATTGCCGCGCCCACGGGCACGCCGGTGGGCGCATCGGCCGCGGGCGAGGTGTCTCTGGCCGAGGCCGACCTGTTCTACACGGGCGGCACGGTTGTAATCGATCACGGCCACGGGGTGAGCTCGATCTATTCGCACCTGTCGCGGGTGGACGTGGCCGCGGGCCAGCGGGTCGCGGCGGGCGAGGCCATCGGTGCGGTCGGCTCGACCGGGCGTTCGACCGGTCCGCATCTCGATTGGCGGATCAACTGGTTCCAGTTGCGTCTCGACCCGGAACGGATCGCGGGTCCGATGCCACAATAGGGCTAGCGGGCGAGGCTTTCCTTCAGGAACGCAACAATCGCGTCTTGGTCGTCCCAGACGATGGCGACCGGGAGAGTTCGGACCATGGCCCGAGCCTCCGCCGGCATGCGCACGAGGTCCTTCTCGGTGGTGACGGGGACGGCCTTCAGGGAGGCCGCGTCCTCGCACAGGCGCATGATGCGTTCGGGCGTATAGGGCTCGTGATCGCCGAAGGGCACGCAGGACACGAGCTCGCAGTCCATCTCGGCGAGGGTCTCGAAGAATTTCTCCGGGCGGCCGATGCCCGCGAAGGCGAGGACCCGCTGGCCACGCAGGTCATCCGCGGCGGGCGTGGGCATGACCTTTGCGGTGAAGACCGGCAGCCGGTCCCCATAAGACTTGCGGATGCCGGTACGGTCCGCGCCGACCACGACGATGGCGTCGGCGCGCGCCAGCCCGGCGTCGATGGTCTCGCGCAGCGGCCCCGCAGGCATGACGCGGCCGTTGCCGAAGCCGGTCCCTCCGTCCACGACAATCAGCGAGATATCCTTGTGCAGTGACGGGTTCTGGAAGCCGTCATCCATGACGACCAGCCGGGCTCCCGCCGTGATGGCGATGCGCCCGCCGGTCGGCCGGTCCGCCGAGACCCAGGTGGGCGCGGCGCGGGCGAGCAGCAGCGGCTCGTCGCCCACATCGGCAGCGGTGTGGGTGTCGGGATCGACCTGGACGGGCCCGCGCGTCCGCCCGCCGTAACCGCGCGTCAGAAAGGCGGGGTCGCGGTCCGCCAGAAGCCCGGCCAGCGCGATGGCAACGGGGGTCTTGCCCGCGCCGCCGGCAGTCAGGTTGCCGACGCAGATGACCGGGACGTCGATGGTCTGGGTTTTCTGTCCGGCCCGCAAACTGCGTCCGGCGAGGTCATAAAGCAGGCCGAGAGGGGCCAGCAGCGCGCCGGCGGTGGCTTCGGGGTCCGACCAGAAGCGCGGGGCCTTCATCGGTTGCCCGCGACAGCCTTGGCGATCAGCGGCTGGAGCCGTTGCACCGTCGTCTCAAGTACCGCCTGGTTGCGCGCCGCTGCGCCTTCGGCGGCCCGCCGCATGGCGGCCAGTCCGTCCGCATCCGCGAGCAGCTCACCCACCGCACCGATCAGGGCGTCCTTGTCGGCCACCTCGCGGCTGGCGCCCGCCGCACCCAGATCGCGGGTGATCGACAGGAAGTTATCGACATGGGGGCCGTGCAGGACCGCACAGCCCAGTTGCGCGGCCTCCAGCATGTTCTGGCCGCCATGGGGGATCAGCGAACCGCCCACGAAGGCGAGCGGGCTGACCCGGTAGAGTTGGCCGAGGATGCCGGTGGCGTCGGCCAGATAGACGTCGGTGTCCGGCCCGATGGCTTCCCCGCGCGAGCGGCGGGCCACCTTGAGTTCGGCGCGTTGCAGCACCTGTTCGATCTCGTCGCCCCGCTGCGGGTGGCGCGGAGCGAGCAGGGTCAGCAGGCAGGGAATCTTCGGGGCGAGGTGGGTGTGCACCTCGGCCACCATTTCCTCTTCCATGCGGTGGGTGCTGGCGGCGAGCCACACCGGGCGGGCGCCGATGGCGTCCTGCAGGGCGGTGAGTTCGGCGGCGGTCGCGGGCAGGGGTGCGGCGGCGAGTTTCAGGTTTCCGGTGACCGACACATGGTCCGCGCCCAGCGCCCGCAGGCGTGCGGCGATGTCCTCGTCCTGCGCGAGGATGGTGTCGAACGCGCCCAGCATCGCCCCGGCCAGCGCAGGCGCGCGGCCCCAGCTCTGGCGCGAATGTTCGGACATGCGCGCATTGACCAGCGCCAGGGGGATGCCCCGGCGGCGGGATTCGAGGATCAGGTTCGGCCAGAGTTCGGACTCGACCCACAGTCCGGCACCGGGCCGCCAGTAGTCGAGGAAGCGCCGCACCCAGCCTGTCCGGTCGATGGGAACGTACTGGTGGAAGGCGCGGCGCGGCAGGCGCTCCTCCATCAGCCGGGCCGAGGTCACGGTGCCGGTTGTCATCAGGATGTGCAGGTCGGGCGCGGTGCGCAGGATGCGGTCGATCAGCGACAGGACCGACTGTGCTTCGCCGATGCTGGCCGCATGGACCCAGACCAGCGGCCCGCGCGGGCGCTCGATGGAGGGCAGGCCCCGGCGTTCATCGACGCGGGTCGGTTCCTCCTTGCCGCGCATGGTGCGCTGCTGGATCAGCAATTCGATCAGGGGCAGGCCTGCAGTGGTGACGGCGCGGTACAGGCCGGCGGACAGGGGCGGCGCGCCGGATGCGGTGCTTGCGGACACGCTCATGCCTGTGCGCGGGCGCCCGGGGTTTCGTCCTGGGTATCCCCCGGGGCGGCTTCGTCCGCCGCCTCACTCGTGTGGCGGAACTGGAGCCGCGCGAGCCGGGCGTACAGCCCGTCCTGGCGCTGGAGTTCGGCATGGGTACCGCTCTCGACGATCTCGCCGTCGTCCATGACGAGGATTTCGTCGGCATTCATCACCGTGGCGAGGCGGTGGGCGATCACCAGCGTCGTGCGGCCCCGGGTCAGGCGGTCGAGCGCGGCCTGCACCTGCTGTTCGGATTCGGCGTCGAGTGCGCTGGTGGCCTCGTCCAACAGCAGGATCGGCGCGTCCTTCAGCATGGCGCGGGCAATCGCGATGCGCTGGCGCTGGCCGCCCGACAGCTTCAGGCCCCGGTCGCCGACCAGGGTCTCGTAACCTTCGGGCAGCGCCGCGATGAAGTCATGGGCCGCGGCATCCTTCGCGGCGGCGATCACGTCCTCGTCGCTGGCGTCCGGGCGTCCGAAGCGGATGTTCGCGGCGACGGTGTCGTTGAACAGGGTCACGTCTTGGCTGACCAGCGCGATGTTGTCGCGCAGGCTGGCGATGGTGACCGCGCGGACATCCTGCCCGTCGATGTGCACCGCGCCGCCGTTGACGTCGTACAGGCGCAGCAGCAGGTTCATCACCGTCGATTTGCCCGCGCCGCTGGGTCCGACCAGCGCGACGGAACGGCCGGCGGCCACCTCGAAGCTCACATGGTCGAGCGCGTTCTGGTCGTCCTCATAGGCGAAGGAGACGTTTTCGAAGCTGACGCGCCCGCCGGACAGGGCGAGCGGTTTGGCGTCCGGCGCGTCATAGATCTGCTCGGCCTCGTCCAGCAGGTCGAAGCTGCGTTTGACGGCGGCAAGCCCTTCCTGCAGCGCGGCGTTCAGGTTGCCCAGGCTGCGGATCGGCTGGTAGGCGAGGATCACCGCCGACAGGAAGCCGACGAACTCGCCCAGCGTTCCGGTGCCCGACAGGATACGCCAGCCGCCATAGGCCAGCACGGCCGCGACGGAGACACCGCCCAACGTCTCCAGGATCGGGTAGGTCCGCGCGCGACCCTTCACCGTCTTCATCACCAGATAGTAGATCTGGTCGAACAGGTCGTTGGCGCGGGTGCGTTCGTACTCCTCCATCCGGTAGGACTTGATAAGCCGGATACCGGAGAACGCCTGTTCCAGGTTCGATGTTAGCTCGCCCATGCCGGACTGGGCGTTGGTCGAGGCCTTCCGCAGGCGCCGCCCGATGCGGATGATCGGCCGTCCCGCGATGGGATAGGTCAGGATCACCATGCAGGCGAGCAGCCAGTCCAGATAGAACATCATACCCACCAGCGCGGCGGCGGTGACGAAGTCGCGCGCCATGGCCGTCAGCGTGCGTGACAGCGCATCGCGCATCAGGTTCACGTCGTTGGTGAAACGCGAGATCAGCTTGCCGGTGGACGTCAGGTGGTGGGTGCGCAAATCGGCGCGCATCAGATGGGCGAACATCGCCTTCTGGATGGCGTTGATGACCCGAAGCGCGACCGACTGGCTCAAGACGCTCTGGCCGTAGGACGCCATGCCCTTGATGAAGGTGACGAGCACGATCGCCAGCGGCAGCAGCCAGATGACGTTTCGGTCCTTGGCCTCCAGCATGTTGATGGAGGTCTCGATCAGCTTGGGATAGGCCGCAGACGCACCCGCCACGACCAGCATCAGCACCACGGCGGCGATGATGCGCGGCAGGTGCTGGCGCATCCAGTCGCGCCACAGGCGCTTCATCAGGTAGCCGGTCGATTCCCTGGCCGCGTTGTCTGCCGAATCCTGCATGGCGCGGATCGGGTCGCCTCCTTGTTCGTGCGGGCGGATGGAGCCACAGGCCCCGTCGCCAAGGCAAGTCTAACATGCGCGTAAACCGCGCCGTTCGCCATGTACAGGGCGTTGACGGCGGGGGCCTGTCTCAGGGGTGAAATGCCGGGCAACTGCCCCGCAAAACAGCCATGCGCCGGAGGAGAGAGCCATGAAACGCATCGACATCATCGCCCGTGAGGACATGAACGCCGACCAGGGCCGCGTCTATGACGCCGCCAAGGAGGCCGGCGGTCCCGTCGGCGGGCCGTTCTACGCCTATATCCGCATCCCCGACCTGTTCGAGACATCTCAGGGCATGCGCGAATGCATCGGCCGTACGCCGCTGACCGGGCGCGAGCGCCTGATCGTCTTCATGGCGGTCGCCCGGCACTGGAACGCGCGCTACCCGTGGTTCGCACAGTCGCGCAATGCGCTGAAGATCGGCATCGAGCGGGACATCATCGACGCCATCAACGACGGCGGCACGCCGGACCTGTCCGACGCGCGCGAACGCACCTGCTTCGCCGTGGCGCAGGAGATGTTGCAGTCCTGCAAGCTGAGCGAGGGGTCCTATGCCGACGCACTCGCGGTGATGGGGGAGACGGACCTGATCGCGCTGGTGGCGGCGACGGGGCAGTTCATGATGACCTGCTGCACGGCCAACGCCTTCGAGGTCGATCCGCCCGCCGACCAGCCGGTGCCGCTGAAGCAGTAGGTTAAACGCTAAGCCGCTTCGCGCGTGTCCTGTGCGATGGGCGCAAGGTAGCCGGTGAACAGCTCGACGCAGCGGTCCCAGGAATAGCCCAGCGCGTGGCGGCGGCAGTGTTCGGGGTCTGAGGTGCGCAGCGCCTCGACCAAGGCGTGGCCGAGATCCTCGTTGAGGCAGCCCGGCCCGTCGCGACCGATCACGTCCAGCGGGCCCGGCACGGGATAGGCCGCGACGGGCACGCCGCTGGCCAGCGCCTCCAGCAGCACCAGCCCGAAGGTGTCGGTGCGCGAGGGGAATACGAACACATCGGCGGCGGCGAAGTGGCGGGCCAGCGCTTCGCCATGCTGCTCGCCCGCGAAGAACACGTCGGGAAACTTCACTTTCAGTTCGCGCCGCTGCGGGCCGTCGCCGACCACCACCTTGATGCCGGCCGTCTCCAGTTCGAGGAAGGCGGCGATGTTCTTTTCCACCGCGACCCGGCCCGTGTCGCTGGGCGCGGCCAACGGGCGGCACTTCGCGATGATGGCCGGGGTCGGGTTCGACGCTCATGTGGTGGCCAATGTCGATGTGCGCATCAAGCGCCGTATCGGCAAGTTCGCCTATGTCGCGGCCTCGCTGGCGGAGTTGGTCCACTATCGGGCCCGCACCTACCGCGTCGAGATTGACGGGCGCGACGAAGTGGCGTCATCGGTGGTGATCGCCAACGGGCATTTCTATGGCGGGCCCTATGTGGTGGCGCGCGAGGCCGCGCTGGACGCCCCGCATCTGCATGTCTGCCTGTTCCGCCGGACCGGCCGCTGGAACGCGCTGCGCTATATGTGGGGGCTGCTCAGCGGCCGGCTCGACCGCTTCCCGGATTTCGACGTGGTTCCGGCGTCGCGTCTGAGCGTGCGCGCGGGCGAACTGTGTGGGGACAGCGAACCGGTTCAGGGCGACGGCGACATCCTCGCGCATTTGCCCGTGGACCTATCGGTCCTGGCCGGAAGTCTCAGGATCGTGCGACCTGCGGCGGCAGCCTGATCAGCCGCCGCCCGCCACCGTCATGCCGTCGATGCGCACGGTCGGGCTGTTGGTGCCGTAGCGGAACTCGAGGTTGTTCGCCGGGACGAGGGCGCGGAACATGTCCGGCAGGTTCCCGGCCACGGTCATCTCCGTCACCGGGAAGGTGATCTCGCCCTTCTCGATCCAGAAGCCGGACGCGCCGCGACTGTAGTCGCCGGTGACGCCGTTCACACCCATGCCCATCAGCGCGGTGATGTAGAACCCCGCCTCGATGTCGGCGATCAGCTCTTCGGGGGATACTTTTCCCGGTTCCAGGTAGAGATTCGTTGCACCGGGCGAGGGTGGACCGGACGTGCCGCGACCGGCATGGCCGGTCGTCTCCAGACCGAGCTGGCGCGCGGAAGCCAGGTCGAGCAGCCAGGTCGTCAGCACGCCGTTGTCGATCAGATTGCGCCGTTTGTTGGCGATGCCCTCCGCATCGAAGGGTTTGGAGCGCTGGCCGCGCGGGCGGTGCGGATCGTCCACCACGGTGATGCTGTCGGCGAAGATCTGGGTGTTCAGGCTGTTTTTCAGGAAGCTGGTGCCGCGTGCGATCGACGGGCCGGTGATGGCGCCGGCCATGTGTCCGATCAGCCCGCCGGCGACGCGCGGGTCATAGACCACGGGCACCTGGGCGGTGGACATGCGCCGTGCGCCCAGCCGGGCGACGGCGCGTTCGCCCGCGCGTGTGCCCACCATGGCCGCGTCTTCCATATCGGCGCGATAGACGGCATGGGCGAAGTCGTATTCGGCCTCCATGCCTGCGCCTTCGCCCGCGATCACCGAGACGCCGACCCCGCAATCGGTGCGCGCGTAGTGGCCCGCGAAGCCGTTGGTGGCGGCCAGCGTGACGGCTGTGTGGCCCCAGCTGGCCTCGGCACCGTCGGAATTGGTCACACCCGCGACCGCACGCGCGGCGTCCTCGCAGGTGCGCGCCATCTCGACGAGAACCTCGCCCGCCGGCTCGTCGGGGTCTTCCATGTCCAGGTCGGGATAGTCGGTCGCGAGCTGGTCCGGATCGGCGAGCCCGGCATAGGGGTCGTCGGGCACGGCGGCGGCCATGGCGAGCGCCCGGTCCGTCAGTTCCGACAGGGCCGCGTCCGAGAAATCGGTCGAGGACACGATCGCCTGTTTCTTGCCGCGGAAGACCCGCAGGCCGAGGTCGAAGGCCTCCTGCCGTTCCAGTTTCTCGATCTCTCCCAGCCGCTGGGCGTGGGAAAGCGAGGTGGCACGGATCAGGACGGCATCGGCGGCATCGGCGCCGCGCGCCCTGGCTTCGGACACAAGGGAAGACAGGCGGTCCCGGTCATCGACCGCGAGGTGATCGGACATGTCGCTCCTGCGGCGCGGCCGGAGCCGCGCGTTGGGGTTTGCGCCTAGAAGCTGCCAGGCGCGAAGTACTCGATGATACCAATCACCGAGGAAATCGCCATGACTCCGATCGTGATGACCATGCCGGCGACGCGGTTGAAGGCTTCGGCGTTGCCCATCAGGCCGATGGAGTGCAGCAGGCGGCCGACCAGCAGGGCGGCACCGAGGGTGAAGACGATGAGGGGGGAAACCCCGGCCATCTCGATCAGGCCCAGGATGATCATGGCGCCGGGCATCCATTCGGCATGGTTGCCGGGGGCGCGGATCAGGCGCTGCATCTTGATGTCCGCGTTGTCGCCCCACATCGTCTCGTTTTTGATGCGGTAGGCAGTGACCCGCATTCCCAGAACGATCTTCAGCAGCACGAGCAGTGCGGCAAACAGCATTGTGTTGACAGGTGTGACGGTCGCGAGCGCTTCCATGATTTCTCCCTATGACGGCGTGGTCGGTTACCAGATCGGCTTGCCCGATCCCGGCAGGCCAAGATCATCCCACATTGCCGAAACTTTCTCGATAACCTCTTGATCCATCGCAATCTGGCGGCCCCATTCGCGGGTCGTCTCGGGCGGGATCTTGTTGGTGGCGTCGAGCCCGATCTTGCTGCCGAGGCTGGAGACGGGCGAGGCGAAATCCAGATAGTCGATCGGCGTGTCCTCGATGATCGTCACGTCGCGCGCCGGGTCCATGCGGGTCGAGATCGCCCACATCACATCCTTCCAGTCGCGCGTGTCGATGTCGTCATCCACGACGATCACCCACTTCGTGTACATGAACTGCCGCAGGTAGGACCACACGCCCATCATCACCCGCTTGGCGTGGCCGGGATAAGCCTTCTTCATGGACACGACCGCGATGCGGTAGGAGCAGCCCTCGGGCGGCAGCCAGAAATCGACGATCTCCGGGAAGGCCTGCTGCAGTAGCGGCACGAAGACGTCGTTCAGCGCCTCACCCAGGACGGACGGTTCGTCCGGCGGCCGACCGGTGAAGGTCGAGAGGTAGATCGGGTCGCGCCGCATGGTGATGGCGCTGACATGGAAGACCGGGAACTGCTCCACCGAGTTGTAGTAGCCGGTGTGGTCGCCATAGGGGCCTTCGTCGCCGTATTCGTCGAGCGAGACATGGCCCTCGATGACGATCTCGGCGGATGCCGGAACCTTCAGCGGCACAGTCTTGCAGTCCACCAGTTCCAGCCGCTTGCCGCGCAGCAGCCCGGCGAACTGGTATTCCGACAGCGTGTCGGGGACCGGCGTGACGGCGGCGATGATCGTGCCGGGGTCGGCGCCGATCACCACGGCGGCGGGCAGCGGGTCCGGGCGTTCCGACTTCCAGCGCGCGTGATGCTGGGCGCCGCCGCGATGTTTCAGCCAGCGCATGTAGGTCGTGTCGGGCCCCGTCACCTGCATGCGGTAGATGCCCAGGTTGAACGCATCCTCGCGCCGCCCGTCCGGGTTGGGGCCCTGGGTCACGACCAGCGGCCAGGTGATCAGCGGTGCGGGCTCGCCCGGCCAGCAGGTCTGGACCGGAAGCTTCGCCAGATCAATCTCGTCGCCCGTCAGTACGACCTCCTGCACGGGCCCGGAGGAGACAGTCTTGGGACGCATCGCCATGACGGTGCGCAGCAGGGGCAGCTTGTCCCAGGCGTCGCGCAGGCCGTCAGGCGGTTCAGGCTGGCGCAGGAAGGCGAGGGTCTCGCCCACCCCGCGCAGTTCAGACGGCTCGCGGTCCATGCCCCAGGCCACACGCTCGACCGTGCCGAACAGATTGACCAGCACCGGCATGGTACCGGGGCTGCCGTCCTCACGGGTCACGTTCTCGAACAGGACGGCGGGTCCCCCTTCGGCGAGCAGGCGGGTCTGGATCTCGGTCATCTCCAGATGGGTCGAGACCGGGTGCGAGACCCGGACCAGGCGACCGGATTCCTCGAGCCGGGAGATGAAATCGCGCAGGCTGTCGTAAGGCATGTTTCAGACTTAGAACGGGCGAACCCGCGTCCGTCAAGCAGCCCGGTGGTTGCGAATTTTGGCTTGTGTGCGAATGATGCCGTCATGAATGCCGATCCTTTCAAGACCGACCCGGTGCTGGCCAATGCCGCAGGCTATCCCTACGACATCACCGAACATTCGTTCACCTTCGTGGCGGGCGACGAAGCCCCCTTCGATGTCCGGCTGACCGGCGGTCGGCGGCCCGTCATCGGTTATGGATCGAACCAGTCGCCGCTGCGCCTGCGCCAGAAATACGGCACGAATCATGCGCCGATCCCCGTCCAGCGCGCCTGGCTGGCCGACCACGACGTTGTGTATTCGGCGCATTTCTCCAGCTACGGCTCACTACCCGCGGCCCTGCGGTACATGCCGGGCACGCGCGTGGCCGTCGCCGTGAACTGGCTGAGCGATATCGAGCTGGCGGTGATGCACCCGACGGAGGTCGATAACTATCATTTCGCGCGGCTCGAGGGGCTCTCGCTGGAACTGGATGACGGCCGTGTCCTGGATACGGCGTTCGCCTATCTGAGCTTTCGCGGCCATGTCGGCGACGGGGAGAAGCCCTTCGCCCTGCGCGAGGTGAAGGCGGAGAATCGCCAGATTCCGGAACTCACCCAGCTGGAAGCGCTGCGTCTGATGCGTGATCGACTGTCACCGGATGTGGATTTGCATGACTTCGTTCGCGCGCATATCGACGATGCCGAGGTCCGTGTGCAGCGGATCGGCGCTTTGGGACAGGCGGCGCTGGCAGTGGCCCACGCTCCCCATGACGTTCTGGAAACCTGAACCTGATCGCTAGGCAATCGCGCGAGCGGCGATGGCTGTGGCGAACAGGATCAGGCCGAAATCGCGGTTCGACTTGAACTTCGCCAGGCAGTCCTTCGGGTCATTGAAATCAATGCGCGCCGTCTGCCATGCCAGATGCGCCGCGCCGAGCGCCAGCCCGACCCAGAACGGCCAGGCGAGCCCCGCCAGCCAGGCGCTGACGGCCAGCAGCAGGACACACACGGTATAGAACCCCGCGATCCAGGGACGCGAGGCGCTGCCCAGCAGGCGCGCGGTCGATTTGATCCCGACCAGCGCGTCGTCTTCCTTGTCCTGATGGGCGTAGATGGTGTCGTAGCCCAGCGTCCAGAAAAACCCGGCGGCGTAGAGCACGAGAGCGGCGGGCGGCAGGTCGCCTGCGACCACTGCCCAGCCCAGCAGCGCGCCCCAGTTGAAAGTCAGGCCCAGCCAGGCCTGGGGCCACCAAGTGATGCGCTTCATCAGCGGGTAGGGCACGATCAGCAGCAGGCTGAGTGCGCCGACGGCCATGGCGAAGAGGTTGAACTGCACGAGGATCGTCAGGCTGACCAGCAGCAGGGCCACCAGAAACGCCAGTGCGGTGCGCACACGGATCGCGCCCGAGGCCAGCGGCCGGTCGGCGGTGCGCGCGACCCGGGCGTCGAAATCCCGGTCGAACAGGTCGTTGATGACGCAACCCGCCCCGCGCATCAGCACCGCGCCGATGCCGAACAGGGCGACCCACCACAGGCTCGGCCAGTTGCCGTCGGGCTCCGCCATCGCCAGCGCCCACCAGCCGGGCAGCAGCAGGAGCCAGGTTCCGATGGGCCGGTCGAGGCGCATCAGCCGCGCATAGGGGTGCGTGGCCTTGGGCGCGTAGCGCTCAAGCCAGTTGCCGCGCGGAATGTCGCTGGCCGAGGGAGGCGACGTATTCGCGCCCGGCGCGGTATGATGCGGCGTGTCGTTCATAGGCACTTGTTAACCCAGCGGGCCGCGCGCCCCAATCCCGGAATATCGGATGCGCGAAGACAAACCGAGGTTTACGCGGGTACGGCTGTTCGTCGAAGACGATCTTGCGGCGGGCACCGGGCTGACGCTGGAGCGCGACCAGAGCCACTATCTGGCCAATGTGATGCGCAAGGGGGCCGGCGACCGGGTGGCGCTGTTCAACGGTCGCGACGGCGAATTCTGGGCCGAGATCACGGAGGCCCGGCGCGGCGCCGTCACCGTCGATGTCGGCGAACGGATGCGCGAACAGGCGCCGGAGCCCGATCTGTGGCTGGCCTTCGCGCCGATCAAGCGCGCGGCGGTGGACTTCGTGGTTGCGAAGGCTACGGAAATCGGAGCCTCCCGGCTGATCCCGGTGGTCACGGCGCGCACCAACACCGAGCGGGTCAACACGAAGCGGCTGCGCGCCAACGCCATCGAGGCGGCGGAACAGTCCGAGCGCCTGACGGTGCCGGAGATCGACGAACCGGTGAAATTCGCCGACCTTCTGCGCGACTGGCCGGACGGCCGCGCGCTCCTGTTCGGCGACGAGACGGGCGCCGGACAGCCGGTCGCGGAGGCCGCGCGCGCTCTCGCGGAGGCGGGATCGCCGCTGGCGGTTTTGACCGGACCGGAAGGGGGTTTTGCCCCGGAGGAACTTGACCGGCTCAGGGAACTGACTTTTGTTACGCCTATCGGGCTCGGACCGCGGGTCCTGCGCGCGGATACGGCGGCCCTGGCCGCACTGTCCGTGATTCAGGCCGTGGCGGGCGACTGGACGACGGCACGCTTCGGCTGACCGGCGCAAACTGGGGAACGCAATCCATGGCAGCTCCGTCTTCGGGTGGCGGCCCGGTTATTGAAACCAAGCAGCAACTGATCGACTGGTTCGCGGAAGGCGAGAAGCCGGCGACGGACTGGCGCATCGGCACCGAGCACGAAAAATTCGCATTCCGCCGGTCCGATCACGCGCCGCTGTCCTATGACGGCGAGCCGGGCATCCGCGACCTTCTGGAAGGGCTACAGCGGTTCGGCTGGAAGCCGGTCTATGAGGGCGAGAACGTCATCGCGCTGTCGGGCGAGTCTGGAGCGAATATCTCGCTGGAGCCGGGCGGACAGTTCGAACTGTCCGGCGCGCCGCTGGAGACGCTCCACCAGACCTGCGAGGAGGTCCATGAGCATCTGCGCCAGCTCCGAGAGGTGAACGGCGAACTGGGCGTCGCGATGATGGGAATGGGTTTTCACCCGACCCTGAGGCGCGAAGACGCCCACTGGATGCCCAAGGGCCGTTACAAGATCATGCGCGAATACATGCAGAAGGTCGGGACCATGGGCCTCGACATGATGCTGCGCACCTGTACCGTGCAGGTGAACCTGGATTTCGCCGACGAGGCGGACATGGTCCGCAAGATGCGTGTCGGGATGGCGCTGCAACCCGTCGCCACGGCGCTGTTCGCGAACTCGCCGTTCCGCGAGGGCAAGCCGACCGGCTACCAGAGCCTGCGAAGCCATGTCTGGACGGACACGGACAACGACCGTTCCGGCATCCTGCCCTTCGTGTTCGACGATGATTTCGGCTACGAGCGCTACGTCGATTATGTCCTCGATACGCCGATGTACTTCGTCTATCGCGACGGCCAGTACATCGATGCGTCGGGCCAGTCCTTCCGTGACTTCATGGAGGGCAAGCTGCCCGCGCGGCCCGGCGAACATGCGACCATGGGCGACTGGTCAGACCACACGACCACGATCTTCCCCGAGGTGCGGCTGAAGAAATACATCGAGATGCGTGGCGCCGACGGCGGGCCGTGGAGGCGTGTGTGCGCGCTGCCGGCCTTCTGGGTGGGTCTGCTTTATGATTCCGGCGCGCTCGATGCGGCCTGCGACATGATCGCGGACTGGAGCGCGGAAGAGGTCATCGATCTGCGCAACGCCGTGCCCGCGCAGGGGCTGGATGCGCCGTTCCGGAACGGGATGATGCTGGATCTGGCCCGCGAGGCGCTGGAGATTTCACGCGCGGGGCTGAAGGCGCGCGCGCGGGAGGATTTCTGGGGACAGGACGAGAGCCATTTCCTGGCGACCCTGGAGCAGATCGCCGATTCCGGCCTGACGCCGGCTGAGAACAAGCTGGCCGCCTATGAAGGCCGCTGGGACGGCGATGTCGAACGCGCGTTTGAGGAGTACGCCTGGTAGCTGCAGAGCCGGCCCTCAGGGGTTTCCGGAATTCTCGGCGGCGGCCCGCGCTGCAGTGACGGCTTCGGCGATGGTCGGGACGAACTGGACTTCGGGCGAGGTGATCCCGTGATCGTTCAGCGTGTCGCGGACCGGGGGCAGTGTGCCGGTCAGATAGACCGCGATGTTTCGCCGGCGTGCCTTGGCGACGAAGCTTGCGATGGTGTGGGCGGCGGTGGAATCGACCAGCGGCACGGCCTCGAAGTCGATCACGAAGGCGCGCTGCCGCTCACCGATCCGGTCAAGAACCGCGCCGACCGTTGAAGCCGCTCCGAAAAAGAACGCCCCCTTGATCCGATAGACCATCACATCGGCATCGGTGGCGAGCGAGGCGTCATAGGCCGGCTCATGATCGCCGTGCCGGTCGGCCTGGTCTTCGGGTGCGAAGGCGGGCCCGGATTCGATCCGGGAGGCTTCAGCCAGCCGGTGAATGAACAGCAGCACGCCCAGTGTGAAGCCGACGACGATCCCCTCGGTCAGCCCCCGGAAGATCGTCAGTCCGAAGGTGGACAGCAGCACCACCGCGTCGCCCCAGGAGGCCCGCAGCAGGATCGCGAAGGCGTGCTTCTCCGCCATGTCCCAGGCCACGATGGCAAGGATGCCCGCCAGCGCTGCCAGCGGAATGAAACTCGCGAGCGGCGCGGCGGCGAGGATGAACACCAGCACGAACATCGAATGGAACATGCCCGCGAGCGGTCCGCGCGCGCCGGACCGCACATTGGTCGCGGTACGCGCGATGGTGCCGGTCACGCACAGTCCGCCGAACAGGGAGGACGCGATGTTGGCGATCCCCTGGGCGACCAGCTCGCAGTTGGAGCGGTGCCGCCGCCCTGTCATGCCGTCGGCGACCACCGCGGACAGCAGGGATTCGATTGCGCCCAGCAGCGTAAACGAGATCGCGTGGGGTAGCACGGCCTGGACCTTGTCCAGCGTGATCGCGGGCAGGGACGGCGCGGGCAGGCTGGAGGCGATGCCGCCGAAGCGGGTTCCGATGGTCTCAACCGGCAGCCCCAACAGCGCGGCGGCGAGCGATGTCACGATCACCGCGATCAGCATGCCCGGCAGGCTGGGTTTCCACTTGCGGATGGCCAGGATGGTGACCATCGCCGTGAGCGCGATGGCGACTGCCGCGCCGCTCACCGTGTCCGCGGCCCCGGCCAGCACCTCTAGCTTCGGGGCCAGCGGGCCGGGCTCGGGTCCGTCCAGCGTCAGGCCGAACAGGTCCTTGATCTGGCTGGCGAAGATGATGATGGCGATGCCCGCCGTGAAACCCACGGTCACGGGGAAGGGCACGTACTTGATGAAGGTGCCGAGCCGCAGGAAGCCGATTATCAGCAGGAAGACGCCCGAGATCATGGTCGCGAGGATCAGTCCGTCCACGCCCTGGGTATGGACCGTGGCCGCGACCAGCACGATGAACGCGCCGGCTGGGCCGCCGATCTGGAAGCGGCTGCCGCCGAAGGCCGAGACAAAGAACCCGCCGATGATGGCCGCGTAGAGCCCGCGGTCGGGCGGCACCCCGGACGCGATGGCGATGGCCATCGACAATGGCAGGGCGACGATGGCGACGGTCAGCCCGGCGATGAGGTCCGCACGCAGGGAGGCCAGCCCGTAGCCTTCGGACAGGACAGTGAAGAGTTTCGGCGTGAACATCTCCGCAAAGCTGGGGCGCTCGCGGTGTTCACGGAATGGGGTGAGCAGGGACAGGATCTGGAACTCTTTTGCTCGGCGATGGGCGGCGGTCTCGATGAGGGCGCTACTGGTGCCGGTACGGACTCCACAGGGTGAAGGACAGAAGCGCCGCAAAGCCTGCAACCAGGGCAAACACGATAAAGGTGTCCTGGAAGGCGAGGGCCGTCGCCTGGGCCGCGACCATGCGGCCCAGATACAGCGTCGCCAGCGGCGCCTGGGTGGCATCTGGCAGGCCGCTGCCGGAAAGCAGTTCGCGGACCCCGGTCAACAGGCCCTGGGTGGCGGCGTTGGCCTCCGTCTGGGTGGTGGCGAGCAGCTCTGCGAAGAATGCCGTGCGTCGCTCGATGAAGATCGCCAGCAGATTGATCCCGAAGGCACCACCTGCCTGGCGGGTGAAGTTCAGCATCCCGTTGGCCATGCCCATGCGCTCGGGTGGGGCGGCCTGCAGGCCTGCTGCGGTCACTGGCGGAAACAGCATGCCCTGTCCGATACGGCCGATCACGACGAGGATGGCAAAGGTCCAGAAAGCCGTGTTGGCGTCGGCAATCCCCATGAACCAGGTCGATACCGCGAACAGTGAAAAGCCGAGGACCAGCGGCCAGTAGGGTGGGAACTTGTCGCTGAGACGCCCGGCGATGGGCAAGACCAGTCCCAGAGCCGCGCCCCCCGGGACGAGCACGAGCCCTGCGCGCGAGGGGGTGTAGTTCTCGACAAGCTGGACGAAGACCGGTTGCAGGTAGAACGAGCCGAACAGGGTGGCGCCGAACAGGAACGAGACCATGCATGCCAGCGCGAAGCGCGGGTAACGCAGAAGGCGCACGTCGAAGATCGGGTCGTCCACATAGAGCTCCCAGCAAACGAAGGCGATGAGCGATCCGATGCCAAGACCCAGTGCGCCAAGTACGAAGTTCGAGTTCCAGCCCTTGAGCTGGCCGTTCGAAAGTCCGGTCAGTGTTGCCATCAGGAACACTGTCACCAGCAGAAAGCCGAACCAGTCGAAGCCGGTGAGCGGAACCGACTTGTTGCGGTTGGGGAACACGACGGAGGCCAGCAGCATGGAGCAGAAGGCGACCGGCAGCGCGACATAGAATGTGAAACGCCAGTTGAAGGCGTCGATCGCCAGCCCGCCGAACCACGGGCCGAAACCGGGGCCCAGCACGAAGCTGATCCCGAACAGGCCTGCGACCATGGCGCGCCGGTTGGGGGGGAAGACACCGAACATCGCCATCATGGTCAGTGGCAGGATCACGCCCGCTGCGACGCCCTGAAGCGTACGGCTCAGAACAACGATCCCGTAGGTCTGGGCCGTGCCTCCGATGATGCAGGCCGCGAAGAACAGCAGCATGGATGTCACGAAGGTGTGCCGCTGCCCGAATGTGCGGACCAGCCAGTCGCTGATGAGCATGCCCGCCGTCATCGCTGCAAAGAATGCGGTGGCCATCCACTGTGCCTGGTCCTGTCCGACACCGAAGGTTCCCATGATGTCGGGCACCGCGACATTGGTGATGGTGGCGGACAGCGCGAGCGCCAGCGAGGAGGAAAGGCTGGTGACAACAACCAGCCAGCGATGCGCGAAGGAAACGCCGGGGACGTCGCCGGCGCCGATGGCGGCGTTGGTCATTGAACCTGCCGCCGCAGGATCAGCGGCCCGGGATGGCGATATCGACGATCGCCATCATGCCGGGGCGCAACTTTCCGTCTGCCTGGTCGATCGCGATGCGCACGGGCAGGCGCTGGGTCACCTTGGTGAAGTTGCCGCTGGGGTTCGGGTTGGGCAGCAGGGCGAATTCGCTGGTGGCCGCCTGGCCGATGCGCTCGACCGTGCCCTGAAATGTCTCATCCGGGTAGGCGTCGAAGGAAACATCGACCGCCATCCCGGGTGACAGGTGCCGGATGTCGGTTTCCTTGATGTTGGCCTCGACCCAGATTGCATCGGGGTTGTGCACCAGCATCAGCCGCTGGCCGGGATTCACATACTCGCCCGCATCCACGAAAGTCTCCGAAACGATTCCGGTGACGGGGCTCTTGATGGTGCGGTCGGCGACGTCCAGACCCTGCCGGTCGCGCTGGGCCGCGATCTGGGCCTCCTCGTGGCGTAACTCATCGATCCGGCTGGCCAGTACGTTTATCTGGCCGCGCTCGGCCTCGGCCTCGGCCACGTCGGCAAGTGCGGCCGCGAGGTCCGACTGCGCCTTTTCGTGTCGTTCCTGTGCACGGCTGAGTTCCGCCTGCACCTGGTCGAGACGTTGGCGGGAGACGACCCCGTCCTTGAGAAGCGCGCGCGAGCGTTCGAATTCCGCGCGCGCCAGGTCGTACTGCTCACGGCCGGCCTGCACGGCAACCTGTGCCGATTCGGCGCGGGATCGCAGTGCATCGACCCGGCGTGCGGTGGTCAGGTCGATCAGTTCGATCTGGGCAGTGATCTGTTCACGCTCGGCCGCGAGCGCAGAAATCTGCGATCCGTATTCGGTCAGACGAAGTTGGGATTCGCGCGAATCGATCTCGACCAGCAGGTCACCCTTGGAAACGCGCGCGCCGTCGCTGATCGGCATGCTTACGATCCAGCCCGACACCCGGCTTGACACGGCAATGGTGCCCGCCTTCACGCGCGCGTCGGTCTCGCTTACATGGCTCCACTGCCAGTAGCCCCAGCGGCCGACGCTCAAGAGTGCTGCAAGCACGACCAGCCCGATGATGCCGAAACGCAGGATGCGCCCGAACACTCGTTTTCCGGCGCGAGCGTCGGCACGCGGCGTTTCTTCCGCAGCGGTCGAAACCGGCTCGGGTATGCGTCCTTCGTCTGGCATGTCGCTACTATTGTCCATGAGCAGCCTGTGCGAGACAATTTATTCATGCGCATCACGCATGGCTGGGGTCCATGAGGTTCACGGCGTGCGAAGCAGGACAACCGGGGGAGAAGGCAATGGCGACGCAATGGGCGCCCGAGGGCGCGATTCGTATCACGGCAGGCACGCCGCCGGGCGGAGGCCTCGACCGTGTGGCGAGGGCGCTTGAAAGGGCCATTGCGCAGTCGGGCAGAATCTCGGTTCCGGTCGAGGTGGAGAACATTCCCGGAGACGGCGCCCGCCGTGTCTGGCGCGAATGCATCGACACGCATCCCGGTGACGGTCATGTGGTCAGCATCAGCTCGCCCAACCTGACGACGGACTATCTGGCGGGCATCGCCGATTTCGAGCACACCCGCTACACGCCCATCGCGACGCTGGTCAGCGAATACATCGCCTTCGCAGTGCGATACGATTCGCCGTATGCGGGCGGAACGGACCTGGCTGCCTGGCTTGCTGAAGTTCCCCACGACGTCACCGTCGCGTTGTCCACGGCGTTGGGAAATCCCAACCACATTGCGCTGGCCAAGCTGACGCGCGCGGCGGGCGGCGACGTCAACGCGCCGGTGGTGCGCGTGTTCGACACGGCGCTGGATGCGGTGGCGGATGTCGTGGAAGGGCATGCGGATGTCTGCGCGGTCACCGTCGCCAGCGTCATCGCGGAACTGGAGGCGGGCAATCTGCGGATGCTGGCGATCTCCTCACCCGAGCGCCTGTCGGGCCTGTTCGCCGACACGCCGACCTGGGCGGAACTGGGAATCGATTGCAATGTGGGGGCGTGGCGCGGTGTCACCGGCCCGGCGGATATGCCGGACGATCAGGTGGCGTGGTGGCGCGGCATCCTGCGCGATGCGGTGGCCCAGGACGTGTGGGACGAGGAACTCGCGCGCATGAACTGGACGGCCATGTATCTCGACGGGGAAGCGCTTCAGACTCACCTGTCCCGCGAGCGGGCGGAATATGTCGCGATCCTTGAGGAGCTCGGCCTGCTGAACGCGCCGGCCTGAGGACTCAGACGGC
>Ga0255761_10001905_pt1 | contig 19364 bp, 14 predicted proteins | sample 071ome_29_FD_179961 | JGI IMG/M metagenome (GOLD analysis project Ga0255761, IMG submission 179961) | Coastal salt marsh microbial communities from the Groves Creek Marsh, Skidaway Island, Georgia - 071407BT metaG (version 2) | ecosystem: Environmental > Aquatic > Marine > Intertidal zone >... | reverse complement strand
TCTGGGTGTACAGCGTGCTGTCCCCCATGTCAAAGAAGTACTGCTCGTTGTACAAGAAACCTCCGGCATCTACCGTCACAATAGGGGTATAAATACTGGTCACAGGAGGCGAGACCGTAAAGGTGCTGCTGGGGCGCGGATTCACGAGCACAGCATCCGGGTAGGACACAAAAATGGTGTCGATGCAGCCCTCGTCCGTCCACATCCACAGCTTGACATCGTAGAGGCCTGCGTTGGTATACGTATGCGAAGGCATGGCTTGATGCGACGTATCCCCATCGCCAAAGTCCCAGAGGTAGTAGAGCGGGGTAGAGGCCGAACTCAATGGGTCAAAGAGGTGCGTGTAGGGTTCACAGCCTACAATACCGGCGAAGGAGGCATCTATTCGGGGCCGCTGGTAGACCCGAATGGTATCGTAGACCGTTTCTTCGCAGGCTTTGGATTTGATGTACAGCTGCACGGGGTAGGCGCCGGGCTGCACAAAGGTCACCGGCGGTGGAAATTCCCCACTAAAGGTGTGGATATTGGCATCGCCAGCCGCGCCAAACGTCCATTCAATAGTAGCGTCCGGGTACCAGAAGCCACTTGGGCTGAACTGGAAATTCTGTTCGTCCGCGCATACTCCGCCCGTGTAGTTGATTCCCGCATTGATGGGCGGATAGATGTGAAACTCGACTTGGTCCGTATCTGCGCAAGGCCAGCCGGGGTTGGCAATCAGCGTGACCAGGTATACCCCGGTATCGTTGAACGTATAGACTGGGTTGGGCAGGTTGGAAGTGTCCGTGGTGCTGTTGGGGTCGCCAAAGTCCCAATGGAAGAAGGTCGCGTTGTAGCTGTCTTCTTGGAAGGGCACGGTCGTTCCAATGCAGAGCTGGGTGGGGTCGTCTACTTCGGAAATGATATCGGCCCAAATAGCTGCCTGACAAGCCGTCACGTTAAACTGGTAATCGCGCCGAATGGTATTCAAAAGCACCCCATTCCGCCATTCTTCCACACACATGGCCATCACATACTGGCCCGTGACCGTGATCTTGCCTTGCAAATGCCCTGTCGAGGGGTTCATCGCCAAAGGGGGGTTCCCCGGAATCGGATTGACAGTCGTATTAGGCGCTTTGTACGGAATGGTCGTGTAGGGCGGCGGAGCCGGTGGGTTGGGTTGCGGGGTATTGAAGCCGCCGCCCTGCCCCTTTCCACCCCCGTGGTAGAGGCTGCACAATTCGTAGAACAGGGAGTCGCCATCCGGATCGGTGCAGGTCACCGGGATGTTGAGGAATTCTTGAGAGCAAAGCACAATCGGAGGCGTGGAATCCCACTGCGGGCTGCTGTTGCAGGTGTCGTTGGGGGGAATTCGGGTCGTAATCGTCATGCCCCAATCGTCCGGGTTATTCAGGTTGGTGATAGTGGCATTTCGGCAGCAGCGCTGGTAGGAAATGACGTAGCCGGAAGCGCGGGCGGGCAGACTTTGGACGGTGATGTAGTTGGCGTATTCGGTACAAATGTTTGGAGGCGCCTGCAAGCAGGGATTGCCGGTATTGGCCGGCACCGGATACGTAGGCCCCTTGTTCACCTGAAGGTTGTAGAGCAGCTGGCCACTGAGTCCGTCGTAGATGCCGATGGAGGCCGTTTGGTCCAATTGCGCGCCGGTCGAATTGCAATCGCGGTAGACGACCAGCTTGATTTGGTAGACATTGTTGCCCGAACAGGTATAGGTCAATTCGCCCCCCACCAAATGCGCGGCCTGAACCGCAGCACCCAGCATGAGCAGAGCAGCCGTCAGCCAACGTTTCAAACGCTTAGCCACCACAAACCTCCTTCCAGGATAAGATGGGCCCCATTCCATGGGAGGAAAGGTAGTGAAGGGCCTCGGGCTCAGGAGCAATGACTAAGGCAAAGTCGCCTCCCCAAGCGCCTAAGCTCTTGCCGCCCGCGTGAGCGTCGTGCAGGCGTTGAGCCACGGGGGAAACTTCTCCCAGGCGCGCGGCTAAAAATGCTTCGTGTTCCGCGCAAAGGGTCTTTAAGCGTTCAACGTCTGCCGCAGTCTCAAAGGCATGGGTCCAAGCGGTGATTTGCGCCAAATCCTCCTGGGACATCGGGGCGAGCAAATAGCGTTGAACGGCGTCTTGGCTGTCGCGCTTTTGGCCCAGGTAGCCAAAGTGCAGCGCGTCCATCGGCCAATGGCTCAAATCGACGGGAGTAACCTCCGCACGCGCACCCGTGCGGCGGTAGCGAATGGGGCCATCGGCCAGCGCGCAGGCCACGTCGTAGCCCGAGCCCTTGGAAACGGCGAAGTGGAGGGCGAGCGCATCGACCTCCAGCCACTGGGCGATTAAAGCGATCAAGGTGGAAGACGTGCCCCAGCCCCAGGACCGTTCAAATTCTACTTCCGTGACCACCGACCCCGTGGGCCAGGTCCGGCTGCCCTTGAGGTTCAGGGCGGCTTCGATGCAGGAACGGACGAGGCTGAGCCTGGATTCTGTTGCCACATCGCCCGAGAGCCAGGTGCTTCCGTCGGCTTCCAAGGCGGTCCAGAGCAGGGGGTGGTCCCCAGGATGGTAGGTGAGGTGCTGGCCTTTTACGGTAGGGATAGCCAAGGCTTCGGCACCCTGAACAACCGCGTACTCCCCCGTGAGGAGCAGCTTACCACGTGCAAAAAACGAACGTGGCTGGGCCATATTAGTGTTGTTGGGGAGTGGTTCCGCGCAGCTCGTGGAAGGCATTGACCACGTCGGCGTGGTGGGGGACACTCTTCGAAAACTGGTGGGCGATGAGCTCTTTTTCGGTCTCGGTAGCACCCAGTTGATTGAGGATATTCAGCAGGTGCATCTTCATGTGCCCTTTCTGAATGCCCGTCGTGGTGAGGGCGCGAAGGGCAGCAAAATTTTGGGCCAAACCCGAAGCCGCGACGATTTGCATGAGTTCCTGAGCGCCTGGCTGGCCTAAAATTTCCAAGGAGAGTTTCACCATGGGGTGGAGCTGCGTCAAGCCGCCCACCGTTCCCAAGGAAAGAGGAATTTCAATCCAAAAACGAAACTGGCCGTCCCGAATATCGCAATGCGTCAAGCTGCTGTACTGGCCATTTCGGGCCGCATACGTGTGGCAAGCCGCTTCCACCGCCCGAAAATCATTGCCCGTCGCCAAAATCACCGCATCAATACCGTTCATGATGCCTTTGTTGTGCGTAGCCGCGCGGTAGGGTTCCACTTCGGCAATCTGCACGGCGCGCTTAAACTTGTGCGCAAACTCCTCGGCGCTCAGATCGGTGCCTTCCACCATTTGCTCCAGCGGGCAGGCCACCTCACAGCGAACCAAACATTCCGGCGTGTAATTGGAGAGGATGCACATGACGACCTCCAAGGTGTGTCCTTGGGTTCCGGCGTCTTGGCTGGCTTCCGAACGCAAGACCTTGGCCATTTCCTCCAAGCAAGAGTTGATGAAGTTGGCGCCCATGGAGTCGCAGGTCTCAAACCGAACCTCCACCTGGTAGTACCCTTCTAATGCGGCTGTTTTATCCACCAATCGAAGGTCCAAAATGCCTCCGCCCCGCTTTTCCATATTGGCCGTCAAATGGGCGGTCGTCTTCTTCAAATCGCCCTTAATCCGCGCAAACAGGGCTTCCATAGTCGCCGCGGGGCCGTCGTAGTGAAAGTGGATATGTCCAATTTTAGTTGTCGACACGATGGTCGACGTAAATCCGCCGCGCTCCATCCAGAACTGCGCCGATTTCGCGGCCGCTGCCACCACAGAACTTTCCTCAATCGCCATCGGAATGGTGTAGACCTTGCCGTTGATTAAAAAATTGGGGGCTACACCCAGCGGTAAAAAGTAGTTCGCAATGGTATTCTCAATGAATTCGTCGTGGCGCTTCTGCACCCCGGCGTCCGAATGCATATAGCTCTGCATCAGGTCCAATCCCTGCTGGGGCTGGGCCAAATGTGCATGCGCCAGCCATTCCATCTTGGCTTGCTTCGAAAGTTTGGAGAATCCTTTGATCTTCTTTTCCATGGTGTGTGCGTAACGGTACAAAGGTAACGCGCGCCGCAGGCCTTTGGTTTAACCGGCCTGGGCGCGCGTTGACGTGTTGGGGCTCCGCCTTTTCGCTAGCGGGAAGCTCAGCTCCAGAAGCCTGCGTACAAGGCTGCAAGGATGAGCATCAGGGCGAATGCGCCAATGTTGTAGATGCTGTCCGTCTTAAACGTTTCCTTGGTGACGTTGATGCCTTTGGCATCGTCCGCGCCTTTGTGCTGGTTCCACGAGATGAGAGCGATTATACCCATGGTGAGGAGAGCCGTGTAGAGCATTTGGTCCAAGAAGGGAAGGTTCACGAAAAGTGCAGAGTCCGACCATCCCTTGGGGGCCACCTTGAAGTACATGGCGATGGGGATGGACGACAAGGCACCTACGATGGCGCCTTTGTTGGTAGCCTTCTTCCAGAACAGACCCAGGATGAAGACGGCCAAGATGCCGGGGCTCACAACGCCTGTGTATTCCTGAATGAATTGGAAGGCCTGATCGATGCCACCCAACAATGGCGCCATGATGGACGCGATGATGAGGGCGATGATGGCAGAGATTCGTCCCATATTCACCGTTTGGCGGTCATTGGCATCGCGCTTGATGTAGCCTTTGTAGATATCCATGGTGAAAATAGTAGCGGTCGAATTGAGCATAGACGCCAAGGACGAAACGATGGCAGCCGTCAACGCAGCGAAGGCCAAGCCTTTCATACCGGTGGGTAAGAACTGAAGCAGCCAAGGGTAGGCTTTGTCGGCCTCACCCGCGACGGGCATGTTGTTGCCAGCCAAACTGCCCAAGCTTTCCAAAATGGCAGGGTCGTTCACCATGACATAGGCCGCGATGCCAGGCACCACTACGATGATGGGGAGGATAAGTTTAATACCCGCGGCCAGCAGGATGCCCTTTTGGGATTCCTTCAAGGACTTCGCTGCCAAGGTGCGCTGGATGATGTACTGGTTGAAGCCCCAATAGTAAATGTTGGCTACCCACATGCCGCCGATGAGGACGCCGATGCCGGGGAGGTTCATGTATTCGGGGTTGGATTCGTCGAGGATCATGACGAAGCGTTCGGGCGCGGCGTCCATGATTTTGGACATGCCTGCCATGAAGCCCTCACCGCCACTCACGGCATCAAGCGCCAAATAGGTCGTGACCAAACCGCCAATGGTCAAGAAGAATACTTGGATGACATCCGTCCAGGAAACGGCTGAAAGCCCACCGTACAGTGAGTAGGCAGCTGCGAATACGGCCAAACCGATGACCCCGTACATCATGGGAATGCCCATAATGGTTTCGAGGGCTAAGCTGCCCAAGTAGAGCACCGACGCCAAGTTGACAAAGACGTAGAGCGCAATCCAGAAAACGGCCAAAATGGTTTTCAAATTGGTAGAGTAGCGCTTTTCGACAAACCCGGGAATGGTATAGATGCCTTTTTCAATGAAAATCGGCAGGAAGTACTTACCCACGATGATCAAGGTGAGGGCCGCCATCCATTCATAGGAGGCAATGGCCAAGCCCACGCTAAAGCCCGATCCGGACATGCCAATAAACTGCTCGGCCGAGATGTTCGCCGCGATAAGCGAAGTGCCTACCGCCCACCAAGGGAGGGACTTACTCGCCAGGAAGTAGTCTTCGGCGTTTTTTTCGTGGCCTTTCTTGTCGCGGGAGACCCAGAGGCCCACGCCCAGGATCAAGAGGGCATAGCCCATGAAGATGGCGTAGTCGAGGAATTCAAAGGTGCCGGTCATGCGTTTGGGGTTAGGGAGTTTGGGGGTTGGGGAGTTTGGGGGCTAGGGGTTAGGGAGTTTGGGGGCTTGGGGGTTTGGGCATTTTTGCCATTCTCTGCTAACAAGCCAACGAACAAACAAACCTTTAGAGTTCAAAGTGAAAGCCGCGCTTGGAAAGTGCTTCGTAGCGGGCGGGGTCAAAACGGTAGAGGCGAGCGGGACGGTGGCGAACCGCTTTTTGGGTTTTGTCAAGTGGGATAAGTAAATCCATAAATAGAATTTTTTTGCGAAAGTTTGCTTTGTCAAATTGCGTCGACAGTAGAGTTTCATAGAGGTGTTGCAGATCTGCAAGCGTAAACTCCTCCGGCAATAGTTCAAAGCCAATAGGTTGATTTCGTACCCGTAACTTCAATCGATCTATGGCTGAATCAAAAATTTCCTTGTGGTCAAAGGCCATTTCTTCCAAATCTTGGATTGGGGTCCATTTCGCATCAATAGCCCAAGATGAGGGTTTCGGATTATAGTCTGCAATCTTGAGTAGGGAGTAATAGGCGATTGTTGCCACGCGGCCAAGGGGGTGACGATTAACTCCAGCAAAGGTCTGAAGTTGTTCGAGGTACACATTTTCCAACCCAGTTAGATCGCGAAGCACGCGCTGTGTCGCTGTGATGGCATCTTCATTTGGATGTACAAGATCCCCGGGAATGGCTTGAAAATCCTTAAATGGTTCAGTTCCTCTTTTGATTAGCAGAACCTTGACATCTGAACCATCGTAGCCAAAAACCACACAATCCACAGATATTCCAAAAGTAAAATAATCATCTAGGGCGTTACTCCGAGCAGAGGGGACATCATGAAATTTAGCGATGGGTTCAGTTTTCAATGGTTATGAAGTGTTTTTTGGACAGTTTTGTAATAGTCGAAAATACTAAAACAACTATCATAACACAAACTCTTTGAGTTATCTTAATACTCAAATAGTGCATCCAGTTCTCTTTCCGGTGTACTATGTCAAATGGATCGTTCACTGCAAATGAACATTGTACCACCTAAAGCATAAGAAAACACATCCCAAGCATCGGCCGTAAACCTCGGGTCGAAGGACGGAATCCAGGCCTCAAAGGCCACAGAGGCGGCTACCCAGGCACCCAAAACAAAAGGAGGGCGCCAGCGAAAAGCGGGCTGCCAAAAACGGATCACCCAGGCGGGCAGGCCCAGAGCGATGGGCAAAAAGAGCAAGGTGTCGAGGTAGGAATCCGCCCAAGGATGCGACCAGCCGCCGGCAATAGCTCCTTGGTGCAGCCCAAAAAGGACGAGACTCGCGAGCAGCAGCCGCGAGGGCGTTAAACGGCCACCCAGTAGGCCATCCATGCGATAGAACCCGCAAAGAACATGGCGACCCATTGAAGGGCGACCACGGAATTCTTCAAGAAACGAACAGGGGCAGGGATGGAGGGATCCTTGATCCAGGTAGGTAGGGGCATTTCGAAGGGATTTGGGGTGCGGTGGTCCACGAGGGGAGCACCCGTTTGAGCATGGCTAGGAAGCGCTTCGGGACCACAGGTTGGGCAGATCCCGTCGGGAGCCTCGTGCCAGTGGCCGCAAGAAGAACAGCGGAAGGAGCGCTTCATACCGCAAAGGTAGGGTAGCTCAAGGGCCTAACGCGTCTTAGTTAGGAGGTTTTTCGTCCAGGGATGCACGCTTCGGCGACGTCGGTGCGACACGCGCCAGGGTTCGTCGGATTTGATGTTTTTCACGTAGATCCATTCGGCCTGGGCGGCTTCTTGCGTGAATTCGACCGTCATGAACCCATGGTCGCGGACATTGACATACTCCAAGTTTTTATTGCGCATCCACAAGAGGAATCCGGCAAAGCGCGCCACGAGGGGATTGGCGTATTCGTCAAAGTTGGTGGACGTGATGCTCGGGGTGCAAAGTTCCACGTAGCCTGGGCCTTCAAAGCCCCAGGAGCAGTGGGAATCGCCGGTCAAAATAACCACGGGCGCGACCGTCGGGAAGAGGTTAGCCAGGTGGTCACGTTCCGCCAGGTACCCATCCCAGGCATCGGGGTTGTGGTCTTTGACGCGCTTCGTGGGCAGCACGCCTAAATCGAGTGGGGAGAAAATCGTTTGGTTTCCTAGGACGCGGTAGGCTGCGGCGCTGTTTTGGAGGCGTTCGGTCACCCAGGTCCGTTGGGCCTCGCTCATGAGGTGGTGCTCCTCAAGGGGGGCGTGGCGGCCCGCTTCGCTGCGGGGCACATCCGTGCGCCCGTCCAAACGCGTTTCCAATAAAATCAGGTCCAGCATTTGGCCGTACCGAAAGGCGCGGTAGCCCTGAGGTTCCTCCTCCCGAACGGGCATCCATTCGTAGTAGGCCTGCATCGCTGCTTGCCGACGCGCGGCATAGTCGCCTTCGTTTTCCTGGTGGTTGTCCGCCCCGGTGGCAAAGCTGTTGTTGGCAATCTCGTGGTCGTCCCAAATAGCAATCACCGGATGTGCCGCGTGCATAGCTTGCAGGTTGGGGTCGCGGTGGTACTGAGCGTAGCGCGTTCGGTAATCGTTCAGGCTGACAATTTCGTGATCGGGAACATGCACGCGGCCAGGCACCTTCCAGCCCGCCTTCCAGGGACCGTATTCGTAGATGTAATCGCCCAAATGCACGACCACATCCACGTCGCTGCGCTGGGCAATTTCCCCGTAGCCGTAGAAATAGCCCGCCTCGTAGTGGGCACAGGACACAACCGCAAGTTTGACGGGTTCCAGGGCATTTGGGGCTGGGGCCGTCTTCGTTTGGCCGATCGGCGACACGTGCTCGTTCCACCAAAAGCGGTAGAAATAGGTCGTTCCCGCCTCCAGTCCCCGGGCGACCACCTTGGCGGTTCCACTGTGGGCGGGATCGGTCTGGACACTTCCGCTCGTGTAGATGGAGGTGAAGTCTGCATCCCGGCTGCACTCCCATGTAATCGTTTCCGGGCCTGAAATGCCCTCGAGGGCGGTCCAAAGCACGACGGATTCCGAATAAGGATCGCCCGAGGCGACCCCAAAGGCAAAGGGCTGCTGCGCCAACAGGCGAGTCCCAGCACATACAGCCAAGAGGAGAAAAGAGCGGGTAGCGTTCACGGGCCGCAAGAAACAGCAATTTTGTAAATCCGCCATGAAGCCCAGGTAAAATCCCAGGAGAATGGGCATAAAAAAACCCGCCGGTTGGGGCGGGTCTTTCGTGGTTCGGGGCGGGATCGAACCGCCGACACATGGATTTTCAGTCCATTGCTCTACCAACTGAGCTACCGAACCTCCTTATTTGGAGGCGCGAAGTTAATACCAATTCTGCATTCATCCGTAGCGAATTTTCACAAGGAAATTTAAACTTTTCGAATTGCTTGAGTTAAATGCGACTAAGTAAAGCGGTATTTTAGAGCATGAAGTTAGCGTTCCTCAAAGGTCGCCTAGCCAAAAAAGGCTGGGAATACCGCGATTCGTTCCCGCACCATCTTCCTCAGTATGTGCTCATTGCTGGGCCACATACGTCTTGGCGCGACTTTTTTCTGGCGCTCTGTGTCCGCGAGGATTTGGGGCTTCACGATCTCAAATTTTTAGCCAAACACAGCCTGTTTTGGTGGCCCTTGGGTCCCATCCTGCGCGCCATGGGAGGGATACCGGTCAATCGCTCCAGCACCCATGGGGTCGTTGATCAGATGGCCGAGCACTTTGCGTCGAATTCCACCTTCAAGTTGGGGCTAGCTCCCGAGGGAACACGGGGCAAGGTGCAAGGACTTAAGTCGGGCTACCGCAACATCGCTGAAAAAGCCGGCGTGCCCATTGTGACGCTCGGCATGGACTTTGGCCGAAAAGTGATCAGCGTAGCGCAGCCTTTCGCCGCAACATCTCCAGAAACAGACGACGGCCACGTGCTGGATGTCCTTGGACCCTTGGAAGGAGCGAAGGCCGACTTGGGCCTTCAGCATCTAACCCCGGACCGCGCCCGCCGCACCCTGCCCGAGCAAATGGCCTGGAACGCTGCCCACTTCCCCGATCGCCGATTCTTGGACGAACCCCATGCAGAAGCGGGTCACATTCGATTCACCCACCGCGAAGCCTTCGACGAGGCCAAAGCCTTTGCCGCTGGCTTGCATGCTGCAGGTATTCAACCCGGAGACAAGGTGGCCATTATTGGCAAGAACTCGGCGCATTGGCTCATTGCAGACTACGGCTGTGCCTTAGCGGGCGCCGTCTCCGTGCCCATGTACCCGACCATCGATGGGGAAACGGCGAAGAAAATTCTCGAACATTCAGAATCCAAAGTGCTCGTCATCGGCAAACTGGACGATGCGAGTGTGTACGTTCAGCACTGTCCTGCCGGTGTTCAGCGCGTGTACATCCCTTACATGGCCCCAGACGGCGCTGGCAGCACATGGGAGGACTTTAAGGCAAAAGGAAGGTCCGATTTCCAACCGCACCCCATGGATCCCGAAGCCCTGATGACCATCATCTACACGTCAGGTACGACCGGCATGCCCAAGGGTGTCATGCACAGCTTCAAGAACTTCCAAGCAGCATTCCGCATGATTTTGGACCAGTTCGACTTCCTGCACCAAGAGGTTTTCATTTCCTACTTGCCCCTTAGTCACGTGGCAGAGCGCATGATTATCTCTGCCGCTGGCGTTTATTTAACGGGCCGAATTCACTTCGTCCAATCCCTAGACACCTTCGCTAAAAACCTCGAAGAAGCCCAGCCCACCGTCTTTATGGCGGTTCCGCGCATTTGGGAAAAATTTGGGGAAACCCTTCAATCCAAAATTCCCGCCGCCTTCCTTCGCCGCCTTCTGGCACCCATCCTGCGCAAAAAACTGGGCATGTCGCGCTCCCGCCTGGTTCTCTCTGGGGCGGCGCCCATTCGCGCCTCGCTCCTCACCGATTTTGCGGGAATGGGCATTCACATCCAAGAAGTCTACGGCATGACCGAAAACCTCGGCATCTCCACCGTCAACTTCCGTGGCAAAGTGAAGATTGGCACGGTAGGCCAGGCCTTTAAGGGCATGGACGTCTTTTTAGGCGATGGCGATGAAGTCCTCGTCAAGGGCCCAACCTGCACGCAAGGCTACTACAAGGAGCCCGAAAAAACGGCCGAACTCTTCGCGGGCGGCGCCCTCCATACGGGCGACTGTGGCTCCATCGATGCAGAGGGCTACCTGACCATCACGGGCCGAATCAAAGACATCTTCAAAACCTCTAAAGGCAAGTACGTCGCCCCAGCACCCATCGAAAATCGTCTCATGATTTCGGAGCACATGGCGCAGGTCTGTGTTGCTGGCCTGGATTTGGCCCAACCCATAGCCTTGGCCGTTCTCACGGAGGACGCCCGCAAAGTGGCTCAAGCGGATGTAGTGAAAGCATCGGAGGACCTTCTCCACCAGGTCAACCAAGCCCTTCCCTCGCACGAGCGCATGGACAAACTCTTCTGGGTGAATGAGGACTGGGCCGTCGAAAATGGCTTTCTGACTCCAACGCTCAAAATCAAGCGGAACGTCGTCGAAGCCTACTACAAAGAGGCGGTGTATGCGCAGATGGATTCTGCCAAAAAGGTGCTCTTTTTAAACGCTTAAGGGGGCGATACGCCCTACTTTTGCGGCATGATTTGGGCGATAGAGCTCGGGAATACCCGGACCAAAGTAACCTGCTTGGACGCCTCTGGCGCCTCCATCGTCGATACCCGCTATTTGGCGCCGGACGACTCCTCCTGGGCCCAGGATTTAACGCCCTCGTTTCCCCTGCGTATTGCCAACACGGCCCAACGCAGTGTTCCTCAACACTTACAAAGTTGCCTGGTCGAGCTTTCCTCGCCATGGCCTTTCCAGCTAGACTGTTCGCCCACCATAGGGGTGGACCGATGCCTCGCCGTCCTGGGCGCGCGTCAGCTCCACCCCTCGGGTCCCCTCGCCGTACTTTCCTGTGGCACCTGTTTGACCGGGACCCTACTGGACGACCAAAACGTCCTACGCGGCGGCCCCATTTCTCCCGGTTGGACCATGCGTCTGCGGGCCATGGCGCACTTTGCGCCCGCCTTGCCCGCACTTTCCCCCGAAGCCCGTCCCTTCTCGCCCCACGGCACACCTTCCACCGAATCTAGCATGCAGCAAGGCGCCTACGCCGGGATGGCGGCGGAAATGGAGCATTGGATCCAAGCCTGGAAGCGGGAATTTCCGGGGATTGGCATTTTTATCACCGGCGGAGATGGCCCGGCTTTTGCTAAACCATCTGAAAGCGGCATCTTTGCGGCTTCCAATCTTGAAGCACGTGGGCTTTTGGCCCAATACCTCTATGAAAAGCACCGTTAGAACCCTCTTTCTACTCGCTGGCCTCCTCTTGGGTCAAGGCTTGCTCTTTGGACAGAGCGGTGGCGTGAGTCCGTATTCTATCTACGGACATGGCTGGGTCCAGCCCAATGCCTTCACGTACCATAGCATTTTGGGAGGCACCCAAGCGGCTGCGACTTCAGGTTTGTATGTGAACCCAGCCCAGCCTGCGAGCTACGCGGACTTGCGCTATACGACCTTGGATTTGGGCGGTAGCTACATGGGCGTGCACCAGGCGAACGAGAATGCCAGCTTGTGGAACACCACGGGTGGATTTAAAAACATGGGCGTAGCCTTTCCATTGAAGAAGTGGATGGGCTTTTCAACGGGATTAATGCCTTATTCCTTGACCGGCTACGACATGCTGACCAAGGGAACGGACGCGGATTTTGGCGACTACACACAACAGTTCAAAGGCAACGGCGGCTACACCAAGCTGCATGTAGGCTTGGGTCTCAAGCCCGTGAAGTTTCTAGCACTTGGCTTCAATGCCAACTACCTCTTTGGTTCATTGGACCAGACGACGAGCATGATTTTTAGTGACAACCAGTTCAATTCGGTTCGAGTAGCTCAGCGCACTTTGGCCAGCGATTGGTACTGGGATGCTGGAGCGCAACTTCGCCTTCCTGTTGGGGCCTATAAAGTGGTCGCAGGGGCTACGCTTCGCAATGGAAGTGCGATTTCAAGCACGTTTAACGACTTGAGCTATACCTACATCGCAAACGGATCCGGCTCTGAAACGCCGTTGGACACAGGTGCAGCCGTATTGAACCAAGAGGGCTATATCTACGTTCCTACCCAGATGAGCATTGGACTGGAATTCAGCAAACCGGCAAAAGATTTGCCCGTTTCGGCATGGTCTGTAGGTTTCCAGTACCAAGTCACGGAAACCCAGTACCTCTTGCCCTTCAGCACAGGAACGCTTCCTTGGTTGATGAGCGAGCCCTGGAGCGGACCCTATGCTGAAAACAGCACCCGGATTTCGGCCTCAGCGAGCTTAATTCCTTCCTTGGCGTTCCCGGACAAGCGTTTAAAAGGATTCAAAAACGACATCGCCTACCGTGCAGCTTTTAGCTATGAAAACACGGGACTGGTTCTAAATCAGACCCCTATCAACGCATGGCAAGCGAGTTTGGGCATGGGACTTCCTATCGGGGGTCGGGCTATTTTGCCAGGAGATGTTAAATTTGCCACCCTTCACATCGGCGCTCAAGTCGGAAGCTGGGGAACAAAAACGAACGGACTAATCCAAGAATTCTATGCGCAAGCGACTGTAGGGGTCACACTCAACGACCAGTGGTTTGTCAAATTTAAATACCGGTAATACTCATGAAGCGCATTCTACTCGTACTCTTCGCATTCAGCGCATTCTTTGCAAACGCTCAGAACTGGGGCAGCAATGATGCAGACAGCATCCGTTGCTTTGAGAACTACAACAACTTCGGTCAGCTTTGCAATGGCAAGGACTACCTCCAGGCCTATGAGCCCTGGATGATTGTCTACACCACGTGTCCACAAGCGAGCGAGGTAGTCTACAAATTCGCCCCCAAGATTTTTGACGCCAAGATTAAAGCTGAGCAAGACCCTGCGAAAAAAGCGGAGCTTATCGCAGCGCTCATGAAGATGTACGACGATTGGAACACCTACTACCCTGGAAGTGAAGCCAAGGTATTGGGCCAGAAAGCCAACGACTACTACGATTACTACCCTGAGGACGCCTACACGGCCTACCAAATGTTCAACGCCGCTTTGGATGTAAATCCCGGTGACATTCAACCTTTGTACCTCAACAACTACTTCAATTCGGTGATTGCCCTTTACAAAGTGGACACCTTGGATTCAGAAGGTTTGTTGAACGCCTACGGCGCTGTAGGTGAAGCCATTGAGATGCAAACGGATAACTGGAACCGCGAAATCACCGCGCTCACGGAAAAGGACACCTTGGGAACAATCTCTTCGCGTGAGAAGCGTGTATTGGACATTGACAAGCGCTTGCTGGCACAATCTACCAAGTTGATGACCAACATTGAGCGTGGTTTGGCCCCCTTGTTGACCTGTGACCGATTGGGCCTCATCTACAACCAGGAAAATTTTGACAAGCACCTAGGTGATGCAGCTTGGCTGCGTCGTGCCGAGAAGATGCTCTCGAAGGAGCGCACGGATACGGCTGGCACTACGGATTGTACCGACAACCCCATCTACTACTTGGTGGCGCAGTCGCTCTATGATCTTGAGCCATCTGCCCAAGCAGCACGTTCTATGGGTGTGTTGAGCATCAAGAACGAGAAGTACGACGATGCTGTCAAGTACTTTACGGATGCCATCGCTCAAGAAGCCGATCCTTTGAAAAAAGCCAAGGACTACTTGAAGCTTGCAGCCATCCATTTGAAGACGGGCAACTTGGCTGCGGCTAAGAGCGATTGTGCGGCGGCTGTTCGCAACAACGAGAACTCCGGTGAAGCCTACTTGATGTGGGCTAACGTTTACGCAGCTGCAGCAGGAAGTTGTGGCAACAACGTATTCGAAAAGAACGCCGTTTACTGGGCAGCCATTGACAAGGCCGCTCGTGCCAAGCAGGTGGATCCCAGTGTGGCAGGCCGCTCCGACAAGTTGGTGGCCAAGCTCCGCCCCGGTATTCCCGACAAGTCCATCTCTTTCCAATTTGGTAAGAAAGAAGGCGACCGCTACACCATCGGATGTTGGATTAACGAAACGATTACTGTTCGTTTCTAATCGTGTTTCCACGACCACATAGCATACACAGAGGAGCCCGCTGGGCTCCTTTTGTGTTCTTTGGACTTTGGGCTTTGATGGGCTGTTCCAACGATGAGCAAGCCGTAAGTGCCTTGCGTCAGCAGTTTACGGGGGCCATGATCGAACAGCACAATGTGCAAATTGTCTACAGCGACAGTGGTATGGCCAAAATCCGAGTAACAACGGGTGTTTGGGAAGATTACAGCAGCGACGACGAACAGCCACGGCAGGTGTTTCGGCAAGGATTTCAGGTGGAAATCCTCGACCCACAAGGACGCGTTACAGGCCACTTGAAGGCCCAAAAGGCCGTGCGCCGAATGTCCGACCAAGTGTGGGTATTAACCGGCGACGTGGAAGTGGTTCAAGACGGGGGCAATGCCCTCTATACGGACGCCATGGAATGGGACCGCGTGAATCAGGTCTTCCGGAGTGAATCTAACGTCCGCATCATCGATAAGGGCGAAGAAGTGCAAGGAAAAGGGTTTGAAGCGAAGGAAGATTTGTCGCAATACACCATCTTTGCAGTGTCCGGACATTTTGAAGGACAAGACTAGACGCACATGAAACCCACTTTTGCTCGCCGCAGTTTGAAGACCGTTGAATGGGTCTGGCTCGTGATTGGCCTGCTTTCCTTGGAAACGATTTACAGCAACTGGACGGTAGACCGTAACCGGGCGTACATGTTTGTGCTCTTTGCCTTTCTAGGCTTCTTCATGTTTGGTCTCCGTCGCAAGCAGCGCAAGACCATGGAGGCGCGTTGGAAATCCAACGACGACGCCTCCAATCCATCATGAACGAAGGCCTCATCCTCCTTGCGGCGCTCTTGTTTTCGGCCTTTTTTTCGGGCATGGAAATCGCGTATTTGAGCGCCAACCGACTCCAAATTGAAATTGAAACGAAGCGTGGCACCTGGCTGGGCGGGCGTTTGGCCTTTCTCATCAACCATCCGTCCCATTTCATTGGCGCGATGCTAATGGGCAATACGATTGCGCTCGTCGTGGTCGGATTGCAAACCTCAGCGCTGCTGGATCCTGTCTTTGTGGATGCGTGGAAGTTGGCTCCAGGTTGGGCTGTAGCGCTCCAAACGTTGCTCTCCACCTTGGTCGTCCTCTTCGTGGCTGAATACCTTCCAAAGGCCTTTTTCCGCAACCGCGCCAACGATTCGCTCCGCTGGTTCACCCTCCCGCTCACGGTGGTTTATTGGGTGCTTTGGCCGTTGGTGGAAGTGCTCACGCGCATCAGTAAGGCCTTCTTGCGCCGAATGGGCCGCGACGTAAAAGCCAGCGCTGAACCCGTCGTCTTTGGCCGAGCAGACCTGGACCACTATTTGGAAGAGGGCAGTACAGCGGAAGAAGTCGAGCCGGAAATTGAGCTCTTCCGAAATGCGTTGGACTTTGGCGACGTCAAAGTGCGCTCCTGCATGGTTCCCCGCACTGAAATCTGCGCGGTCCCAGCCTCCATCTCCATGGAGGACCTCCGCGAAAAATTCACAGAAACCGGCTTTTCCAAGCTCGTGGTCTACCGCGATACAGTCGACGATGCCTTTGCCTACGTGCACGCTTTTGGGCTCTTCCGCCGTCCCAAGCGCCTCGCGTCCATCCTGACCCCGCTTTCCTTTGTGCCTGAAACCATGAGTGCCCAGGAAGTCTTCAAGATGCTTATTCGAGACAAGCGCTCCATGGCCTCTGTCGTCGACGATTTGGGCTCTTTGACGGGTATTGTTACCCTAGAAGATGTCGTCGAGGAGCTCTTCGGCGAAATTGATGACGAGCACGATACGGACGTTCGGACCGAAGAAGAACTGCCCAACGGCACCTGGAAGCTGGACGCATCCCTCGAGGTGGACTACCTGAACGAAACGTATGGATTCGACTGGCCGGAAGAGGAAGCGTACAGCACCTTAGGCGGTTTGATCGCCAATCATTTGGGCCATTTGCCCGTCGAAGGGGAGACCCTGCAGCTCGAAAATTGGGTCTTCACGATCCAAACTATGGACGCCCAACGCATTGCCTGTGTGATTGTGTCCAAAGATCAGGACTAAAGCCCGCATTTCTTCGTGCATGCGGCCGTTCTGATTTGTATATTCGCACCCTTATTTTCTACGCATTATGGGAATGTTTGACAAACTCCGCCGCCGCTCTGGCCTGGTAATCATCGCCATCGGTTTTGCACTCGGCGCATTTATCCTCGGTGAATTCTTTTCATCTAGCACTGTATTGTTCAACGGCGATCAAGACGCTGTAGGCTATATCAACGGCGAGAAGATCTCTTCCATGGACTTCAACCGTGAAATGGAAGATCTCCGAATCAATAACCCCAACATGGCCAACCTGGGCAGCATGCAGCTTTCTCAGATGGTTTGGAACCAGCAGCTTCAGAACCGCCTCATCGGCGATTTGCAAGACGAGTTGGGCTTCACGGTTAGCACCGATGAGTTGTGGGACGCCATTGTCAGCAATCCGAGCATCCAATCTATGGAGGGCTTCCGCGACCCCAATACGGGCGCATTCAACCCTGAGTTGTTGAAATCAGCTTTGGCCAATTTGCGTGACAACAAAGACGCTAGCCAAGAAGCTACGGACCAGTGGCTGAACTGGGTCAACTTCGAAAGCGATGTGCGCAACGAAGCGCTTTCCAACAAATTCTACACCGCGGTGAAGCAAGGATTGCGCACCCCCGTGAGCATCTACCAGCACAACTTGGCGCGCAAGACCCGTCAAGCTGAAATCGAGTGGGCCGGCCTTTTGGTTCAAGCCACTGCCGACACCGTGGTTGAAGTAACGGAAGCGGATTTCAAAGTCGTTTACGCGGAGAACAAAGAAAACTTCAAGGTCATCAACGAATTGCGCGACATCTACTTCACCAACTTCCCCTTGGAGCCTTCTGACGCGGACCGCAATGCCGTTTTGGCTGAACTCGGTGAGATGAAGGCCGAACTCGCTGCCTCCACCGACGACTCCGCCTACGTCATGGCCAACAGCGATGTTCCTTTCCAGGACAACTACTACAGCCTCGACCTTCTCGACGAGTCCCTCTCTACGGCCATTGAAGGTCAAGGTGCAGGCTTCGTAAGCGATCCAATCGCTATCGGACCTGGGTACCAAATCGTAAAAGTGATGAGCCGCCGCAACATGCCGGATTCGGTTTCTGCGCGCCACATCCTCGTGGCCTTCGCAGGTGCAGAGCGCTCTCAAGCTACGCGTGACTACCAAACGGCCAAGACCATCGCGGATTCTTTGCTCGCGGGTATCCAGTCGGGTAGCTTGAACTTCAACGACGTCGCTACCACCTTCAACGACGATATCGTGGCGGGCTCTAAAGGCGGCGATTTGGGCTGGTTCAAGCCCAATATGATGGCCAAGCCTTTCGAAGACTACTGCTTCCGCAACAGCACGGGCACCACCGGTTTGGTCTTCACCAACTTCGGTTTCCACATCATTAACGTAACCGGCCAGCGCGGTGCGGTACCTTCTGTGCAGCTCGCTCAAGTTTTCCGCCGCGTAAACGTTTCTAAAGAGACCGAACAAGGCATCTACAGCCAAGCCGCAGAATTCGCCAAAGCCCTTCAGAGCGGCGAAGACGCCCAAGCTGTAGCCAACCGTTTTAACGTGGCCTTGTTGCCCAACAAGAACACCTCCGCAACGGATGAGCAAATTGTTGGTCTGGGTGAGAGCCGTGAAGTGGTTCGTTGGGCTTTCAATGCCGAACGCGAAGTCAACGAAGTGGGTGTCATCAACAACAACTACCAGAACTACGTAGTCGCTCAATTGACCGCCGTGTACGAGCCCGGTTACAAGTCTGTAGACGAAGTGCGCGACGAGTTGCAACTCTTGGCTCTCAACCACGCCAAAGTGGCCTACCTCAAAGAACAGTGGGCTTCTCAGGCGCCTGCCTTCCAAAAGGCCACTGTAAGCTTGTCCAGCCTCTTCATGCCTGGTGCGGGCCGTGAAGCTGCGATCATCGGTTCAGCGGTGGGTTCACCTGTGGGCTTCCAATCTGACGTGCTCGAAGGCTTGAACGGTGTGTACCAGTACAAAGTCTTAAACATCATCGAAAACCCCGGCGTAGCCGCTACGGCAGGTGATGTAGCCCAGCAGAACAACCAACTCCGTAGCCGCGTCCAATCTGCCCTCTTCCAAGCCTTGATTGAAGGTGCGGATGTTGAGGACTACCGCGGTAAGTTCTACTAAGCATTTCCTACGCGGATTACCGCGACACGAAGAAAAAAGGCGCCCACTGGGCGCCTTTTTTGCTTGGGGGCTGGGGGCTAGAGGGCTAGGAAGCTCGGGCGTTGCCCTGTAGCTAGAGAGCACGCGCTTTGCGCAGAATAGCTAGGTAGCTAGAAAGCTAGAGAGCACGCGCTCTGCGCTGTAGCCTTTTCGCTTAAACGCTTAAACCCTTTTACCCTTAAACTGGGTGGTGGACCTTCGCCGCGCGCTGGGACTTTCCGTTGTTTTGCCAAGCTCTAGCTCTCTAGCTCTCTAGCTCTCTAGCTCTCTAGCTCTCTAGCTCTCTAG
>Ga0255761_10001895_pt1 | contig 19422 bp, 10 predicted proteins | sample 071ome_29_FD_179961 | JGI IMG/M metagenome (GOLD analysis project Ga0255761, IMG submission 179961) | Coastal salt marsh microbial communities from the Groves Creek Marsh, Skidaway Island, Georgia - 071407BT metaG (version 2) | ecosystem: Environmental > Aquatic > Marine > Intertidal zone >... | reverse complement strand
AACTTCACGTCAGTTGGATTCAGTCTCGGAAGAATATGAGTGAAACAAATATCGTCGTTGTTCACGATCACATCCCACAAATCTCTCTCCCCGATCCGTCGCTTGTGCTTCTGCGCTCGCGGCGGCATTTTCGCAACGCTCGTTCGATTGCTTTGTGTGTGTGCGCGCGCGTGTACACCGCTGCCGAGACACGAAAAGAAGTGTGAAGAAGTTTCTTCTTTTTTTTTTCGTCTCGAAGCGAAAAATAGACGTTCACAAATTATAAAAATACAAAACTCAAATTGATAATATTACAAAAACTCTACTTTCTGCTAACCAACGGCGGCGGCGATTTCAGCACGGGAGAAGAAAACGAAGGGATGATCTCGTCGTCGTCGGACTCTTCCGCGTCGAATTTACCAACGTGGTGTTGCTTCTTTTCCGTTTGTTGTGCACCGTTCGATTCGTCGTTGTTGAGCGTTCGCGTTTGCAACGCGACGGGCACGGGCGGTCTCGATTCCATCATTTTGAGCAAGGCTTCTTTGGACTTCAACTCGGATTGTAATCGCACGCACGTGGCTTCGCTAATTTCCGCTCTCTCCTCCGCTTCTCTCCGTTTGTTTCGCTCGATTTCTAGGCTATTTTGAAACGAACGCGCGGCGTCGGCGTTTCGCTTGAGCAGCTCTTGGATTTCGCCTCGCAGCGTTTCTACTATTCGTTCGTCGTTGTTTTCTACTTTTTTCTTCTCGTCTTCTTTTTCTTCTTCTTCTTCGTCGTCTTCGTCGTCGTTATTCACGGCTCCTAAACTCGACGAGCTCTCTTCTTTATCGTTCTTTAAAATCGTCTTCTTCTTAAGTTTCAATCCTTCCTCGTCTTCCATCTGTTGTTGCCTCTCGATGCGCAATATCTTCTCTTGCAGCGATAAGTTCGACGGCGTCATTTTCCGCTCCACTTTTCCCGACGACGACGACGGCGACGGACCATCGTTCTCGTTCGCTTCAGCGTTATTCTTTCCAGCGCTATTCTCTCTCAAAGCCTCGGAAATCTTCGCGTTCGCTCTTTGCATGAACACCTTCGCGCTCCTCTCCGCCTCTTTCAACTTTTTATTCGCCGTTTCCAACGCGTTCGTTCGTTCCAACGCTAATTTCTCCGCCTTGGCGCACCTCGCCTCTAACTCTTCCCGTTTCTCCTCGATCGAATCCACTCTCGTTCGCGCGTTCACGATGTCCAACTTCGCCTGCGATTGCACCGCTTCGAGCATGTCGTCTTTCGCCTTCAACTCTTGCTTCAACAGGTGCAGCTTTTGCTTCATTTTTTCCATTTCTTTTTCTCGTTGTTCTTCGACAACGTTATTAAAATGAGAAGAAGCCAAAGGAGGAGATCCGCTCGCGCTCAGCGAATCCGCGCGTTCCGTCACCGGGTCTTTCTCTACCATCGCGACAGGCACCCCTCCTCCAGACAAAGACTGTTGTTGCTTTCGCCCTCGCGCGTTAAACATATTATATGTCTGTCTGTGCGTGTGTGTATAAAAATTTTAATTTTGATTTCAAAAGAAGTGAAGAGAAAGTGGAAAAAAAAAGTCTAGAATTTTCTAAAACAACCGCGTTTTGTCCTATGTGCTATCGCTCGCGCTAAAACCAAACCATTTCCTCCTCCTATCTCCTCCTTTCTTCTTCTTCTCGTCTTTGTTGTTATTACTACTTTTCATCCTGTTTTGCTCGACGATTCTTTTCATCTCCGCGTCCGACGGCGGGTCCGGCGCCGAGGCTGGGTACACGACGTACATGCGTTTTCGTATGATGTCTTCTAAATTGGATGGATTCATCGCGAAGAATACGGTCATCGCGATCGGGATGGAGAGGTAGACGGAGAATTTGAACGCTTCCAAGGAGAAGGATTTAGCCATTGTTGTTGTTGCTGCTGCTGTTGTTGTGTGTGTGCGCGTGTGTGTGTGTGAGCGTGATGATGTATCTCCGTTTGTTTCTTCTTGCGCGTGCGCTGTGGCGTTTAGACTTTTTTGTGCGTGTCAAAACAACAGCAAATTTTTAGGGTTTTAAAAATATGACGATAGTGATTAAAAACGTCCAAAATAAGCACGTTGAACAGTAGTTCAAAAGCTTAGCGAATGGCCATGGGTTCGATCCCCATACGCGGTATCTCGTGTACAATGTTTCGTCGTAGATTCTCGCCTCGTTAGCTCAGTAGGTAGAGCGTTCGCCTTTTAAAAGAGACTCCTCGCGAGTTTTATTTTTTGTTGGATGTGGCTTTTCTCTTGCGCGTGTGGATGTGCATCACGCGCGGTGTGCTTTCTTTTCCTTCCTCTCGGGGCGGAGACGGGTGTATATTCTCAAGTATTGTATCTATCAACTTCACGACCATCGTATTACTACTACTGCTACTACTACATCTACCATTACGACATCACGAATCAACATTCATTTTCAAAACCAACTCGCAAAACTTTCTGTGCTTTCCTCGAAACTGTCTCAGCGGCATCTGGTCCAAACCGTAGCATCTGTCGTCGTCGCCGCAGTTTGCGCACGTCGAATTCCATCCGCCGTCGCCGATCCACCACGGAGAACCACACGTTAAACACGGCATTTTCGGAAAATAATGTCCCGTTCGTGTGATTTTGTTTTCGGAGGAGGTAAAAACTTTCGTTTCGCCTTGTTGTTTGGTCGGTCGCAAAAACGCTTCAGGAACGAGAACGCCAATCTTACCGCCGAAAGACTTCTCTTCTTCTACATCTACTTCGTCTTCTTTTTCTCGCGGGGTTGAAAAAGAAGAAGTGTTACTAGTTTTCATCGTAACCTTTTCTTTCTGTTGCATCAACGCGACGCAACCAGCGCCGCCTCGACCTTCGGCAATGACGCCGCAGCGCTCCATCGTATACGAAACCGACTCCCACACTTGTTGACACATCGTCATGAAAGAATCTTCCTTCGCGTCATCGTTCTCTTCAGCGACGTCGTAATCGCACAAGCAACTGTCCAGCATCTCGCGAAGTTTCTCGGCATCTTTGACGCCTTCAAAGACCAAATGGTTCCTTCGATCGCCGCACGAAAACTTCAACTTTCTTTGAAACAACGAAAGCAACGCCTGTTTCTCTTGTTCTTCATCCTTTTCATCATCTTCATAATGCTCATTAAACCACGGCTTTTCGTCCACGGCGTACACGCGAACGGGTTCCGAGCGTTTATGAAGCCACTGGAGAGGAGTCGTCAAGCGCGAGTTTACCCAAACGACGCCTTGTGAACGCAAACTGGATGCTAACAACGATTCGTTAGCGTCTTCTTCACCGTTTTCATCGTCATCATTCAAATCCTCCGTGAACGAAACGTTTCCGTACTCTTGTTTGAGCATCAAAAACAACTTTCTGGAATCGAAAGGTCGTCTCGCGAGGTACACAACCGGTGGCGGCTCCTCTTCGTAGTCCACTTCTTCGTCTATCTCTTCAACGCCTTCTTCTTGCTTTTCCTTATTCCCGAGCGTCTCTGAGTACTTCTCCGTGCACTCCACGCAAATTTGCTCAATTTGCTTGTCGTACTTGTTGTGTTCGAACGTAATTTTGGAGACGAACAACTCGGCGTAGTTATCCGCTGCTTTTTCTGTTTCTAATATCCACTCATCGACTCTGTTGCTCAAACCTTCGATTGTATTTTCGGACGAAGAGTCCCTCTCTCGCACCGCGTCGGCTACAGCTTCGCCTAACTTTGCGCCTTCACTTTTGACGAGCACAGAAACACAGTTCTCGTCGTTTTTTCTGCTATCACTACTATTCGTCTCACTAAACGAGCACTCGATGATCTCCTTCTCGCGATTGTACTCTTCGCCTCTCGCCGAAAGCACGACGAAGACTTTCACCTCTCCAATCGCTTCTTCCCGAATTTCCTGGCACGCTTTCATAAACTCTCTGCCGCTAAAGCCGCTCGCCACACCATCCGACGACGACGACGATAAATCCACTGGATTCATCAGAACAACGCTCACGACGGACTCCATCTTATCGTGCTGCATCAACGCGCGCAAAACGACCAGACTCTCTTTACTTCCAAACGCAATCGCAATCGCGCGGTCCTTCACGTTGACTCTCTTCAGAATGTTATGCAACTGTTTACTCGTCTTTTCGTCGTTCTCGTTCTTGCCTTTGATGCCGCTAAAATCAATCGCGTGCACGCAACTCGCGCACAGCGAGGAACTGAATATGTGCCTGAACAAAGGTTGAAACGTTTTCATCAGTCGCATCGTTTTTCTCTCCTCCTCGTCGTCGTCGTTCGCGCTCTCGACGGTAAACAGCGCGTTTCGGTGAAACAACAGAATCAACTCCGACGGCGCGAACTGTTTTTTGTATCTTCGGCCGCGAGATACGGCGTGGATTAAAATAGGCTCTCTGTCTCTCGAATCCAGAGAAGAAGAAGAGAAACCGCGTCTCTCTTTATATTTTCGACTCATGATTGATGAGTTTGTGATTGATGACGACGATGCAAACGATGATGCCAGCGCGCGCGCGCGTTTGGTGTTTTTTATCTTCATTGAGAGAAAAAAATGTTTAGGGTTTATGTATGTAACACCAAACAAATTTTAATTACTTTTGCCGAAAGAAGGAGCGAACAAAGCCGCACAACAGAGAGAGACACACAGAGAGAGAGAGAGATACGTTCGAGCGCACGAATCAGAGACGTTTTTTTCTTGGATACGAAAGAAGTTGCAGACGCATAAGCGCGCGCATCGACGCTCTGATTTCAAAAAGAGGACACACCCGAGAATTTTTTATTTGGCTTTTGGATTTTTCTCTCGTATCATCGTCGCCTTTGCTGCGAAGAACACGCATAAATGATACCGCCGTCATCGTCGTCAACGCCGGTCGACGACGTCGAGAGCTCCTTCGCGCGACGGCCGACGATGGGCAACGAAAATGACGACGAAACCGCGTCCACGACGTCGAGTTACTCGACGGCTTCAAACAACAACAACATCAGCAATCCAGAACAAGAAATCTATCGAATCTTGGCCAACAGAAGAAACTATTACAAGGTGTTGAATCTCACGCCGCAGACGACGACGAACGCGAGCGTGAAGAAATCGTACCACAGAATCGCGCGAGCGATACATCCAGATAAATGCAAACATCCAGACGCGTCGGCGGCGATGAGCGTAGTGACTTCGGCGAATAGCACGCTGACGACGCCAAAGTTAAAACAGAGCTACGACTTGTATTACAACACGCAAGACGTCTCCGAAAACGCAAAATCGGGGTCAAACTTTGACGAGTGGCACTCAAAATCGGGAGCAGCCGTCGCTGGTTTACCTCCGTGGTTAGTCAAGGCGTTATCGACGCCAGTTTTAGGCGCTTTCGTGATGCTTCTCATGATTTTATTCGGCTTAGTCTTTGGCGCGGTGTTAATCGTCCTCTTCCTGGCGTACATGTGCGTCCACATGGTCTTCTGGGTCCTCTGCTGCTGCGGCTGCGGCGGCCACTGCTGGCCGAGATACGGCGAAGGCGCTCGCATACACGAAATCCGCCAGCGTCGCTTCTTCGCCATGCTCCGAGATTACGAAGAGGCGCAAATGTTCGCCGCGCAGCGAGGCGACCCGGACCCGGATCCAGGCGCTTTTTTCCAGCGGTGGAACGCGTTGCACCCGGAAGACTTATCCTTCCCAGATGGGTACGATCGAGAGTTTACCAAAGGAGGAGGAGGAGGTTACGGTGCCACCGACGACGCGCATTACGGGTCGTACGTGTAGAAGAGAGAGAGAGAGTTTAGTTTTGTAGTCGTATTTGTGCGTTTTGCCTCTTTTTTAGATTTCAAAAAACGTCGCGAGCTGTTTTTTTCCTATTATCCATCGCCACAAAAAGAAAGACCACGCGACGAACCGCGCGCGATAACGAGATGGCGACGACGACGACGACGACGCGAGGAAGAAGAAGAAGAAGAGAGAAGTCGATTTGTCGTCGCATTCTCCTCTCTTCGTTTTTCGCGGCGGTCTTTTTTACGACCACGGCGTTGTTCTCGTCTTCATCTTCATCTCGTGCCGGCATCGTCGTCGAGGCTCGCGAACCGGCGTCGCAAGAATCCATCGATAAGTTTTTCGAAGCGTTCGACGAGGAGGACGAGGACGATGCCAACGACGACGATAAAGCCGCCGCGGATTCCTCTTCTTCTTCGTTTCAATCTTTAGAAAACTTGGTTAAACTCGCACAAAAAGTCGCGGACGAATCGGAAAACTATTACTCTTCTCAAAGCGAAGAAGACGATTTTGCGATGACGAGTCGAGCGACGGATGGGAAATCCGGACCGTCCGTGGACGTTTCCGACGACGATTTGGACGAGGTTGACTTTTCGGACGATTTCGAAAGCGAGACGGACGAGAAGAATTTGTGGGAATCCATCAGCCAATCCGGGACGATCACGAACGAGTGCGGATACGGGCAGTCAAAGGAGTACAGCTTGTGCTTTAAGAACTTTGACGAGGAGGAGGAGGAGGAGAGCGGCGGAAGAAGAGGAGAGCGGAGCGGAGGCGGATTCGTGGCGTCGAGACAGGCGACGACGGTTCCGGTGAACGTCATCGGCGGCGCGCTCGTTTGGTTTGAGATTGCGGTGGATGGGTTGGCATTTCTGAGCGATGCTGGTATTAGTAATAGAGAGTCAAGTAGCAGAGGTAATAGTAAGATTGTGCTAGAGGCGAAACCGTTGGGGAAGCCGTGGAGAGTTTTAGAGAGTTACGATTCGGAAACATACGCTATTTCAGGAGCATCTTCGGCGGACGACGAAACGATCAGCGAAAAGAACGTCAACGTGAATTCGTTGGCGAGTTTTGACGCTCGAGCGAACGAATTTGGATTCATCGGGTACAGAGTCGAAGTGCCGAAGAGCGCGGAGTCGTCGGCGACCAAGTTTCGTTGGAGGCAGGTGAATAATAACGAGGAAGAAGAGGAGGATGGCACCAACGATGATAACAACATTAGGATTTGGGCCATCGATGACGTTGTCATCGAACGAACCGCCATTGCACCCCATGCGCTGATTGCCGCCGTGAAAACGAAGAGGAAAACCAAATCAAAGTTCTCGAGAGACGAGCATTTGGATAATGTGTATTTATCGATAAGTTTCTCAAAGTCTGTGTATGGATTTGACTCGAACGGTTTGAAAGTTGGCAACGGAACCGTTTTAGCGCTCTCGCAAGCGAGGACGTTCACTGGTACGGATAGATCGATATCTTCTTCGCATTTTGTGGCGACTGTAAAACCTATCGTACCCAACGACGGTGATTGGGTTGGTCCGTTTGCAGTTTCCATACAAATTCCTGGTGGCGTGTGTACGAACGCGGACGGGAGAGCGAACGTTGCTTCGAATACGCTGAAATTACGGCGCGTTTCTGCGGTGACGAACAAGTTGAGGGAGAAAATGCTAGAAGTAGAAGGAGAAGAAGAAGAGCGGGATGAGCAGGAAGACGCGACGTTATCCATTGGCGCGTTGAAAAAGAAACGCCGAACGAAAGAATCGCAATTTGGTGATGAAAACGAGATTAAAAAGAAACGAGTTACGTATGAGGAAATTACGCTCGGACCTCGTCCGGGACCAAAAGATTCGCGATGGGCTGCCGTTGTGGCAGAAGAAACTGAGCTGAACACTTCAGCCACGTACGATAAAACGTTCGTGGTGGTTTTAGATGACGATACGATGCACTTGCACGATCCAGACTTGGCCAAAGATTCGAGCGCGTGGAAAGACGATCCGAGTAAAGTTGGCGAACGTGTCGAAATTGCGCAAGAAATCCACGGTAGAATGAAACGCTCGAAACGGAAACCAAGTCAAGAAGCGTTCGAGAAAATGGAGGATGAAATCGTGACGTTAAAGAAGGTTCAAGAACGAGCGTTGAGAAGATGGAAAGATGCCGACTCGGGAGGGTTCAATCGTGATGTTGGGAGTTATACGGATGCTAAAGAAAAGGCGCAACAATCTCTCTCGCCGTTTGCGAAGGAAATCAAAGAGGAGGAAATGATGGAGGAAATGTTAGAGCTGTCGAAAGACGCTAAAGGTGATGAAGAGTTGAAGAAAAAAGTGCGCACAGATAGTACGAACGAATTAGACTTTCAGGATGAAGAAGATGATTACGATGACGATACGTTTGCCAGCGGCGAGATTTCTCCAGAGGAAGAGGAAGAAGAAGATACGACTTTGGCGGATTTGAAGAGGGATTTGGAAGAAAGCGAGCGGTTGCACAGAGAGTTGGCGAGCGAGGTAGAAATGAGTCATAAAATGCGTGAAGAACTCGACTCGGAATTAGAAGAACTTCGAAGTCTCGAAAAGGAGAAGATGATGAAGAAGAAACACGATAGCGATAGCGGCAGCGGCAGCAGTGATAGCGGTATTGAAGATGAAGATGGCTTTTTACAAGGCGAAGGGCACTCAACGATAGATGGTCGAAGTGTAGAGTTTAGAGAAGATGGAGTGAAAGATGATGATGATTTTGCGACTATAGAGCGACTCGCGCACGAAATGAGCGACATGTTCGAGGAGGAAAAAGAAGCCGAAGAGCTGGTGAAGAAGTCGCGAGGCGACGAAGCGCCAGAGAAGGAAGAAGGAATGTCGCGAGATATAAACGCGGACGCTGAAGCCATCAAAGAAGAAGCGCGGATAATTCGCGAAGAGCTCAAGGCAGAAAAAGAACTTCTGAACAAGGAAAAAGAGATGAAAGCAAAGTTGGACGAAGAGTTGCTCAAGTTAAAAACGGCGCAAGAGGTTGAAGTGCTCGCAAGCGACGAAGATGATGACGTTGACGAGTAAAAAAAAATCTGGTCATTAACAAGGCTAATCAATCCATTATTATGTTCATTATTCAACTAGAAATCCGCGAACCCGCTAAAAGAGCTGCGCGCACTTCCACTCTGTTGACTATCGTTACAATTGCCGCCATCTTCCGCGAGCCAAAACTTCTCTGCGTTACCACCTGAAGAGAAATCACTTTCACCGTCATTTTTATTTCGATTCATGCTCGTCACGTGCCCTTCTGGAAACATGTGCAAAGGTCTCAACGTGCCGTTTTGAACCGCAATCCAATCTAAATTTTCAAACCAAGGATGATCCATGATTTCGCCAACATCTGTGCCTCCCAAACGTTCCTCCTCATCTTGGACAAAAATTTCACGCAATAATAACTCGGCTTTCGGATCGAAATTAGACGGTTTCGCAACCGCGTCAAAGTCCGCGTTGACGATAAGATCGTACATCTTTTTACGAGTATCTGCTCGAAATGGTGGATATCCGGCCATCATCTCAAATGTTAACACACCAAACGCCCAGATATCAGAGGCATACGATCCACCTTGATGAAGCAACACTTCTGGTGAAAGATAATCGGGTGTGCCGCAAATCGTGAATGCACGTTCGTTGTCGCCGAGTTTTTTTGCAAATCCAAAATCGCTAATCGCAATACTTCCATTCGAGCGAATCAACAAATTTTCTGGTTTGATGTCACGATATATGTATCCTTTCTCGTGTATGGATTCCAGACCTAACAGAACCTGGGAGGCGTACACTTTCGTTTGACCAATGGAAGGCAAACCGATTGCGTTGAATAGTTCAAACATGTCTCCTTGGCACAACTCTAAGGACAAATACAAAGCTTTCGCATCTTGGAAAGCGGAATATAATTGCACGATGAAAGGTGAGTCTTTGAGCGAAAGCAAACAATTCTTTTCTTCCATGACGTGACTTTCTTCACTCACCGCGATGATATTCTTCTTTGGCATAACTTTGATCGCACATTTGTGGCCAGACTTCCTATGCGTCGCAGAAAACACAAAACCGAGCATTCCCTTGCCCATCACCGTATGGAGTTCAAAGTCGTTTATATCCTTAGAGCCGGAAAGAGCGAGAGATAATGTATTTTTCTTGTCTCGAGTCTTTTTGAAAAACAAGCTCTTCGTTGAGGTAAGCTTGTTCTTTTTTGTTGGCGTCTGCGCTGCTCGCGAAATGAAGGACGGGGACGAGGCGTCACTTCCGTCGATGCTCAACTCTCTCTTTTTATTGCGAACTCGTATCCGTTGCTTGAACTGTGCAGCTAATCGAGAGAACGTGGAAGAACTTTTGTTCAATTTCCTCTCGACAGAACGTTCCGCTTGCGCGTAAACGATTTCGCTCCTACTTTGTATGGCGGTGCCCCTTGCCACTTCTGCACCTTCTCTTCCAGTGACCTCCGGTTGATGTGTCCCAAATTCCAAAAGCGAATTTTTCGTTCTTCCTCCTGGGACTGAATTTGAAGTCGTGTTTTTATCGATCTCCGTAGATACGTAACGAAAGAAATCATTTTCATACGAATCCGTATCGCTAGAAACATCGCTAGAAAATTCTGATTCAATTGTCGTTGCCGTTCCGCTTTCGTCGTTCGATAACGATGAATACGACTGTCTATTCCTCTTCCTCTCCCTTGATCTAGATGTACTGCTATCGTGTTTCATTCGATATTTGTCCATATGCCTAATGTACGCGTAGTTGCACGCATCCAAGCGACCCGCGTTGAAGCTGATAATGACAGAAAGCGCGCTCAAGGAGGAGCAAATTTCATTCTTTTCGCCATGCTCATCGAAGGTAGTTTCAAACCAAGAACCAGCTTCAACAGTCTTTTTTGCCGAAGGATCTTTAGTATTCACTAAAATCACCGTGCCGTCAATTAGAAAGTGTAAAAGAGATTCATTCTCTGAACTCTTGGAAATATCTTCCAAATTACCGCAAATCTCTTCACCTTTCGCTAATGCTCGCTTATACTTTTTGAGCGCATACTTTGAGGCGAATTTCATGCGCTCGGTGTCGTTATAAAACGCTTCGCGCGTTCTCTTGCACGACAAAAATATTCGCAACGCGACCGTTTCAGAAAATTTTCTCACTGATCTAATTGCATGCTCAAAATGTGATTTATGAATCTTGATTACTTCGGCGCCGTTGATGTTATTGGCAACGAGAAAACGCGTGTTCACGTGCGGTTCAACAATAGCACCTTCGGCCCAAGTCGATCCTTCATTCAAAACAGTCGTATTTTTCTCTTTCGTCGAGGAGATGAATTTTCCTTCTTTATCTACATCAACGTGCGCATTGCCGTCATCCTCGTAACTCATAGCAGTGCCTTTGACTAAAATGACGAACGATTCCTCGATATCCTTCGGTTTTGCTATTATTTGATTTTCCTCGTACGTCTTTCTCTCAATACTGCGAATCAAAGCTTCCATTACTAACGAGAAAAAACCGACCTTCGCAATCGATGCGTTCTTCTCGAAAGCCTTCTCTAAGTATTTACGTTCCATATCAGTTATGAGAGGTAACTTCACATTTTGCGTTTGGTCGTGCTGTTGTTTTGTAATTTTCAATGTTATTTCTTCTCCACTCTCCTTTTCTTCAGAGATGCTGTTTTGACGTTGATATTCTTTGCGCTCCTTTTGAAAACTCCCGCTGTTCGTGCTGGCGTTCGGACTTTGTCGACTACTCAAATCGCTACGAATGCTGCGATTAATCGATACATTTCGCTCGCGCTGTAGCACCCTTCGTTTACTACTAGAGCTCGTGTTGATCTGAGACGACGGCGACGCAGAACTGTCATTCGAGGTGGAGGCTGAAACGGATTGAGAGTTCGAAGACAGACGTTCTTTGGAGATCAGCTCTTCTTCATCTTTTTCGACAACCGGCGTATCTCCTTCCTCTGCTTTCTTTCTTTCTTCCATTATTGGTGTCGTGGCTTCATTCGTCTCTGAAATCTTGCTCTGCTTCACATCTCCCGGTGACGAGAACAACAACGAAACGTGTACCTCTCTCTTTTTCACAACAGTGAGCACGAGCAAAGGAAACGAAAATACAAACGCTCCGAAAATCCACGCAAAGTGTGGCATGTCCTTCCAATAACCACGCATCCCAAGCGCGCAATACTGATAAATGTACGCGAACGCACAGATTGCCAGCGAACACGCGAACGAGACGGAGGATACCAGCGACGAAACGCTTAGCGTCTTCTCTGATTTTGAAGATTTCGGTGAAACGACGCCTTCAACTTCTTCCTCCTCTTCAGATCGCCGTGAATCTACCATCCTCTGTCTCGCACCGAAATCGTCTCCGCGAACGATCGCTCCTTCTTCTCCATCGATCCTCCGAGTGGTAGCGGCAGCAGAAACGTACCAGTATTTGAATAAAATTTAACGTGGGGGGTGCAGGGAAAATTTTAGAGCACAGATCAGGAAAAATTTACTTCTGTCTTTGTAATGAAATAAGTACACCACAAGTCACAAACCACACCAAAACACAATATAATTTACGCTCTCAAACTTTTAAAGTTTAGCACACACGCGTGAAGGGGAGACGCTTTTTCTTCCTTTCTTCTCTCGGTTCTCGCTTTTATCGCTGATAAATACACGCGCGCGCACAGAGAGAGCGAGAGCGAGAGAGAGAGATGGTGTGGTTCCAGTGCGACGACTGCGGCGATTCGATAAAAAAACCAGCGCTGAAGAAACACTTCAACAACTGTTCGGCGAGTCGATTTAGCTGCGTGGATTGCGGACGAGAGTTTGATCGATACTCCGTGCAACAACACACGTCGTGCGTGACTGAACACGAGAAGTACGCGCTCGGGGCGACCAAGCCGGGCGGGAAGGCGAATTACGCCGCCAGTGGTGGTAAAGGAGGAGGGGGAGAAAGAGGAGGAGACGTCGCCGCCGAAAAAGAAAAAGAAGAACCGGCACCTTTGAGTTCTCCCGCGACTGGCTTGGAGAAGAATGAGTCAATCCCCGGTCGAGAGTTTCTCGCCACGGAAGCTCCCTGGATGTGTACGTGTTGCAACGTCGAGTGCACCGGCGCGGAAACGCTCAAGTCGCACGCGCTTGGGAAGAAACACAAACGCAAAGCGAAGACGCTCAGGGCGCAAAAAGAAGAGGAGAAGAAGAACGAGGGGGAACCGAAACTGAATCCAGCGAAGGAGAAGAAAGAGAAAAAGAAAGAGAAGAAAGCGAGAAAGAAAGTGATTCAATTAGCAAACAAAGAGCAGAAGAAAGAGATTCTGCAGGAGAAACTGAAAGCTCAGAGAGAGAAGAAGGCGCGGAAAGAAGAGAAAAAACGCAAGAGAGACGAGTTAAAAACGGACGAGGAGAAAGCGAAAGACGCGGAAAAAGCGAAAGAAAAAGAGGCGAAAAGAGCGAAGCAATTAGAGGTGAAAGCAACCAAACGGGAGAAGAAATTGGCGCGGAAGAAGGCGAAGCAAGAAGCCAAGAAGAACGGAAGAGGAAAAACAAACGCAGCGCTTTCAGTGAAAGGGAAGGGGTTGAAGAAAAAAGACCACAGGAAACCGTATTCGTAATAATATTAATGATAATAGTACATACATGTGACTAAAGCCCGTCCGCGACTACGTTTGGGACTAAATCACCATCGGGACACCGTTTACTTTGCATAATTGCTGAACCACCTTCGATTCTTCCGGTCAACTCATGCGTTGGCCCCCAATCCATGAACAACTGCTTACCGTCAGACCCGGGAATAACACCCCAGGTACCCTTCCCCCACGGAGTAACTAAATCACCGTTATCTTTCCATTCGATACCACTAACACCGCCCCATTTGCCCGTGTGCGCGTTCGCGACTTGTTTAGCGAGCTCGCTGGATTGAATACCTTGCGTTCGTTCGATTTCACCAACAGGCCGCGGTTTACACTGTACCGCACTCGATAAACCTTCTCCTCCGTTCCATCGCTCGATGGCGCCTTTCTCGCCTTTCCAATACTGTTTGATAATATCGAGCATTCTTTGTGGTTTTTCCGGATGATAGTTGACGTGAATTGAAGCTGGATGAAACTTGTCTTCCGGGTATAGCTTCTCGTCCTCACGCATGTACTTGAAAACATACTTTGAGTTACAGAAACACGCAAAGTTCATGATTCGCGACGAGGCAGAATTTCTCGAGGGAGTTTTTTTGTCGCTCAAGAACGTGTGTTCCTCGTTATACGCGGTTTGATCCCAAGTCGAACGTTCGGTGTTCATGCGATTCGCCAACACAGTCATCATTTGTAAACTTTCGTGAGTGGCTTGCGTGAAGAACAAACCAGAGTTTTTCACGAACATGCGGTACGTGAGATCATCCGCAGAAGAAACTTGATCTCCTCGTCCTCTCGTAGGGTTCCACCTAAAGCCGTATGTCGTTCGATCATCCCATCCGTCTGACATTCCTTCAATGTCTACATCTCGGTACAACAAATCGTTCTTGAATGGATCTCGCATCCAGACAATATCGACATCCGAGAGCAATACATTAACGCCGATTTTGATAAACTCTTTGAGGATTTCAAATTTTAAGCCGGAGGTGGCGTGATTATCCGTCGATCCAGTAATGGATGTCAACGATCGCAAATAGTAAGGCGCGTTGTGTTGTTCGCACCACCGCGCGGTTTGTTCGTCGAGTGCGACAATCATATAATTCGTAATTTCAGTTTTTTGTAATCCGTCGATCCACAACTGCAACATGTGGAAAATGTTTTTGTTCGAGACGCCAACTAAAACCTCGCGGTTGATGGCAACTTCTTTCACTACTTCGCATAACTTTTCCGAGCCACCTTCGCAGTTCGCAGGCCACGCGGTGGTATCGGCGTCATCTTTCGGCCACGGAACAACGTAGCGTAACTTTCTCGGATGCGGTCCTGAACCTTCAGACCACGCGCTTCGTTCGCACTGTTTGTGCTTATTGATGATGTCGTCTGAATTTTCGTCGCCGAGAGCAAACGAGCGACCTTTCTCGAACGTTTGAGACGGAATAATTGCGTTAGGATCACCGGATAACTCGTCACCTCTACTGGCATCTTCGCTCGGCGCGTATCTCGAGCCCCGGCGCGGATCGTGTTTCAAGTTGTACCTACACGCGTATCGAAGCGGTTTCAAGCGCGCTCCGGACTTGAACGCGTTATCGTATGCAGGCATAATCACTTGTTCCGTAACTCTATCGTCGACGCCGATGTGTTCTATGTCCAAGTGCTCGCCAAAATATCGACTCAATTCAATCGCCGCTAAAGTTGGATTAAATCGCATAAAACTCGATCGTGCCATAGGCAAACAAACGCTTTGTGCGTATTGCGACCAACCCATGGATTTATCACCAATACCAATTACTTGCCCAACCAATCTGCAGGAACTATCGGTGGCGAGTTCAATATCAAATCCAACGTGTGCGGGCATCATGTCATCGTGAGTATTCACGCCGGCGCCTATGGACGTAAACGAAAATGCTTCAGATTCGAGCGGATTCGCCGTAAACTCCGCGCTCTTATCCGAGAGAATTAACACGGCGTAACCTCTTGAGAGTAAAATGCTCGCCAAGCGATGTGCTGGTGATCCATTATCGCTTTCGCCTTTGACTAACACTGCAGAGACGTGTTGTTGCTCTTTGAACTTTTCCCGATTCCCGTAGGCAACGAAAACGGCATTCGTTTGCGTGGTGTCAGCTAATCTTGACGCTTCGTCTGCGCTCATCTGCGTCCCGTCGATGACAACGACAGCTTTCTGATACTTCACACTTGTCATGTGATGACTCGTATCGCGGTTATCAAAGATCTTTTCCAAAGCCTCGCGCAGAGCATCCGAGGAAGAAGAACTCGTCTCGCCTGCGACGGTCTCAATCTTCATCCCGTCCGTCACCATCTTCTGTCCATTCCCTCCGTCGTCTAAATATCCGTCGTCTTCCGACTGCGACTTTGTGCATTTGTTTATTCCGCCTCTCCTATACGCTCTCGTCTCGTGGTAAAACACTTCCACTATTTTCGCGCTCGTCAAACTAAACTTTTCGCAACTGTACCCATCCCGAATCGACGCGACGCACCGTTCGCCTTCCATGGTGTCCATACTACCAATGGCGCTAACATTGTCGTTATCACTGTTATCTTCATCACTATTATTACTACTGCTGGAGCTGCTACTACTACTGCTGCTGCTACTACTACTACTGTTCTCTGCTACTACTCCTTCTCTCGTTTCGCCGCCGCCGCCGCCGCCGCCGCTTCCCGCGTGTTCGCGCTCTTCGAAACCAACACCATCACCAACTTCATCACTCGTCGTCGTGTGAATCTCCGCGATCTCCTCCGGTTTCCCATCTCTCACCAATCTCTCCTCGTCAAAATCCGAGGAGCGAATGATATTCTCCTCGCGAGACGACGCCAACGACGACGACGACGTGTGCGAGTGCACGTCCACTCGATGACTCCCCACCCGTCGTTCCTCTCTCGTCGCCTCTCGCTGCAATTTCGTCTCGTTCGTCTCGTAAAAGACAATGTCCGCGACGAAGAGGAACACTATCAGCGGCAGAACGACGCGAGAGAGGAGGCGAGAGACGAGCTGGTGTTTGTTTCTCTTGCCGCGAAGAATAACAGGAGAAGAGGACCGTTCCGAGGACGACATCTTTCTCTCTATATCTCTCTCTCTTCCGTATTTTCGATCTGAGATGCGTTTATGTGGACAATGTGCATTTTTTTCCCGAAGTCCACACACGCATTACCTCAAACCACACGCGCGCGATACTTTTAAACGATGCACCATCTCGCGACCACGATCACGACCAGATGCGCCGTGGTGGCGTCCACTTCATCCTCCTCCTCGTCGTCCTCTAGAGGAGGACGACAAAACGCGACGAGAGCCCAGTTTTCCGCGCGTCACCGATATCAACAACAACACCAACGACGACAACAACAAAGAGTTACGATATCTTTGGATAATGAGACGAGCAGCAGAAAAAACAACGGAAGATTATTCGCGTCGTCGTTCGTCGTGAAAGCATCATCGTCGTCGTCCGAGGGAGAGGATGGCAACGACGACACCGCCACGCCTTCTTCTTCCTCGGCGCCGAGCGCTGGTAATGGTTTCGACGGGTTCGATACCGGAACTTCCGTCACGGACGAAGACCAAGAGCGATTGAAAATGATGAGCCAAGAAATCAAAGATTGGTTGAAACTTTTATACGTGAAGCGTGAGATGTCGTTCAATGAAGTCAAGTTGATTATTGGCATCGAAGACCCTCGATTAGCGGACAGAAGAGAACGGTTCGGGATCGAGGACGAATCTGGATGTTCCGCGGAGGAAAAGATTCAAGTTTTGGAAGACGTGGATGAAGGGAGGATTCCGACCGATATCGTTGCTTGCGAGTTTGTATTGAACGAGTTGAGAGAGTGGCCGGGGTTGGATTCAGACACGGTCGCTCCGGAAAGAAGAGAGACTGGTCCGTCGAGGTACGAAGAAATTGCCATGGACGCGGCTGGGATTAAAGGGAGAACGAGGAATCCCAAGAGAATGCTAGACGATTATTTAGACGAGGATGAGGAAGACGATAAGAAACAAAACATTCTCGGATTTTTGCCGTTATACGCCGTCAGCAGTGCACCGATCTTCATTACCATCTTTGCTTTGGGGATTATGTTCGTTAACTCGTTGCAGTGAGGGAGCTGCCTGCTATCGATCGGGCACGTGCTGACGCAATATTGGATTTGAGTTCACGGTTACCCGATGGGAAAAGGATATCATGTTTGTCAACGCTTTGCAATAATACATATATACTTTTACACACATAAACACGCGCCTCTATTTCTACGGACGAAGCTGTCCTGTTTTCCTACGCTTTCCTCCTCCTCTTTTGCGTGAAGGCCAAAAGCCGTAAAACAACGCGAACAGGGTTAAAGCCCATAAAAGGCCGGCGTATTTCCATAACTCGATCGTCGCCGCGTCTTGTTGTTGTTGTTGCTGCTGTTGAGGAAGCGTGCCTTTGCCTCCTCCAATGGAAACCCTCGCGTGTTTATACCCTCTATCGCCTTCGTTCGTTTCTACATTGCCGCTGCTGCTATGACTATGAAAACTACTTGCGCTATTCCTCTTCGATAGTATGACTTTTTTCTCCGCCTCCTTGTTGTTACTATTCTCGCTACTACTACTCTTTGGTAAGCACTTTCTCTTTCGAGTTAACATTATCCCTCGGTTGATCTTTGTCACGCACTCGCGCATTAGCTCAACTCTCATTCTCTCGTACTTGTCGATGGAAGTATCGTTTTCGGGATATAACTCGCACACTGGGAACAGTTCTCTTCGATTTTCCTTCCCGCACTTCAACTTATCCTTTTCCGTTTCCGACTTTTCGTATTCAAAGTGTTTATCCCACTCGTACCCCGGTTCTTTCTTCATTAACAAGCCGTAGTGTATGACGAATGAATGCGCGCTCTTCTCGTTCCACGGTTTTGAACCAGCGTACATTTGTACGTCGTTGTTTACGTTATGCGACAATCCGGCGCTCGCGACGCCAAAGACATACCCGTACATTTCCGAAATCCACGGACGTGGAGACTTCTCCGTGATGAACTGATCGCCCGTTCCTTTGTACGGCCACCAAACTCTCGGGTCTCTCCTCACTTTTTTCGTGTATTCAAACCACAGCGGCGCCGCTTTTGCTATATCGCTTCTGGCGAAAATCTCCCACCCACCGACTTGCGCCAACCGCTCGCGAACGGCGGGGCCAACAAACATAGCCGCCATATCGTTCTTCACACCGGAGAGATACCCGTAATATCCACCGGCTACGACACCAACTCGAGCGGGAATTTCTCTCACCGTAAACGGTCTCCGTAAAATCATGTCCGCGTCCAACTTCACCACCCACTTGAGCCGAGTAAAGTTGCTCGATTTCGTCCAGTGATTGATGCTCCCGGGTAAATTATACGCGGAATACGAATCCAAAGGGTCGTCGCGACTAAAATCTGGCGTCTTATGCGTCGGCACGATGTCTAAATTTTCGTATCTCGCGTATTCTTTCGGAGTGCAGGAGAGCAAGCGCGTCATTTGCCCCGGGGAACCGATATCAATCCACGACTGGTACAGCGCGGCGGATTGCCAATCCATGTACGGTTTGCAATCCGCGGAAAAGACGTAGTGGTAGTCATCTATTTCCCTGTGTTGTTGACGAGAAGAAGAAGAAGAAGAAGAAGAAGAAGAAATCGTAGCGGTAGTGGCGGCATTCATGTCGATTCTTTTCTGTTTCTCACTCACGCGCGCTGCGCGGCGAGACTCTCTCTCTCGTGCTTTCACTGTGTTCATAACGCCCTTTGTTTAGGGTTTATAATAACACCCTAAACTATACACACGAGCCGCGGGAAGTTTCAAAAACATTCGTCAAGTCCCACAACGCGCGCGCACGGTCTCGAGAGTTTGAGACGCGCGCTCTTCAGAGAAGAAGAAGAAGAACAACAGCAGCAGTCCGATCGCGTTAACACGCACGCGTGTTCAGTGTTCTTGCGTCCGATAAAGAATACACACACGCACGCACAAACATGATGTCTTCGTCGTCTGCTCGAGAAGAACGACAACGTTTACTACTCGAGACGGAGGAGGACGCAGAAGCGGCTTCTTCGTCGTCGTCGTCGTCGTCGTCGCTCTTTATTAAAGTTGCATCG
>Ga0255761_10001887_pt1 | contig 19458 bp, 26 predicted proteins | sample 071ome_29_FD_179961 | JGI IMG/M metagenome (GOLD analysis project Ga0255761, IMG submission 179961) | Coastal salt marsh microbial communities from the Groves Creek Marsh, Skidaway Island, Georgia - 071407BT metaG (version 2) | ecosystem: Environmental > Aquatic > Marine > Intertidal zone >... | reverse complement strand
TTTTGCAATTGGATCAATCTCAATAGCGATGTAGTTGTCAACCTCAACACCAAGAGACTTTAGTGCCTGTTGCCCAGCTGATATACCATCAAAAAATGAAATAACATTGATACCCATATTTATCCCTTCCACAAACCTGTTACTTTTGCCTTTACAGATAATTCACCAATATAACTCCAGAATAACAATATCATCTCTTTTGGTGGCATGAAATTAGGAAAGTTAATGGTTGAATAATCAGATGCCAATATATCTGAAAGTTCGTTTTTATTTCTTGATGCTGCAATATTGGATATTGAAGAAACTATCCTTTCGAAACTTTCATCAAATTCGTTGTTAATTTCTGGTTTCAAAGTACTTTCGATCTTATCTGGATTGCGTGTAGTAAAAATGGGATCTATATGAGTATAAGCGACCTTTCTTTCTACATATTTTTGAAAATTCCCAGTTTCAATCCCTGATTCCTCAGAAATATTGATGTATCTCTTTGCAAGCAAGATCTGGTATGGTTTTAAGTATTCAGGTATTTGATCATATTGCTTTAAAGCATAGTATGCTGGTAAATATCGGTATCCCTGTTTTAGAATTGTGTCTCTAAGGATTAGTATAGGATTTTGTGCTACTCTTTTCTTTGTTAAATCTGAAATACGTATACCCTTCATAACTGTTGGCGATAGATCAATAAATGGTAATTTATGCCAAGTAGAGAACTGACCGAAGAAATCACTCATGCAATCTATAAATTGTTCTTTTGTCATTTGCACATAGTACATTTGATTGAGGTCTGATACAATCATTTTGGATAAGTTATCCAGAAAAGCATCATACATTTGGTCGTTTTCTATTGATTTTAAATACTCCAAGAATACAGTTGCTGTTGTATGACTTTTAATCTGCACACATCTTGTTAGATTATCAACTATACCAATCAATCTAGGATCTATTTTATCCATAGATCCTTTGTAGATACCTTTGAAAGCACCTATTCCGATGGTTGATAGTATTGCTATGGTTGCTGGATTCATTTGGATTACGAAATAAGATTGTGGTATATATCAAAGTATAGTTGAGGACCGATTGTATCAGCGATTAACTGAGAAGTCTCAAGAGTAAGTCTGGTATCAGGTTCTTTTGTTTTAATCATAAACAGAAAGTCTGGATCTAGCTCTATAATAGCATTTGGGTTTAACATTTGAGTTTTGTTAGCCATTAACCATCCCTTAATATCCATTTCGGAAGTGGTGACAACTTGAACATCTGGCTGTTCTATTAGGGACAAGTAATACTTTATAGGGCATAACTTTGGATTGTACTTCTGACCTAGATTTTCTGCAACAAAAACCATCTCATCTGTGTAAAAATCGTTTGCAGAGTTAATAAAAAAGTTCCTGGTCAGAATATCCATCACATATTCGTTTTGAAATGGATCTTTGATTAAGGTATCCCACATATCAATTGGAATGCCTGTGAAATCTGACATCTCTTTTTTAGAGCCAGACATACCGACCTTAGCTGCAATTAATGCAGCCAAAAGACCAAATGTTATTTTGTTTCCGTTAGACATATTATTTACCTTTTCCTCAGTTTTGGAACGTTTGATTTCGGTTGAGAAATCCACTTATCTTCCACTCTCATTACGCTAACGTCTTCAAAATCAGGATTAAAGTCTTCTAAGTTGTCAAGCAAATCTTCGAATCCATTTATAAATGCTAGTGTAACAAGTGAATTTTCACTATTAATGTAAATTTGAAATTTTGCAATCAATGTGATAAGATCACTACCTTCGTACATTTCCTCGTAAAAAGATTCCACTGGTTCTATATAAACATAAATGGGTCTACTTCTTTTGACTTTTTGTAAAAAGAGGAAATTCTCATCAGGATCTTCATAAAGCTTTTCACCAATTTGATCCTGTAAATCACTCACAAAATGACATAGAAGTCCGTTTATTTCTTCATAATGTTGTTCCAGTAATTCTTGTCTATTTTCGTATACTTGATCTTCAAACCAATAATCAGGAACATCGTCCGAAGATTCCCAATCTTGTTTGTTTTCATCGTCATCGTCTAAGGCATCATTCTCTTCAAAGTAATATGTTTTCAACTGTTCTTCAAGCTCAGCAATCTGATTATCTATACTTTCACCTGGTCTGCCATCACTGCATGTTACGGTGAATGATAACTTTCCAAAAACAGGCAACTCAGTTATACCCATCAACTCTGGATTTGAGTTGATGTCATTTTCCTTGAGAATTATATTGTTGTTTCTAACATAATGACCCAAAGGCACAATCAAAGGTGTGCCCTCGTTCCTACCTCCGATTTTAGACTTCGCCAAACCCAATAAAGCAGCTCCGACAATTGTACCCAATGTATATTTATTAATAGACATTATAGCTTCCTCAACCTTGGACCAGCTGTGTTTTTCTTATTGGAAATACCAGGTATGAATTCGCCATGTAATCCATCTAAAACATAAATGAATCCTTTTTTTGTAGGATCGTAATAAGGACTTAACAAGTTTAAGTCCTTTGCTAAATTCAGGACCATACTTATTATGGCTTGAAACTGATTCTTATGCAAGCGATTAAGCATTTCCATATGCTCAGGACGAAGAGTAGGATAATGAGCGTATAATGTCGATGATATTGTAGTTGGTCGCATACCGACTTCGTCTTCAAAAATGCTATCATCACTAAATTCGATAGAATGCGGTATTAGTTTTTCCCCATATAGACCAGTTAATGAACTGCCAATAAATTGAAGCCAAATGCTGTATGCATCTGGAAAAGTTTCTTCTAACTCAGCAAGACCACTGCTGTATTTTGCGGAACGATAGATATTGTACATCGCTGAATCTTCTATAGAGTAAGATTCAGCATAACCTTCAGGTGTTTCAGGATAAATACCTTCGTTTTCTTCTATCCAATCTTGAGGTATTTGATTTCCTTCTTCCAACCATTCCAATGCTGTTCTATATCTTCTATCTATTGAGTTATCTACTTCTTCCTTGAATGCTTTGAATATTGTCTTAAGTTGGTCTAATGCTTCATCTAAACTTATTTTACCGATGATAATATATTCAATACCACCATCTTGATTGATTCCTGTATCTTCAGTCATTGTTTTCTTAAACTGGAAGTCAGCAGTTATGGTTTCAAATTGTATTTTTTTGGTTCGAGCATAAGAACCAATTTGCTTCTTTGTTAAACCCAATAAAGCAGCTCCGACAATTGTACCCAATGTATATTTATTAATAGACATCATCGTTTCCTCAATTTTGGACCAGATATTTTTGGTTGTGCTAACCATTTGCCTTCCACTCTCATTACGCTGATGTCTTCAAAATCATCAAAGTCTTCTAAGTTGTCAAGCATCTCTTCGAACCCATGTATAAATGTTTGTGTAACCAATAAGTTTTCAGAGTTTATGTAAATTTTAAATATTGAAATCAATGTGATGACATCACTTTCTTCGTACATTGCTTCATGAAAATATTCGTATGGTTCTATATAAACATAAATGGGTCTACTTTTTTTGACTTTTTGTAAAAAGTGAAAGTACTCTTCATCGTTATCATTTAGTTTTTCAGAAATTTGATCCATTACTCCACCCATAAATCGATGAATGGTATCACCTATTTCTTGATAGTGTTCTTCTTGCAATTCTTGTCTTTTATCATCGATGGGACCTTCAATGTACCAATCAGGAACATCAGTCCAATCTTCCCAATCTTGTTTTTCTTCATTGTTATCATCTAAGCCTTCATTTTCATCGAAGTAATATCTTTTAAGATCTTCTTCATAATCAGAAAGTTGATCCCTTATACTTTCGCCAGGTCTGTCAGTAGAGGATACTAAAGTGAAGGATAACCTTCCCAAAACAGGCAACTCAGTTATGCCCATAAGTTCTGGGTTTGATCTGATGTCATTTTCACTGAGAAATATAGTATCGTTTGTAGAATGAGAACCCACAGAAACAATCAAAGGTGTTTCTTCGTTTCTTCCACCGAATTTGGATTTTGCCAATCCTAAGAGAGCAGTTCCAACAATTGTACCTAGTGTATATTTGTTAATAGACATTACCGTATCCTCAATTTTGGACCAGTGGTCTCTTTTTTATAATCCATTTTTTCAATTCCTGGTTTTTGGTAAATACTTACATTATCAAATTCACCATATTCATCAGTTTGGTCAAGAAATTGGGTTAAGTCTTGCATAAAGTTAACGGCAAAAAGTGGATTTTTACTATTGATAAAGATTTGAAATTCTATAGCTACCCAACCCTCGTTTTCTTCATACTCAGAGTCATAATCAGATATATGTAAGTAGACATTTCTGCTATCAATAAATCTTTTGCATCGTTGAAATGATTCTTCGGAATGTTCTATTTCATGACGAAGTGTTTCTACAACACGACATATAAAACGATAAACAATACCATAACAATCGTCACGCCAAGTTTCCATTAATTCTTCTCTTTTTTGTTCAACAAGTTCTTCAACGTACCAATCAGGAACATCAGTCCAATCTTCCCAATCTTGTTTGTCTTCATGATCGTCTTCTAAATCTTCATTTTCATCGAAGTAATGACTCTTCCAACCTTCTGTATATTCATCTATTTCGTGTTCAGGAAAACCAGGAAAATCAACATCTGTTGCTTCTAATCTGAAACTTATAATTGCAGTGCTTGGAAATTTAAAAATTTGCCTTACGTTATCAGATACTTCCATAATACCTTGTATGTCTTCTGGTACATTGTCTATTAGAATCTCATCTCCGAAAGTTCCTCTATCCAGAAGAACAATGTGTGGATCAGTTTCGTTTCTGCCTCCAAGTTTAGACTTTGCTAGTCCTAAGAGAGCAGCTCCAACAATCGTACCTAGTGTAGACTTGCTTATAGACATTATCGAATCCTTAACCTTGGACCTTTTTGTGTTGTATTGTAATCTATTTTTGCGAATCTTGGTTTTTCGATAACTTCTATATCCTCATACTGATTATAGTTGTTTTTGGCAGAAAGAAACCCAGACAAATCTTTTATAAAGTTAATAGCAAAGATTGGGTTGTCACTATTCATAATTATTCTGAAATAGGTGGTAATCCATCCTTCTTCTTCGTGTAAATCCGTTTCTAGAGTACCTATTTCTATGTAAACATTTCTATTGCCAATAAATTTTAGACAATTTTGAAAGTATTCCTTTGAATGCTCTATTTCATTTCCAATCTCATCAACAACTGTTGCACCGAAATCCATAGCAATGCTATAGCATTCACTGCTCCATTCCTCTTCCATATCATCATAATCTTCTTCATCTTCCGAAGGTGGTGCTGGAAAAGGTGCTCCATGTGTTTTTAATGCAAAATCTATAAGTGCAGTCCCTGGTATTTTATTATATTCACCTGCATATCCACTCATACTTGTAGATTCACTTACTCCTATTTCTACAATGTCTTTGATGTCATCTGGTATATTATATATAGGGATGTTATCATGATCAATATTACTTATATATGGACCTGACACTCCAATTTTTAACAAAACAATACTTGGTTTATTTCTACCGCCAATCTTGGATTTTGACAATCCCAAGAGAGCAGCTCCAACAATCGTGCCTATTACAGATTTATTTATAGACATTATCGAATCCTCAATTTAGATTTCATTGGTTTTGGTTTTGCGAAGTTTACTGAATATGTTGTATGTTCAAATCCACCTTTATCATCAAGCCTGAGATCTCTACCGTAGTCTCCTTTTTGATTTACATTTGCAGTATGTGCCATTGCTAGTATTGTACCGATAATATGTTCAATTGCTATTCTAGAAGATGACCAATTGTTCTTCCAAGCTATAATCTCCATAATTTCTTTGGGTGAGTATCTTTCTTTTAGATCATCCATCGAAAATGTAAAATGAATAGTTAATGGCGTATTATGAGCGGCATCAAATTCCCATTCATCATCAAAATTGTCTCTCTCATCATTGAATGCACTATTATTATCGTTCCATGTGATACTTATTGGGTAAAGTTCGTCTTCAAAATCAAAATCACGTCCAAGAATTCCCTCCGCCTCTTTATCCCAAGATGAATCATATCCCATAGTCTCGTTAAGCATTGAAAACATTTTTTCCTGTGCTTGTTCTGTTATCTCTTGTAGGATATCGCTATCTTTGGGGATTGTATCTTTGTAAAATTTCATCCAATCGCCTGTAGGAACAATTCTTCTATTGTCTCTAACCCTAGCCTTAAATGCCTCATAAGCAGCAATAACAAATTGATAATCTGGGATTCCTTCAGCGATCACCTCTTTAATGTCTTCTTCTCTTTCTTCACAAATATCTACAAAAATATCTTGATACGTTTCTTTGTTGAATGAGTTTATTACATTTTCCAAATGCTCTCCAACACCATAAAACTGATATGTATAATAGTGAAGATTAACATATGGTCTTTCATATGTTGATTGCACAGTTATCACAATTTTATCTAATGTGTCGATCAAATTAAACTTTCGAACTGCAGATCCTTTCTTTGCCAAGCCCAAAAGAGTAGCTCCAACAATCGTACCTATTACAGATTTATTCATTACTCCCTCCCCTCATCGATCACCTCTAAAGAGATTTGAACGCCAGTATTCTTTTTGTTGTATTTTACCCAGTATTCTTGATTGTATACATTTGCCAATTTGAAGATATCGTAAAGAACAGTTGCCAATGAAGGAATATCAACATAGTGCAAGTCAAATTCACCTTCGACTTGATAGAAAGGTCCATCTTGTGGTCTCATAGCTGTTTGTAGATATACTTTCTTATCGCTAAACATCGCTTCTATCTTGTTCTCATCATTTGGAAATGAGTTGTATTGCTGCATAGATATTTCTTCTGGAACAGAGCTGGTAAAGAAGAACGCATTGTTTATTGGGCTGTATTTCCTGAATTCAATACCAAATCCTTTGAACTTTGAGTATACCTTGTTTGCAAAGATACCAATTTCAGACTTATTGTTAGAACGAATGATGATTTTTATCTTTCTAAACTTTACAGCTTTTGCTTCGAGCCATTTTTTGGTGGCTAATTCGGTGACTTGAGCAATCTTTTTTCTCGTTGATTCCACAGGAGACATAAAGTCATAGTCACCTAATGCATCGGCACTAGCATCGAGCATTCGTTCGACATTCTTTTCAAATCCTTCATTCATGTATTTTCTAGCTCGCCTTGCACCCTCTATCCCAGATGTAGCAAGTGCTTTACCTCTTGTAGCTATTTGGATTGGCAATCTAGGGTTTTCTACAAGCTTTGATACAATGACAAATCCTACAGCAAAAGCACCAACATACAAGCGACCATCATCACCACGTTTGGTCAGTTGGTTGGATTGTTGTTTTTCTAAAAATCCTTTCTCAAAAGGAAGGATATATTCTTTGCCATCTTTGAAATACATATAAAGCCCCATAACCATTTGTTATAGAACTATAATAGCCCAAATATTGTCAGATTACTCTTTCAATTATTGATAATTCTTCTGGTAAAAAAGCCAAATGCTTTTGGGTGTTTGCAACCTTTGGCATTGAATCAACTTGTGCAGCAACCTTATACAGTCCAATGTCTTCATTTTGAATCTCAACCAAGAAAGACTTTATCTCATCCTTTTCTTCATCCGATAACATTGGATAGCCGATTTTGTCTGCTTCAACATCTAAAAACCAATCAATTTTTCGATCTTTTCTCATCCATTTTTCTTGTGTGTCGATAAACTTTGTGTCTTTCATTACGGAAAAACTTGGATTATCTGACCACAAACCAATCATCGGAATTGCAGTGCTGAGCTTTATCTTCTTATTCCAAATTGAAAGAAGTGTTTTTAGTCTGTTGATATCTTGCAAGCCAATGGTGTAGTTTGGACATACAATTACTTTGTTGTCAGTTGTTTTAATAAATGAATTTCCTTCGTTCCAAGAAACAACATACATAAAGTCTTCGTTTGTTATTCCTAGTTTTTGAGCAAAAGATTGATCTACAAAAACCTTTGTTTCAGGACAAAAAGGTAATGATTTACATCTATCTCTTCGCAGAGACAGCAGTAGAGCCCCACCAATGGGAATATATGAGCTGTTCAAGATTTCCGCCTATGATTGTTTACATATACCAAAAAGCATAACCAGTTTTAATAAGAGAGTACTCCCCTCTTAATCTGTTTAAGTGTTGTTCGTAATTTCTTTGCCAAACTCGCAAGAACATTGGTTCTGCTTTCTTCAATTCTTTTGAGCTTAGTTGGTCTTCCCATTTTTCTTCGATTTTCTCTACTTGCTTTGCAAACTTTGGTCTAAAGTACATTCTCAAAGCAACCCATTTTGGCATAGGTAGAGCACGAATTTCACGAACACTCCAAAGGTCTTTAATTACACACTCATTGTTTTTGTAAACTTTTTCTCCTTGAGGCTCTGCTTCCCAAGTATCAATATCTCTACGATCCCATTTTATTTCTTCAAATGTTTTTCTTGGATCTTGATCGATTAAATCTTGGATATACAGGCATTTCCAGAAGAAAGGACTCCTCAATAGGCATCCATATTGGTTTTTTTCTCCAGCGAGTTTGGTTGCCAACACATAGTTGTACCGAACCCACTCTTTGTAGTTTTTCTCTACAGTTGTTTTTCTAAACGGAACTCTACCTGGATAATTGGATCGATACAATTTGTATAAATCTTTTGTATCCAGTTTAAAAGGTAGGCTCCATTTTCTTTTGTACTCACCAGGAAAAGTTTTTTGCAGATATTGGTCTGCATCATATACCGTTAGGATACCCATAGATGGATCTAAGGCTATTTTATTCATAGCCTGTTGGTACGATGGCTTAGGTTGCTTTTTCCTTGCCTTCATACGCTTATAGGCTCTTTCCATAGCCTTAAGATCAAACTTTAATATTCCTGATTGAACTATATTCACCACTTCACCTGTATCCATATTATAATAGCTGATAAAAATAGTGAAACCAAGATTTTTGGTGTGAATATAGATTCTTCCAATAAAAACCAAGTCATCATTGGAAAGATAATATACGATGTTCCGCTTGCAAAGAATTTAAGAGACCAAGCAGAATCCCCCAAAGCCTCATAGCAAATCTTATTTGCATAGAATGTGCATATTGATGTTGGTATTGCGAGTATCACCATAAACCAAAATGGACTAACTGTGAGCCAAAAAGAATCCTCATGAAACTTTATGAACTGAAAACAAACAGATAGCCAGATAAGAATATGAGACAACAAAAACAAACCAATACCAAAGTAAAACATAACTAGATCCTTAGAAGTGATTTCCAAGTAACACATTGTTAATCATTTCTCTAGCCTTATCCAATATTTCTTCATGTTCATGAACATCAGTATCTTCTTTGTTTCCTGAATCTGTAAAGAAACGCAATTGGTTTCCATCTGCGTGTGTGTGATACATTACGTGATATCCATCTTCAGTTTGTGCAAGAACACCGAAATGACGCTGTTGTCCTTTTTGGAGTTTTCCTTTGTATCCCATAGAATCTCTACCAACACATAAATTACCAGGAGTGTTTTCTGTAATAGATGTAAGAGTATTTGGATTCCTGTATTCTACTAGAATAATTCTTGATACTTCTGGTCGTTCTCCAAAGGACTCAATGTAACTTTGATCAATATCTCCAAATGGAAGTTGACCAAGTATAATGTCTCTTTGAGATAAAGCGATTGTTTCTTGTCCAATGCCAAAAGCATTTGTTATCCTTGAGTTATTATCACAATATTCTTCAATTGTATGTGCGAACGTAACATCGATATCCGTTGTTTCAAACTCTGAGAATTTGTCTCGCAATTCTGAAACGCATTCCATATACTCTTCTAGTGTATTGATGGAAAAATTACGACCCCAAACAGATATTAACAGTCTACCTAAGTCTGTATACGTAAACTCATCGTATCCCATATGATCTTCATGTTGCATTATATGGATACAACCCATAGAGTTTTCTAGGTCCCAAAGTTCAATAGCGTCCTCTTGATAGCCAAGTGTTATGAGAGATGTACAGTAATCTTCCAGTCCAAATATACTCATAACATCACTTCTGAAGTTACGTTTGTTTTGGCTTTGCAACTCTGTGGCTGTTGTATATGTTGCAGGAACAGTTGTTTTTAGCCTACTGCAAGCAATTTTCACCAAACGCTTTTGTTCCTCAGTTAATGAAGTGATTTTGTTTAAGGTTCGCAAGATAATATCCTGCATAAATAGCGATATTTGGTAATAACCAGTGAGAGCAAATAAACCTTTTATTTCTTTGTCTAATCGATATGCTCTATTTCTATCTTCCCACTTTCCGAAATAAATCTCTTTTTCGGAGTCGATGAAACGGATTTCTCCCCTCTCATCCAACTTTAATATTGCTTGCTTGCACATTTCAGCTAGATTCTTATCGCCAAGTACAGCTGCATGAAGTCTGGTCATTTGAGTGGCAATATAGCCATTTATAGCCATTGCAAACAACGAGTTATCAAGCTCTAATGGTAATACGGCTGTCAATTTTGATACGATTTCATTACACAAATCCTCTGAAAAACATTGGTCTTTGTATTCAGACAATTCTCTTATATATTCAATGTCTTCTTTAATTGAGCGGATTTTTCTCCAATATTGATTGGCGATACCATAACCATGACCACCGACATTCATTTCTGTGCTAAAATCTTCAAACTCTTTTTCGGAAAATATTGCGTATGTTTGTGTTATAAAAGCCAAGTAAAGAGAGGTATACACATACATTTCAGGACAGTTATCCCCTTGATGCAGTAAACTCTCTTTTTGCTCTGAATTCATTGTAGGCAACGCTTTTGCAGCATCTAAAAGAGATATGTAATCATCAGTATCTGCAAGTTGGTCTTTTGCATACTCCAAAAGATCAGATATGTCATCTTGAAGCTTTTTATTGATCTCCTCGTAGTACTTGTTCCTCTTTAAGCCGAAAGAGCCTTGAGAAGAAGACTTGTTTTTAAATACAGTCAATGCAGCTGCACCAAGTATGGTCATTAACGCAGATTTATTCACGATTACCTCTTCCTCAATTTTGTTAAAGATAGTTTAGGTGCTTTGTAAGGTTCACCAGTATCTACATTTATTAATATTTCTGATTCCTCATAGTCATAACCAACAATATCAGCACTTAAATATTCTACTGCATCATCATTCCAAGATTCCACATCACATGCATGTATTATTCCTAGATCCAATACTGCATCGTGTATTTTGTCTAATAAGTCTTGATCAACAGGAGAATCAATAACCCCCTCTAGTGCAAAATAATATAAAGCAACATTATTATCATGAACTTCATCAAGAATGAGATCAAAATAATGGTTTTTCATAAAAGAAAATAAGTCAGAATTTTTCTTCATGAATACTTCATTGTCAAAATACATAGAGTGCAACAAGTAATCAAGATTTTCTTCTTTTGGGTCAAATATTATTCTTAATGTTGCAGTATATCTTTTCAAGTAAAAGCCTTTCTTTAGGCGTACACCACTCCCAAGCTTAGATTTAGCAACACCAAGCAAAGCTGTGCCCAAAACTGTTCCTAGTGCATACTTCATCGTTTCCTCAACTTTGAAACAGGTGTAGAACTTGTATAAGGAACCCATTCTCCAGATTGATCTTTAATATAAGGGTGTCTAGATATATAATCGTGCATTATGTCTGTATTTGTATCTGATGTAAATATGTTATTTTCTTGAAGAATAACGTTTATTTTGTTTTCCATTTCATATAAAGTAACCTCAAAATCATTGAGAAAACCACCACCTTCTATTCTTTGTTTGCTAAGGTAAGATTTATTTATATAAACAACCATTAAGGCATCTACGAACATTTCTCCATCGAAAATCCCTTCGATCTCTTCAAAGTCAATATCGGTAACAACAGCTCCATAAGACTCTACAGTGCTTTTTATTTGATTTAAGATATCTTGCCGTTCTTGCAATGGTAAAAAATCATGTTCGTTCAAGACATAATCTATTTTTACTTCAAAGACTTCTTTGTAGCCTTTTTTTAGTTTGACACCACTACCCAGCTTAGACTTAGCAAGTGCAAGTAAAGTAGTGCCTACAACTGTTCCGAGAGCATACTTCATCGCTTCCTCAACTTAGTTTTTGATAGTTCAGGTGATTTGTAGATTTCCCATTCTCCTGTTTGTTCATTCAATGCAAGTAAAGTTTTTTCTTTGTCAAATCTTTCTTGATAAAACTCATTATCACTTTCAATAAAAATATTTAGGGTACGCAATGCTTCTATTACCCTATTGATATCTCTGTCAAAAGAACGACTTACACTCCGATCAAATGGAGGTGAATAATGCCCTTTATAAATCATCTCAATACCCCAATTCCCAATATCATCTATACCTGCTGTGAATTCAATATCTTTATTTTCGACAATTTCAGTTAATTGACCAGTTTCAATCATATTTTGCACTGCCAAATCATCACCTTCAAATTCTTCAGAAGGGATTGTATTTGCATACGTAATTTTAAATACATCGATCTCCTCTATCTTCATTTTTATAGAAGACCCTAGTTTAGACTTAGCTATACCAATCAGAGCTGTACCCAGAACTGTTCCTAGTGCATACTTATTCATCATCGTTTCCTCAATTTAGATTTTGATAGTTCAGGTGATTTGTAGATTTCCCATTCTCCAGATTGGTTTTGAATATAAAAAATACTAAATGTGTTCCATATAGGGGTATGTATATATATATCGTAAGCAGTATATGAACCAATAATATCATCAAGGTCGTTTTCAAGGCTTTCTAAAAGAGTCTCAAACTGTTCGTAATTTTCTAAATTAGGAGATCTTGTCAATCTTAACCCATCACCCATTTTGTGTTCTTTGAAGTAAGTTTCCTTTACTGAGATAACCATGAAATAACTATGGTATGCTTCATCACCATTATCATCAAATTGATCGACTTCCTTGAAGTTTATATCTGTAAGAATGGCTCCATAAGACTCTACAGTACTTTTTATTTCAGCCAAGATATCTGTCCTCCCTTGTAATATCAAAAAGGAATCCTCTCTGATAGGGAATTCCATTTTTCCTTCAAAGACTTCTTTATAGCCTTTTTTTAGTCGTACACCGCTACCCAGTTTAGACTTAGCTATACCAATCAGAGCTGTACCCAGAACTGTTCCTAGTGCATACTTCATCGCTTCCTCAACTTAGTCTTTGTTGGTTCAGGTATCTTGTATTCTTCACCAGTGTCTGCATTTATTATTTCATTTACATATCCAAATTCCCTAATGGGGAATCCATCCCAATACACACCTTCAGCAAGATAAAATGGATCTTCTAATAGTTTTTGCTTACAGAAATCCACTATATGTTGTCGATTTTCTTCAGCAAAATTTTCTTCACATTCACCATATCTTACATAGAAAACACCTATTTGAAAGATTAGACGTTCGTCACTCTCGCCTTCTCCGAGTAGTTCTGGGTAATCTTCTACTATTTCAACTTCTAATATTCCATCATTACCATCTTGAATGGAAAAATCTTCAATTGATTGCTCAACATATTCTATAATTTCATCTTCGTTTTCGCACTCTTCTAATGCCATCTTACTGGTAAGAAAAGGAACAGAAAAACCTACATAGAATTGTCGGTATCTTTTTACTCCTAGCCGAATACCACTACCCAACTTAGACTTAGCAACACCAAGTAAAGCAGTACCCAAAACTGTCCCTAATGTGTATCGATTCATTATCGCTTCCTCAACTTTGCAGCTAGTTTTGCTTGTTTCTTAATGAGTTTGATCTGTGATTTTACTTCATTACCCCAAGAATCCCAGCCTTTTGCTTTTCTTCTTGCAAACATTTCTAGTTTGTTCTGCTTTGGAAACATTTGAACAATTCTTTCTCGAACTTCACCTGGCTTTTGTGAGTGACGAGTTCTCTTGATAGATACCAGCTGTTGAATGTTCCTTGCACCTCTTGGTTTTGGAATCCTGTTTAACTTACCGATGATACATATCTCACATTGAGATAATGTGTAGTATCCAGGGTTAAGTCGTTGCTTATCCCATATAAAACCAATTGTAGCGTAATCAAAGCCCCAAGCCTTCATTAAATCGATTGCTTGGTCTAGATGAGGGGAACTGGTCCACATAAACAACAAACAGCCTTCAGGGTCTGCTATGTCCTTTACATTTAACTTCTTCATTTCAGATACAGTCATCGTAGGGTAATGGCTGATTGCACCACCTGACTTTATGCCACCCCTACCTGTGTGTTGTGTCTGACCTTTGTAATCCCAAGGCGGATCACAGTAGATAATTTGATATAGTTTTCTTCTTGGCATATTGAACCTTTTATGCTGAAATGACTATATCTATAATAGCCTATCTTTTTCTTATTTTAGGAATATGAGCTGAAGTTAAGAATGGGCTTTGATTCACTCTTATTTTATTGCCATTTTCATCAAGAACATACATATATGTTCTCGTTGAATTCTCATTTATTTCTAGGTCTGAATTTGATATGACATGTTCAAGTTCTGCACCATCTATTCCAAAGTTATCGTTAATAATACGCTCTACTATGGCATCTCCTTGATTTGCAATGGTTTCAAATACTTGCATAAACTCTTGTTCTACTTTGTCTTTATCCACCCATTCTTCAATACCATATCTTTCTCGGACAAGATAAAATCCGATTTCCACATCGTATCCTTCTGTTCTCCATGTTTTTGCTTCAATATGAACATCTAACGAATATTCTGGAACTATTTCATCAGATTCCATAGGTGGTAAAAGTTCAGACAATTCTGAAACCATATCACCGATCATACATTGAAGATCACTTTCTATATCGGATAACATTTCATCTCTGTCAAATTCTTCTTGTGAGGAAGACTGTTGTTCCCAAGACTGTTGTTCCGAAGATTGCTGTTCCGAAGATTGTTGCTCTGAAGCTTCTTCATCAACGATAAATGATGCTTCCCATTGGTAGTATCCTCGAATATCAATTGCACTGTCAAAAATCATTTGACCTTTTTTAGCATTGCTACCCAATTTTGATTTTGCCAATCCAAGTAAAGCAGTTCCTAGAATCGTTCCTAATGTGTATTTGTTCACGACATTACCTTTTTCTCAAGTTGCTACGATAATTGGGCTTTTGATATGGAACCCATTTACCAGACCTTTCCATTACAAGAGACTTATAAAAAGCTATATCACTTTCCCAATTAGTAAAATCTGCAATCATTCTACTCACAAAAAATTCTTCTTTAATAATTGGAAATGTAGCATCCCAAATCTGGTCCCAAAGCTCACCAACTAAGTTGTCTAAGGAGTCCAAAGCCATTTCTTCAGTTGGTAAAGGTTGGTTTTCTAGTGTTTGATCGACTTTAAAGCTGATGTAAAAATAAGCTCTTTCCTCTTGAACAAAATCATTAAAACCTTCTGGTTCTTCAGACCAAAGAGGCATCATGTCTGTTTGTACCGACCAACCGTAGATATCTTCATCCCAGCCTTGAGGATAGTTAAAATCAGGATTGTTATGGATGATTTCTTCGATTCTTTCACCAATGACTTCTTGAAGCGTTAGCAATAAATCACACCAGAGTATGCTATATCTTCCATCCCCTTCTTTTGTATATGTATATCTTGGTGCTCCAGTCACTTGCTGCTCGGAAGACTGCTGCTCAGATGATTGCTGTTCGGAAGACTGCTGTTCGGAAGACTCTTCTTCTATCTTTGTTTTTGGAAGTCGATCCCAAACCTTTTCTGTTAAAGCAACTACGTTTTCGTACCTAGGATGGAAAAGTTTAACCAAATTTAGATGTAGATTTACTTGGAAATCAATATAACCCTCAATATTACACACCTCTTTGATCTTAACATTCGAGCCTTTTGTATTCTTTTTTGCCAAACCAAGCAAAGCAGTACCTAAAACTGTTCCCAATGCGTATTTATTCATCGCATCACCTCTTTCTTAATTTAGGACCAGTAAGCTCAGGATTTTCATAAGGAACCCACTTACCATCTTTTTCTATTCTCAACTCACTTTCAAAATATTCAATATCGCTTTCATAGTTTCCATCCCAAGGAGATAAAATGTCTCGTATTCCGAATTCTTGTCCCAATTCATTTCTACATCTGGTTAATATTGCAGAAAGAGCCTCTACCCATAATTCTTGCCCTTTTTCTTCCAGTTCGTCTTCTGTTAAGATTCTATTGCTATTGCTTTCTTCCCAGTACACTTTAAAATAAAAAAACGTTTGTAGGTTTCCAACCCAATTTTCATAACTTTCAGGATCTCCATCTCCATCCCATAAATAGAAATAGTCATCGTCTATATCCCAACTGTGTATACTTGGATTCCAACCTTCTGGATATTGAAAGTCTGGATCGTTATATATAATTTCCTCAATTCTTCGAGCTATTGCTGATTGAACAGCCATTAAAACCTGAAACCAAGGTATTTTATATAACTTTCCAGACATTCGATAGTAAGCATATGTGTCATCCCATTCTTCAGAAGACTGTTGTTGCGAGGAAGACTGTTGTTGCGAGGAAGACTGTTGTTGCGAGGAAGACTGTTGTACTTCATATTCTTCATATGCTAAATATTTCCAGACCTTTGGTATTACCGCATACATATCTTCGAAATCATAAAAAGAAATAAACACGTCTCCATAGAACCTAGCATCTATATTGGTATGCACTTTAAGTCTAGCATTTGATCCAAGTTTAGATTTAGCCAAACCAAGCAAAGCAGTTCCAACAATAGTTCCAAGTGCGTATTTGTTCATCGTGTCACCGCTTTCTCAATTTAGGTATAGTAGATTCAGGTGCTTTGTATTCTTCACCAGTATCAGCATTGACGATAGTATCTACTTTTCTTTGACTGACATTATCTCCATAATATGTTCCTTTATCTACCCAATAAAGATGTCTTTTTACAATATCGTTGATATCTGAAGATATTCTGGATAGTTGTGATTGAGCCTCTCTTTTCGCTTCTCTGTCATTTTCAAGGTATGTATAGTATACACTTACCGTAAATGTATACGTCCAAAAATCATCTTCACCCTCTTCTTCAAATAATTCTCCCTCACTTTCATGTAGATAGTACCTTACAAATGGATAAACCTCATATTCTTCATCCTGAGAATGGACTATATTCTCATCTGATAGGTATTGATTTATTTCTTCATATATTAACTCTTCAGTATCAGTATCTGCAATAGCTTCATCATAGTATGTGTAATACCTTCTATCTTTTAGTGTAATTATATTCATTATCTTTCTAGTTAGTCTAATGTTCGAGCCTATCTTGGATTTAGCCAATCCAAGTAAAGCCGTTCCAACAATAGTTCCAAGTGCGTATTTATTCATGACATTACCTCTTTCTCAATTTAGGACTAGTTCTTTCAGGTTGCTTGTATTCTTCACCAGTATTCGCATTGACAGCTACATAATCTTCTTCATAATTTTGGTCAATTATTACCGTATCTTCAACCTCTATTCCAAAATTATCTTCAAGATAACTTCCGAATTCAGATGCAAAATCCAAAGCGTAATCATACATCCAGTTGTGAATATTTTCTTCTACACCATTTTCATCGGTTAATAAACCTGAAACAACAAATTCAAACAGGATAAAATCATCATCTGCTTCAACAATCTCGCAATGTCCAATTGGATTTTTAAGTGCAGGAGAAAAAATACCAGAATGTTCGTTAAAGAATTTTTCATAAAAGTAGTCTTCTTCTTGCCAATCTTGCCATTCGTCTAATTTATCAACCTCTGAAAAATCAATTCTTATACTGTAAAAGAATTTCATCTTTTGTTTTAACTTTAGGCGAACACCACTACCAAGTTTAGACTTCAAAAAACCAAGTAAAGAAGTCCCAACAATCGTACCTAGTGCATATTTATTCATGGTTACACTCTATTTAAAAATCAGTCTGTACAAGATGATTCCACCCAGACCGTATCCAATTTGTTTTCTGTATTGCCATGCTTTAGAAGCCATTGGAAGATATGCTCCAATACCATCATCCAAAACTTTCCAAGAGTATTTTCCATCTCCAACAGAATTCGCTTCCATAATGGTATATAAGAAACCATTGGCTTTTACTTTTTGGGCGATCTTTTGAGCTGCCTCGTAAGTTGGAACCATTTTTGAATGCATAAGATGTGCAGTACTGGGATTCCAATACGCAACCTTAAATTTGTCTAACTTTACCATTTGTTCCATTGTTTGTTCCTCATCTATTTTGTGATGTTACATACCATTGTGCCAAAATAAGCAACAGCACCCAAATTATTGGATCACACATCTTACTTTCCTATTTATAATACTACAAAATTTTCCAAGCTAGACTTGGATACTCTGTTTTTATGTTGTTTTTAACTTTTAACTCTGAATTGTCGTGTTTTATCTTTTCCACACCAAAGTTTTTCTTTGCCAATTCTTCTTTTTTGGGTTTTCTTGTTCCAACATTTACTTGCCAATACGTTCTGTAGCGTATCGGTTCTTCTTGAAGAATGTTTTCACACAAAGATTCAATATCGATTGCTTCTTTTGATATTTTTTGCAAAACAAAACAAACACTTTCAATAGTTTCATATACGATTTGAATGTTTATATTTGGGTCTTCCTTTCTTAACCCCAAAACAATCTCTCTCGTCTGATTTCCGAGTGTTTTAACGAATAATACTTCTTGCTGTTCCATATGTCACCTTTATAAAGTTTGAAAATGTTTATATATATATCACATTTTTCATTTGACATACATGTTTTAGTAAGTAATATATACTATATATGATGTCTGGGCTTCATATGTTTTTATTGGTTTGATTGGAATGTTTGCCCCTGGTGAGAAATCTCCAGGGGCTTTTTCTATTTAGATGTTATAACTCTTCATGATTCTGTGCAAAACTCGACCAAAGTTTTTTACAAACCATCGATCATGTCTTCGGTCTTTTGCCAAGCGAGCCAATTCTCGAAGGGTATATCGTTCGTCACCAAGAACAACAATAGGCAATTCTACTACTTTTCCGCTTGCTAAGTCTTCTTCAGATATACCTTGGATAAAAGCCTTACTATCTTGTGCTTTTGCTCTTAAGTCTTCAATCCACATCTTTAATTCGTCAACCTGCTCTCGCCTTTGTTCTCTAGCAGATTCCAATTCTTGAGTACTGGGAACTTCCGAGATATGTGTTCCAGGAAACATTTCCCAGAATTTAGGTGGGGGATTAAAAGCTCTTGGGATATCTTGTGGGTTCCCCTTGAATGGAAACGGAATAATACCACTATCATCAGATGAAGATTCTTCTTCATCATCGTTTCTAGAACCAATAACGTTTTTAGATAAGCCCAATAAGGTAATCCCTACAATTGCACCAAGAACTTCTTTATTCATTTCTACACACCTG
>Ga0255761_10001884_pt1 | contig 19460 bp, 14 predicted proteins | sample 071ome_29_FD_179961 | JGI IMG/M metagenome (GOLD analysis project Ga0255761, IMG submission 179961) | Coastal salt marsh microbial communities from the Groves Creek Marsh, Skidaway Island, Georgia - 071407BT metaG (version 2) | ecosystem: Environmental > Aquatic > Marine > Intertidal zone >... | reverse complement strand
ACTATATTGGAATTAAAAAAAACCTAAGGGCTAGCTATCTAACCAACCCTTAGGCTTCTTTGATTATATAAGTGAAGTAATATCTACACCAGCATTAACTAAAGCTTTAAATCCACATTTTCTATGGATATTAAGAGACTTAGTATTAGCTGTTCTATAACCTTTATCATTAGTTGTATTACTCCAGGATTTAACAACGCTAAACTTACCATCTTTAACGCCACTTCCACCATCGGCATATTCTACAACTTCCATTACTTCATCACATATTTCACAATTATTCACATTAACTCCTTTCATAACATAATATAAATAATCATAGAAAGATATATATACCCCCATTTAAACGAACAGGGGATGTAAGCAATGACTATTTTTTTTATTATATTTAATAACTGTTAACTGGAAGTAATCTAGTCCATATAACTTCATATTGTCTTACATTTCTACATATGGACCTTTGACTAGCACATCTTAACTTAAGGTCCTTTTATTTTAAACGTATGTAGTAAAAAATATGCTGGTAATCTGTCTGGATACTGTATGGTGGCTATTTAGGGCGTAGCGGGCTATACAGTAATAGTCAATGTTTAATTGAAGTTTTTCTAAAGTTCTTGAGTACTCAGTTTGCCTTTCTAGTGTACTGTATTACCAGTCCTGAGCTTTCTGCCTCCCGATGGCACCTTTACTTGTGACTATTTACTAACCTTCAATGTTTGTAATTTAACTTAATATATCATATAATTCAATCTATGCAACAATCTATGTATAATTAGTTTTATGACAGAAAAAAAAGCAACACGAGTTATCTGTGCAGCCACTAAATGTAGAAAACGTTTAAAAGGAAAACAACGAAGATTCTGCTCTACTCAATGTAATAAAAGAACCTGGGCGGCAACAAAAGCACATAACGATAAGATTACAGAAAAACCAATCAATAATCATTTAAAACTTGACGATGGTGAATTATCTATGGTTAGACGAGGCACACACTATGATTTATTCTGCGAAAAATACGCGGAGGACCTAGCAGACGGCACCCTCACTGCCAAAGAAGTAGCCATAGACATAGGTACATCTCCAGCACAAGTATCAAGAATGATGGCAGCATACAAAATAGATACAAAGAATGCAATTGCAGCAGAAGACTGGGAAGTAAACGAAGCAGCGTTAGCTGCATTAGAAAATTTTTCTAGCTTCCGCGATAAATACTTTCGTACAGAAACGGGGGAAAAGTACGAAACAGCAGACTTTCATATGAACTGGATAAATAACATAATAGATTCAATTGAACACGGTAAAGAATTAATTATATTATCCCCACCGCGACACGGTAAAACAGAGTTATTAATACACTTTGCTGTATATCAGATAATGAAAAACCCAAACATAAGAATTATGTGGGTAGGTGGTAACGAAGACATAGCAAAAAATGCTGTATCAGCGGTATTAGAACATTTAGATGATAATGAAAGATTACAAGAAGATTTCTGTCCACCAGGTAAAAACTTTAAACCAAACAATAGGTCAGGAAAAATGTGGTCACAAAACCAGTTTACTGTAGGTACTAGAACAGTACCAGGTATTAAATCACCAACTATGGTTGCTGTAGGTAAAGGTGGAAAGATTCTATCTCGTGACTGTGATTTAATTATTGCAGACGACATTGAAGACCATCAAACTACTATGCAACCTGGTGCTAGAGAAAATACAAGACAGTGGTGGACTACTACATTATCATCACGTAAAGAGGAACATACTGCTGTAGTAGTAATTGGTTCTAGACAACATCACGATGATTTGTATCATCACTTACTTGCTAATGATTCTTTTGAACAAATAGTAGAAACTGCACACGATATTGAATGTGGCATACCAGAACACTTACCAGATGAACATATTGACTGTATGTTATGGCCAGGCAAAAGAACTTATAAATGGCTTAATACAAGAATGCAAGCAGCAGAAACTACAGGTGGTAGACAAATCTTTGAGATGGTTTATTACAATCAAGCATTTGTAGAAGGTACACAAATTTTTACTATGAATATGATTGACCAATGTATGCGACCTGATTTAGTTATTGGGCAGGTACCTGGCAATTTACATCTTGTTGCAGGACTTGACCCAGCATCATCTGGTTATCAAGCTGCTGTACTATGGGGTATTAATGCTGCTAGAGGAGAATTATATTTAGTTGACATAGAAAATAGACAAGGTGGTGGTGTTAAACACGCATTGCAAATAATGTCTGACTGGCTACACAAGTATGACTTAATGCACTGGATTATTGAAGAAAACGGATTTCAAACAGCTATTAGACAAGACGATAAAATAAAAGAATTTGTATTACGTTCTGGTATTACTATGCAAGGTCACATAACTGGAAATAACAAACACGACCCTATGTATGGTGTAGGTGCAATGGCTAACTTGTTTGAAAATCAAAAAATACATTTACCAGTTGGAAATTCAGAAAGTCAGAGTAAAGTTAATGCTTATAGACAACAATTACTATATTTTGATGGAAAACCAGTTTCTAAGCGAAACAAAGAAAAAACTGATATAGTTATGGCAGGGTGGTTTCCTATGAAAGTCTTTAGAAGGATGAACAAGGAACAACTCGCTGGTATGGGATTAGATTATAATCCTAGTTACACAGATTTTGGATATAGCGATTATAATGAGGCACCGTGGGGTTAGAAAATTTAGGAATTAAAAACTACAAAGAAATTGTAGACAACGCAACTTTCTTAGTTAATGGTAGACCATCTAAGGAACGTCAAATACAAAAAGCAAGGATTAAGTCAATCTTAAATGGTGGTCCTGCTGGTATGAAAGCATTACTAGGTGAAAAGATGGAAACTACTGATGCTGACTTACTACCAGCACCTAATATGTTACAGTCAGGTATTGACCGACTTGCACAAAAGATTTCAGGTATACCACAAGTACGTGTAGATATTCTTAATCACAATACATCTGATAGAGCAAAGTTTCGTGCAGAAAAATTAGAAAGAATTGTTACAAGTTATGACGAGAAACAAAATCTATCGCTACAATTAGGACAGGCAGCTAGATGGTTGCCAGGGTACGGTTACTGCGCTTGGATTATAACGACACGCACAGATAAAAATGGTTACATATACCCAACAGCAGAACTGCGTGACCCTTACGATACATTTCCAGGAAACTTTGGTCCTGACCAAAAACCACGTGAGTTAGCAGTATTAAGACGTGTACCTAGATATAAACTTGCACAACTATATCCAGAATTTGCTAAAGAGATTTTAAACCCAGAAGAAGAAGATACAGCAGAAGCTGCATACGGTGCAGGTGGATTAAATGATTCATACAACGCAAGTTCAGATGATGCTAACTGGGAAGATAATACAGGACAAGGTGTAAGAGTAATTGAATATTATGACGTAGGTGGTACATACATAATCTTTCCTGAAAAGAAAATGATTTTAGATTTTATTCCAAACTTTTTAAGTGGTCCTCCATTTATATTTATGAAACGATTGGCTTTTGATGAACTTAAAGGACAGTATGACCACGTAATAGGTTTAATGGCTATGATGGCAAAAATAAACATTATGTCAGCTATAGCAATGGAAGACAGTGTGTTTACAGAAACAAACATATCTGGTGAATTAGAGTCAGGTCAATATCGTAAAGGTAGATTTGCAATTAACTATTTATCACCAGGTACACAAGTAAGTAAACCTGCTAATAACATTCCTTATCAATTATTTCAACAAGTTGACAGATTAGAACGTCAGCTACGTATGGTTGGTGGATATCCCGTAACTGACGATAGTCAAAGCCCTAACTCATTTGTAACTGGAGCTGGTCTGTCAGAATTAAATAGCACTATGTCATTAATGATTAATGAATATAGAGAAATTATAAAACACGGCTTACAAGATATGGACTCTTTAAGATTAGAGTTAGATACTTTGTTAGCTGTACAGTACCCGCAGCTATCTAAGAAACCTATACAAGGTTTTTATGCTGGTACTGCATTTTCTGAAAACTATGCACCTACACAAGATATAGCTGGTGAATATAGAACTAGACGTGTTTATGGTGTTATGGCTGGTTTTGACGAACCACAAAAAATTGTAACTGGATTGCAATTGTTACAAGCAGGTGTTATAGACACAGAAACGTTACAAGATAACATTGATGGTCTTGACAATATAGCTAAAGTACAAGAACGTATTAGAAAAAATAAAGCAGAAAATGTATTATTTGAATCTGTACTTGCTAGGTCAGCACAAGGTGATATGGCAGCTACACAAGCTGTAATTGCTATTTATGAATATCCACAAGAAATGACAGAAATACTTAAAATGTTCTATACACCACAAGAACCACAAATGTCACCTGAACAACAAATGATGATTGAACAACAAATGATGCAACAACAGATGGCTGCAGGCCCTCCAAGTGTTGCTCAAGCATTAGGTGGTATGTAATGGAAGAAAAAGAATTTTGGAATATTATTGAAAATAATTTTGGAATGTATGATGAGTTAGATGAAGATGAAGCAAATCTTTTTGAACCATACAAACAACAAAATTTTACAATAATAAATCCTACACCTGGCATAATAATAATGATAAAGGACGAATTTTATGGCGAAATCTAGAAGAGGTGGATACAGGCAACCTAAAAATCCTGCTCCAGTAGCTACACAAGATAGAAATAGAACTGATGGTGGTCCAGGAAATCAAAAACAACCACTTAGAAGAATACCTGGTTTACCTTATGGTGAGCAAAAAGATTTAACTTTACAACAACAAGCTGCTCCATTAGCTGGAGGTGGACAAGCTACACCTATGCCACAACAACAAGCTCAACCAGCTAGACCAGATGTATTTGCTCCAACAGAAAGACCAATGGAACCTACAACACAAGGTGCTGCATTTGGTCCTGGTAGTGGTCCTGCTGACCAATTAGAAGATGAAACTGATATTATTCTTGCTGCGTTGTATTCTGTAAACCCACATCCTGTTATAGCGGAGTTAATTAATACTAGGAGCGTATAATGGGTTTTTTATTTCAGGACCCATTCCAAGAAAGAGATGCACTCTATGCTATTGATTCTTTAAATAAAAAATTTAAAGTATGGCAAGAAATATTTAAAACACCTCAAGGTGAACAAATTGCTAATAACTTAATTGAAACTACTACTGCATATCCTGCATTACCTAAAACGTTAGCTAAAGATATTGCTTTTACAGTTCCTGATGCTGCAAACAATAAAGAAGTACAAAACATTGTAGAGGAAGTATCTTTATCTCACGTTCAAGAACAAGCAGAGTTATGGGATAAATTAACAGAAGAACATTACAAATTTGGTGGTGATTTTGAAACTAATATGATTATTAGACCTATTGATTTCTGGACACTTGGATTATCTAAAGGTGGAGCTAAACCAGGAGATATACAATATGGTGTATGGGCTGCACAAGCTTATGACGGTTTATGGCAAAACTTTGGTTTAAGAGGTAAATGGGCTGGAGGTCTTGCTGGATTTGTACCTGCATTATGGGGAGGTATGCCTGTAGGTAGGTCACAAGCTTATGTAAGAGATTTAATACTTTATGATAAAAAGATTAGAGATGGTGCTACACCACAAGAAGCACAAGACGCATTAGCTATTGATGTAAGTTTTACACAAGTATCTGGTATAGGTGAAAAACTAGATATGCGTGGAACACTTAACAAATACGTTGATATGTTTAAAGAAGCTCACAAAATGGGTGGTGAAACAATATTTAGAGCTATGTGGAATGAAATGTCTGCTGGTAGACCAATTAACTTTAACAGAGACCATTGGATGCGTATGGAAACTCTTAAACCAGAAAATGACCCAAGGTATCAAGAGTTAATTACTGAATACAATTACTCACCAGAAAAAGCAAAAGAACTATTTTATAAATACAATGGTAGGCCATTAAAAGCTTATGACGAAAATGGTGAACAACATTATACAAGTTTAGATAATCCAGCCAGAATACATTTCTTTGCAGGTAGAAAATCTCACGGTATAACAGGTAGTTATACAACAAATATGAAATATGCTAATGATGGTCTTAACTTTAAACTTAAATCTATATACGATAATGAACCAGAACAAAGAATATTATTTTCTCCTGGTAGATATCAAGCATCATTGTTTGCTAAACCAGGTTCTGGTGCATACAACTTTATATCTGGTGCTGTTGACTTTAGTGCTATGGCTATTGAAGAGTTTGTAGGTGCTAAAGGTGTTAGTCAAATAGGTAAAGCATTCAGAGGATTAAGACAAATAAATCCTTTATTAGATGAAAGTACAAAAGTAATTGATATTGCCAGAGCTGGTAAAGTTTCTAACAACTCACCTCTTGACGAAGCTGCAGCTGTACTTGATGACATTGGTCCTAAAATTGATGGTACTAAAGCAGGAGATACTGCTGAAGGAATTAATGACAATTTAGGATTATGGCAAGGTTATAAAGCAAGACGTAAAGCTGGTGCTGTTGAAAGGTCAACTAGAAAAAAATACTTAGCAAATAATATTATGCCTAAAGTATTTAGAGAAACTAAAGATGAAATGCTTAACAGACCATTTATGTATCAAAACATATATGAACCTTTAGTAAAAGAAGTAGCAAAAGATAAAGATGTAGCTGCTGTATTAATGGATACAAATCCTATTTATAAAAACTTACAAAAAAGTACTAGACAAAAATTAATACGTGTTGCAGAAAAAAAAGGTGTTGAAGGTGTTAAAAATACATTTGGCCAATTAATTGATGAAGGTGTTTATGTAGGTGGAAAAATACCTAGAGATTATTTACCAGGCAAAATGTTACCTAAAGGTGCTTCATTTTTAACAAATAAAATATTAATTGAAAATGCAAAGAAAGCTAAATACTATAAAGATTTACCAGACCCATCAGTATTACAAAGACTTGCAGGTAAAACTTATGCTGCAATAGGAAAAGAAGATGCTGCATTTAGAAGTCTTGGTAGCTTTTTAGGGAGTAAATTACAAACTCCTGCAAGATTTACAGGTAGAGCTGTAGGATTAGGATTAGCTGGAATTAAAGCATTACCTGGCGCACCAATTAAAGCTTTAGGTGCAGTAAGAACATTTACTAAAGGTCAAGCATTTAATAAAAAACAAATACGTTTAGTTAGACCTAAAAATATTGATGAAGTTGTTATTGGTCCACAATCACAAGTTGTTGAAAGAAAATTAATTAAAGACCAATTAAAAGAAAAATTTGGATTAAATGTACAACCAGGACCTGAGTTTGAAAAATATTTAGGATTTTCATCTGCTTTTTATTCTAATGCTGACCCATATTTTAGACAGCTTATGTCATCTGTACCAGATTTTGGAATTAAAGGTTTAAATAAAAATGCAGCTTATGACCAATTAGTTGCTCATTTACAAGTTACTGGTTATTCAATTGAAGAAATGGCACCAATATTAAAAGAGTTTTGGAATGTAGATTTTAGAAAAAAACGTTCTGTAGCAAAATTTATGTTTGACCAAAACACAAGAGACGTTGCAAGAGTAAAAGTATTAGGTGGTCAATGGGAACCAGTAATGAAAGCTTTTGCAAAAATGTACAATACAACAATGGAACAAGCTACTGCATACTTTATAGCTGGTTATGCAGATGAAGCTGTATCTATGCCACACGTAGGAAATAAATATACAAAAACAGAAAGAACTATTTGGCAAGATTACAAAGGTGAAACTTATGGTATTGATATAGGTTCAGCTCATTTATTTTCTGAGTTTGCAGATAACTTACAACCATTTATTGATTACAGATTAATTAGACGTGCATACGGTAGTGCTTGGAAAGAATTAGATAATGCTAATACTGCAATGAAAACAGCTGCAGAAAATGCTAAAGATGTAGGTAGATGGATAAAATATAATTATCATTTCTGGGATGATGTAGATGCACCTAATCCATATGCAAATGGATTTATTGGTACAAGTAAACTTAATGAAGATGCGTTTACAATTCTTGCTGATTATTACACAAGAAAGTTATTTAAACCATTTGTACTTTTAAGAGGTGCTTTTTTTACACGTGTATTTATGGAAGAACAAATGCGTGTAGTTGCTGCTGGTCTTGACGGTTTTTTTAATCACCCAATACATTACATACAATGGGTTACATCTGGTAAAACAGCTAGAAACGCTGCAAAAAATGCAGGTAATATGGATGAGTTGTTTAAAGCAGGTAAGTTAAATAAATGGATAAATAAAGGTTTAACAAAAGAAGAAGCATATTTGAAATGGTCTGATGAAAACGTAGATGCTATGCGTTTAATGGACTCATACGAATATTTAGAAGCTACACAAAAAACATTTAACTTAGCTGGTATGCAAGGTAAAGAACAAAGACGTATAAAAGGTGCTAACTATATTATGCGTAAAAAAACTGAAACTAATACTAAAGATTATGTTGATGGTGTAAGAATGGAGTTATTACAATTACGTAACGATACTATAGCTAGAAAAGTTGCAGAGTATGGTTATGGTTCTCCTGAATTAGCTACTTGGATTATGTCTAAAGAAGGTGCATTAGCTAGAGCAGATTTACTTGAATGGGGTGGAGGTAGATGGAAAGGTATTACTAACGATAAAGATTTTATTGACCAATACTTACAATCTGTTGAAGCAAGAATCAGAATTAAAACTGGTGGTTTAGTATCAGAAGATAATGGTCAAGTAATTAAAATAACTAACTTTACAGAAAAAGATGGTGCTGTATTACCAGATACAAAATACAGATATAATATTTCTGTTAGTGCTGATAACTTAGGTAGTCAAGATTTAAGAAAGTTTATTTATGATGGAACTATTTTTGACAAAGTAAAAGGTAAAGATATTTCATTTAGAGAAGCTGCATTAACAAATACAAGAATGGAAAAGTTATCTGATATCTTACAAGAGTCATACATAACAAAAGGTAAAAAAGGTTTAGGAGATGATTTAGATTTAGGATTTGTTAAAACAGTAGATACATCTGCTGATAATCCTACAAAAATGTTAGCTGCTTGGGATGCTTTTGTTGACACAGCATTTAACATAATGATGACAAAACCAATATCATACCTAAACAGAGCAACTGTATTTAAACAATATCGTTATATGTACATAACAGATAACTGGGCAAACTTTAATAAAGATGCAAGAACTAGATTTATTAGAGAAGCTAAATCCTTAAATATACCTAAAGCTGTTATTGATGAAATGGAACAATTAAATAAAACAATGCCTATTGCTAAAGGTGCTATGAGTTATGACGTAGCTAACAATACATCTAAAGCATTTGGTTTAGCAGGTACAAAAGAGTTATTATATGATGCTTCTAAACGACATCTTATATCTGATGTAACAAGAAATATATTTCCATTCCCTGAGATTTGGTTTGAGGTTGCAAACACTTGGGGTAAATTATTAGCAAACAAACCATATATGATGAGACAAGCACAAGTAGTTGTTAGAGGTGGAGAAACATTTAAACTTGGTGGATATGGTACAGAAGGTTGGATAACTAACAATCCTCAGACTGGTAGAGAAAATGAAAAAATGTTTGTTTATCCATTTGCTCCTTTCTTATCAAGATTAGTTTATGGTAAAGAAACATACGAAGATGAAAATGGTGTAGAGCGTAAAGTAGATATAGCTGCTAAAGCATACTTGTCTGGTATTAACTTATTAGGACAAGGTTTTGTACCAGGACCTAACCCTGCTGTAGGATTTGCTATAGACTTAGTTATACCTATTGAAGGTTGGGAACCAGAACTCAAAGAGTTTTTATTTGGAGGTTTTTTACCACCAGAACAATTAAAAGAATTAATACCAACAGCTCCTTGGTTAAAAAAATTAATTGCAGCTGTAGGGCCAGATAAAAATGATGATTTAAATATAGAAAAAAGTGAGTTTGCACAAATGAGAGCTGCTGCAACTATATCTATATTTAGATATGGTACTGTAACTGGTGAACCAAGAAGATTGTATGATGCTGGTAAGTTAGATACTTATTTAACTGATGTTGATTCTAACTGGAAGTTATTAGAAAATGCTAAAGAAGGTACTCCACAATATTATCAATTACTTAGAACAATTGACCAAGCATATCTTGAATATTCTAAAAAGAAAGCTAAATGGTTATTTGGTATTCAATTTTTAGCACAATTTGCATTACCTACTGGATTTACTCCAACTTATTATGTTGAAGATAAAAATGGTTCTATGTGGAATGCACAAGTACTTGCTGATGAATATAGAAGTATTCTTAGAGAAAAAGAAGGTAATGACGCTGAAGCTGCTATGGAGTTTTTAAACTTATACGGTATGGAACACGGTTACTTAACTGCACCTGCAAAAGTATCTGATACAGGTAGACAAAACTATACACAAAAATCACTGAAGTTTAGATACGATAATGCTGATATATTAAAAGAAGCTAAACTATCTGCATTTTTAATATTACCTGATAATCCTGCTGGAGAAAGAGCTAGTTGGGATTTAGCACCAGAAAAGACACAATTAACTGCTGACCAGTTTAGAAGAAAAGTAAATGACACAGTAGGATACTTTGCATATACAAATTACAAAAAAATAATTGATTCTACAGAATTACCTACATTACAAAAGACAATGCTAAAAAGACAATTTAGAAATAACTTAATACTTGCTAAAGAAGGTTTTCAAGAAGATGATTGGGGATTACCTGGTTCTGTAAGTATTAAAGATATATTTAATGAAATGAGAAGAGTATGGCCTAACAATGAATTAATTATGTCAATGGAAAGTGGCAAGGGTTTTGTCAAAATGTTAGAGCAATGGGAAGAGTTTGAAAAATACTCTGCTGAAATATCTCCAAGTAAAACTACTACTTGGTGGTTAGAGTCTGCTGAACCAGAAGCTAGGTTTATGAGAATACTTATGAATCAAATAGCGCAAGACATTATAGCAGAACATCCTGATTTTTGGCACGTTTGGACAACTCTTATGCTAAAGTTCTATAGAGACGATAAAGAATTACTAGCAGATATGTTTGATGAGGATTAATGGTAGAACCAATTGATACAAGTATAAGTCAAGATAACATTTCGTTAGAAGACTTAGACGCAATAGTTAAAAAATATGCTTCAGCATTAGGAATAGAGTCAGCTTCAGGTGTTCAATTTTTAGAATTACTTGCAGATAATAATTTTAATGATGCTGGATTTAATAAATATAATTTAACTGAATCTGATATAAGACTGTTACAAGAAGCAGTAAATACTAAAAAAGGTGCTGATTATATAGATTTGTTAATGCAAAATCTTTTAAATAAAAATCAACCAGGAATAGATACATCAGCAATAAGTCAAGATGAATTTACAAATTTACTACAGCAGTTTGCTAACGGTGTTCCTTTAGTAGATATATTAGAACAAGCAGGATATGATAATTTAGATAGAGATTATGAATCAAATGCTGGAAGAATGGTACCAGTTTACGAAAATGGTCAACCAGTAATGGAAAATGGTACACCTAAGATGAAACCATTTAAATCACATTTTTCAGAAGATTTTCATTTTGTTATTAACTCTTTATCAGAAGAATCAGAAATACTTGATTTTCAAAGATATTTAATTGAAAACAGAGTTGTATCTCCTAATACATTTATTGGTTCAGAAGGTGAATACAGTGCAGCATTAGAAGGCGCAATTGTAAGTATTATGTCATACTTAGACCAAGAACATTATATTGCAGAAGGTACTGACCAATTTAATCAAATTATGGCAATGGACCCAGTATTTTTTACACAACAACAATACGGTGATTACACATTAGATGCTAATGGTATTCCTGTACCTTCACCTGAAGGTTTAAAAAGAAGTCAAGATTTAAAACTATTTAACTGGGCCGTACAAGAAATATCAAAAGATTATGAAAAGTTTGCATCATACGAAGAAGCTATGGCTGATGAACAACTTATTAATCAACTTAAAACACAATATCAAGTACTTACACCACTACAAAGAGAAGATGAAGTAGAGTCTTGGTTTGAATTAAAACTTGGTAGAAAAGGTTCTAAAAAAGAAATAGAAGATTGGGCTAATAATATAGCTTTAAATTATTCAAGTGTATTTAAAAAACTTGTTAAAGATATGCAAAATTTACAAGCAGATGTAGGTTTAAGAGATTGGGAAACAAGTTATTTAAACTCATTTGGTGATGATGATGCAGATGTAAAACGTAAATCATTTAATCAATTAACTGATATATCTGCACAACTTGCACAAGAAGACCCATTACTACAAGCAGAAGCAATGTTTGAACAACAATATGGTGAACAAATGGAATCATACGAAATAGGTAAAAAAGCTATTCAAGAAGATATGGATATATTAAGGATGATTTATGGATAATATGGAATTTTATAGACAAAAGTTTATAGATGAACTTATGAAACTAAAAGAAAAGTATGACCTTCCTGATATGGAAACTGATAAAATTATTTTAGATTTTGATAACATTGGTCAATATATTGATGATGAAAAAGCATTAGAAGCATATAGTGGTCAATTGTTAGATGCTGCTGAGTATCGTGCAAATGCAGGTAAAAGTCCTAATCCTTATGATGATGAACCAAAAAAAACTAATACTCCTTTAGAAGATTTTGATTTATTTGATGATAGTGGAAATAAAGTAACAGGTAAATGGGAAGATGGTCAAATTAATTATTATGAAAATGGTAAACTTTTACCTGATGATGACCCTCGTGTTATTGAAGAAAGATATCAACAAGCTATAAATAATGAACCTGGTCAACCTTTAAGTCCTGAACAAAAAGAATTTAATCAAATAATAAATAATGAACAGAGTACACATTGGTGGCGTTATGACGATTCTTACAATGATGAAGCTAAAGATTATATGGAACGTTATACAACAGGTGATTTAACTGATGAGGAAATGCAAGAATTACTTAATGACCAAAAAATGCAAGAAGAAACTAATTCTAAAATTCGAGAAGCTAAAGCTCAATACGATGCTGAAGTTGCAGATACTGCTGGTCAATTGGGTATAACAGATACAAAAGCATTTAAGACTCTTGTACAAGTAGGAGCTAAACTTCTTAATGCTATTGATGAAGAACTTATATATAGTCCTTTATTGCTCGCAGAAAAGGGTTTAAAAGCTTTAGGCCTAGCAGTGCCAGGAAAAGCAATAGGTGGCCTAGGAAGGGCTGCAATGGCCTATGAGGGGTATTTATTTCAAGCTCAGTTAGGTTTAGCTGCATTATCACAAGGTGCTACAGCTATGGCTGGAGGAGCTAGTAGATTGCCTGGAGAAATAGCAAATGGTATATTGAACCTATATGGTGCTGGTATGCCAGAAGGTCTAGCTCCAGATGTAGAAACAGGTATGTCTGCAGAAGAACAAGCTAAAAGACAAGAGATGATGTTTTACAATCAAATGTATCAGTATTCAAGATTGTCTCCATCATTAAGATTATTTACAGATGTTATAGGACCTAAGACTGGTACTTATGATGTAATACAAGGATATCAAACAGGATTTGATAGATTTAGTAAAATGTTAGGTGGTAATAAATAATGGAATATGATTTAAGATTAGACGAAGGTTCTTATTTAGTTTATATAGAAGAAACTGGAGAAATGTATATTGCTTATGATGATGGTGATTATTCATTATTATTTGAAACAAATAACAGTTTAGCTGGATTAACTTATTTTAAACCTAACACTGCACAACAAACAAAAGAAATAGAAGAAGGAATTACTGTTGGTTCTACTCCTAGTGTTGAGTTGCAAGAAAAATCTTATATACAACAATTAGCTAATAAAGGCTTAGCTATGATAATTGATACTAAAGAAAACTTTTATACTGCTAAAGGTATTGGAGATTTACAACCATTTGTACACGTTGATTATGCTTATTCACAATTAGATTTAGCTATTGGTCAACACGGTTCAAATGCTGTAGGAAGGTTTATTAAAAATTTAGAACAAAGAGCAAATAATGCACCTTGGTGGAAAGACCCTAACTATAGAGCAGAAGCTGCAAATTGGTATAGAAAAGGTGGTAAACAAGGTTATGATACTTGGCTTGAAACTACACACGACCAATGGTTAGAAGATAATGGTTACGACCCTAGAACATATGAAGCTTGGAAAGAATATTCTAAATCAGAAACAAAATGGAATGATAAAGTTGCTGGATATAAATTACAATTAGAAGAAATTGTTGCAGCAAAAGGTGGTTCATTGTCTGATTCTGCTTTAGAGTATGCTGCTAATGAGTGGGCTTGGGGTAGATGGGATTTTAGAAAAGCATCACAACAAGTTAAAAAAGCTGTTGATAGTGGAGAAGAAGGTACATTAGATGCAGGCTTTATGTCATTCCTTGAAGGTACAGAAGTAGGTCAAACACAATTACAAGAACAAGAAGTTAAAGATGATTTAAACACTTGGTTACCTGAATCACTACACGGTGCATATAGTAAAGATATTAAAGATATTGCAGCTAAATATAGAAATGACCCTGGATATAGAGATAGTTTTATAGAACAATTAAAAGAAGATAGATTTGCAGCATATCCAAAGTATGACAAAAACATATCTTGGAGTAGATTAGTGCAAGGTAAAAAGTCAATTGCAGCTGGTATATGGGGAGTTAATATAGATAGTATTGAACAATTAGACCCAGCAATAGTACAAATGTTAGCTGAAAATGACCCTACAAAAGAATCAGAATTGTTAAGAAGTATTGGTATAGAAAGGGGTTATGCAAAACCAATGAATGATTTAGCAACTGCTATGGCTAGTAGTTATGGTACAGGTGTAGTAAGACAACAAGAATTTAGAGATTAACTATGGTACAAGTTTATAGAAGAGATTTAGTAGGTTCATATACAGTAGAAAATGATTACGTTACTGATGCTGAAGGTAATACAGAATTTAGAGATTTAGATTGGTATAAATCTAAAGGATATAGTACAGAAGAATTTACTGGTACTACTACTCCTTCTGCTGATACAGGATATAGTTACCAAAAAGGTTTAGAAACAGCAAAAGCTTTATATAGTTTTTTCCCAGAAGATGTAACAAAAGAGTTTGCAAAACAATGGGTTAAGTTTGGTAATGCTGATACTGCAGCTGCTGCTGTAAGACAAAGTGGTGCTTGGAAAAAACATTTTGATTATTTAGAAAGAGATGATGGAACTCTTATTATGACAGAAATAGAAGCATTATCTACTTTAGCTACATTTAGACAAACATTAGGTGAAGTAGGTATTGGTGATACATCAGAGTTTGAAGGTAAGTTTAAACAAATGATTACATCTGGTGTATCTGGTGCAGAGTTTCAAGATAGAATTAACTTAGTTTATGAAGGTGTTAAAGAACAAATACCTGAAGTAGAAGCATTATTTAGAGATAGATATGGTATTGAATCTGATAGTGGAACTATATTTGCTGCGTTAATTGACCCTGATATAGAAGATAAATTATTAAAAGGTGAAATAGCTACATTGCAATTACAAGCTGAAGCATCATCTAGAGGATTTACAACTACATTTGCTAGGTTTGATGAACTAAGAAAACGTGGATTTACAGCACAACAAGCTAAAGGTTTATACGAACAAGCTAGTGGAGTTATAAAACAAGCTGCTGGTATTGGTAGAGAACTTGACATAAAGACATTAGAAGAAGCTGCATTAGGTGACTTACAAGCTGGACAAAGACTTAAAAGAATTGAATCTGAATTAATGTCTACACAAGGCTTGACATTAGGTGCAGCAAAAGATGGTAAACAAATAACTGGACTTATTTCAGATTAGTGTATAATATATATTAAGCGTTGCGTGGTCCGCAAACAATAGACCTGCAAATCGGCTTTCAATGCCTACGTAGAAAGCTTGTACAAAAACCGTAGAGTAATGGACTTATAGCTTGAAGCTACCAGAGATGTAAGTCAAGTGGTATAGGTAGCACCACGGCAAGATGCCTATGGTCTTGTCTGAAGGTTAATACATAGTGGAGGTACTAAATGAGTGAATTTGAGGCACCAGAAAACGGTGTTAAACAAATGAGAGAAACAATTGATAGAAAAGATGACACTATCAAAAAACTTGAGGCTGAGTTAGCTTCTTATAAAGATAAAGAAATTAACAATGTCTTTGGTAAGTTAGGTCTATCTACTGACAAAGGTTTCGGTAAGGCGTTAAAACAAGTGTATGATGGCCCTGTAGATGCAGAGTCTATCGCACAGTTTGCTAAAGATGAGTATGGTTATGAAGCAACAGGACAAGTTCAAGAAGAACCACAACCTGAAGTTGCACCAGTTGTTCAGGATGATGCTAGGTCTAGAGTAGCTGCACTTGATGCAAATTCTCAAAGTGACGTACCAAGAAATGTTTTAGATGATTTACAAAACATAATTGCAAAGGGTACACCTAAAGATAGTATTCGTGCAAAGTTAAATCTTTTAGAACAAGATAAACAAAATTAAGTACAAGTAATAACTAAATATACGGAGGTAACTTACTATGGCGGAAATAACGCTAACAGGTAATGCTATTTATTCCCAAAATGTAAATAACTTTACAGGGGAATTATTTCGTGTAGGTGGTCAAAGAACTCCTTTCTTATCAGCAACAGGAGGATTAAACGGAGGTAAGGTTTTACAATCTACTTTCTGGCAAATCCAAGCTGCTGATAGTCACACTGTTTCTTCTGAGCCAGATAAAGCTCAAGAAGGTCAGCAACCAACAGAATATCTTGGAAGAGATAGAGTTGCATACACAAACGTGACACAAGTCTTCCATAAAGGTGTAAAGATGACCTACACAGCTATGGCAACTTTCCAACATCAAAATCCATTTACATTGTCAGCAGCTGCTTACAATAGTTCAGATGGAGATGGAACAGTAACAGCAGGAGACCAATTGTCTTTAGCTGGTGGTAATCCAATTGTTGATGAGTTTGCTGAGCAAATGTCTTTGGCTCTTGAAAAAGTAGCTAGAGAAGTTGAATGGTTTGCATTCAATGGTACTTTCTCTGACGGTGCTAATGTCACTCCAGGAGCTGGTACTAGAGAAATGCGTGGATTAAAAGAGTGGTGTGAGCTTAATGCTAACGCTTCTAACTCTGTTGCTCCAACATTTGTCGGTGGTAACATATACTACAACGATACAGCTGGTAATGGTTCAGGTGATGCTCAAGTTCTTTCTTGGGATGCTATTGCAGAATCTCTAAAGAGACTCTATGATGCACACGCACCTATGGTACAACCAGTACTTTGTGTTAATCCAAAGCAACTTCTTGACTTAAACAAAGAGCTAGTGAACAACTCTCTTTCTGGAACATTAGGAACTATCCTACCTAGAGACAGAAATATCGCTGGTATTGATGTTGACACAATCGTAACCCCATTCGGTTCAATCGGATTAATGGTTATTGACCCTAACATTATGCCTGCTGATACTGCGTTCATTTTGGACTTTGCTTTCATACAACCAGTATTCACAAATATCCCTGGATATGGAACTGTGTTTGTAAGAGACTTAGACCAAAGCGATTATGCTCAAATCGGTAAAGCTATCTATATGGAGATGGGATATGACTTCGGTCCTAACTCTTATCACCTAAAGATTGCTGGTGCTGATTCAGCTTAAGGAATAAGAAATTTCAAGATTAGGGTGGGAATCCACCTCCTGCCCTTTTCTTGTGCTATGATAAGGAAAGTATGATTGTTAAAAACGTTTTAATTGATGTATCAGAAGATGCAAGTAACTCCACAGGAATCAAAACAGATGGATTATTGTTGTGTGGAATTAAATTTCCTGCAGCATTAACAGGAGCAAATATTACATTTGATTTTTCAATGGACAATTCTACTTGGGTAGATGTAGTAGAAACTGATGGTACTGAAGTAACTTACACAGTATCTTTAGGTAATATAACAAGACTTGACCCTAGTGGTTGGGCATTTGCTGCACCAGGTTGGATAAGAGTTACATCTGATGATACTGAAGTCGCAGATAGAAATATAGAATTATTCTTTAGAAGAAGTTAGAGGTAACCAATGAGTACAACTATTGGTGACCTAGTAGATAGGACTTTAAGAGAATACCTTGAACCAGTTGATTCAGTAGAATCTTATTCATATTTAACTGGTGATGTTAGTACAACTACACAAAGTACTATTAATTATGAAGAAGGTATGTTTTCTACAGAAGAAGAAGACGCATTAGGTGCTGGCGCAATAATAGAAGTAGGCCAAGAATTAATGTTTTCTAAATCTCTTAATGCTGTTACTAATGAAATAACAGTACAAAGAGGTGCTAGAGGTACTACAGCTACTACACACGAAGCAGGAGATATAATTAAAATAGCTCCATCATTTCCTCGTAAAAATATCTTTGATGCAATATCAGACCAAATTAAAAATTTATATCCTACACTATATGCTGTAGTTACATTAACAGTAACATCTGGTACAGGTTATAGATTACTTGGAACATATGGTGAAGATGTTGATACTAATAATCATATTGTTAGTCCTATAAGAGCAATATCACAATATACAGATTGGAATGCTGGTAGTGATGAAACAGGTATTACATACAAACCAGTTGCAGTTGAATTAATAGAATTACCAAATCCTTTTACTTGGACAGATTCAGAAGGTACAGAAAGAACTAAAAATTATACATCTGGTCCACAACACGTAAACTCATTACAGTTTTATGGTATAGCTTCAGGACACGAAGTTTATGTAACATTTAAAAAGAAATTTATAGCACCTACTGACGAAGATACAACATTAACTGCTGTAGGTTTAGAAACAGAATACGAACCAATTGTTATGGCTGGAGTTGCTGCACAATTATTAGCTGGTAAAGATATTAAAATGGTAAATGCTTCTTATATAACACAACAATTAGAAGCTGCAGCATATCCTGTAGGTAGTTCTAATAGTATTACAAGTAGTTTATTAAGATATCAACAGTTATTAATACAACAAGCTAGAAGTAATTTAAGGTCTAAATACCCAGAAGTTGTTTCACTTCACGGTGTTAATTATCCAACATAATGGCTAGAGTTGCTTCAACATCTAATGTTCGTAATCCAAAACGATTTGGTTATGATGTACGATTAGATAATATATATTTACGTACAGCTATAGCACCTGGTCGTGAAATGACTATACAATCATCTGATGTACAAGCAGGACAACAAGTTAATGTTAAACAAAACCCTGAAGACTTTACATCTAACTTAGGTCGTATATATTCAAGAAACAATTTTTCTGCAGGTCAAGGATTAGATACTGCACATAGAGCTGATGGTAAACCAGATGATGTTAATAGATTTTGGGATAGCAAAGGTATTGATGTATTTCA